>VOFH01001027.1_pt1 | contig 30000 bp, 49 predicted proteins | sample 5384091 | NCBI WGS metagenome assembly VOFH01 (sample SAMN12384727, study PRJNA508395) | human gut metagenome | isolation source: healthy gut G | host: Homo sapiens
TCCATCAGAGTGAACTCCGGGTTATGTCTTGTATCAAGACCCTCATTACGGAATACACGTCCGATCTCATATACCTTCTCGAGTCCTCCGACAATCAGTCTCTTCAGGTACAGCTCAAGGGAAATACGAAGCTTCAGATCTTCATTCAGGGCATTAAAATGCGTCTCGAATGGTCTTGCTGCTGCTCCACCGGCGTTCTGTACAAGCATTGGAGTCTCAACTTCCATGAATCCTTCTCCGCTTAAGTACTTGCGGATCGCACTGAGAATCTTGGAACGCTTGATAAAGGTATCCTTTGTATCGCTGTTCATGATCAGGTCTACGTATCTCTGACGATAACGTGTGTCTGCATCTGTCAGGCCGTGGAACTTCTCCGGAAGGATCTGTAAGCTCTTGGAGAGAAGTGTCATCTTCTCGGCATGGATAGAGATTTCTCCTGTTCTTGTTCTGAAAGCGAATCCTTCAAGTCCGAAGATATCACCGATATCAGATTTCTTGAAATCAGCGTAAGCGTCTGTTCCGATTGCATCTCTTGCTACGTATACCTGGATATTTCCCTGTAAATCCTGGATGTTGCAGAAAGAAGCTTTTCCCATAACTCTCTTGAACATCATACGTCCTGCGATTGCTACGTGGATCGGGCTTGCATCCATGCTGCTTCTTCTCTCTTCGTAATCCTTTTTAAGAGCCTCTTTTGCCTGCTCTTCATCCATTCCTTCTACGTTCGGCTCCTGGTGATCCTTTTAAAATCTCAGTCTCATGTGCCTCGTAGAGACCTTTCACTTCGAGCGAATGGTGTGTCTGGTTGAACTTTGTAATCTGGAAAGGGTCTCTTCCGTTCTGCTGCAGCTCTGCAAGTTTCTCACGGCGTACCTTTCTTAAATGATTCAGATCCTGTTCCTGTGTGTTCTTCTGATTCTGTCCCACTGTCTGTTCTCCTTCCATATTGTCTGCCCTGCGTCAGTCCGTTTCAGATGAATGACGCAGAAAACGTATCTCTTTCTGCCGCTTTCAGGTTGCCCTTTAAGCGAACTAAGACCTCTTAATTATTTAAGAGGTCTGTGCTGGTATATCTTATACTGATTATGAACGCTGAATATCAAGTACTTTGTACTGGATCACTCCTGCCTGGGTTTCTACGTCAACTACATCGTTCACCTTTTTGCCCATCAGTGCCTGACCTACCGGAGACTCGTTGGAAATTTTTCCTTCCAGACTGTTAGCCTCTGTAGAACCAACAATTTTAAATTCCATCTCCTCGTCAAAAGTAATATCAAATATTTTCATTGTACATCCGACTTTTGATCTTATCCAGATTACTTCATCCTCAACAACTATCCTCTGCATTTTTCAGAATTGCTTCTGTAATTCTTCGATACGGTCACTTCTGGCCTCGATTTCTATTCTGCTTTTTCCATTCTGTTTTCCAACTGTTTTCCGAAGTCCTGCATTCTTTTCCATAGTCTCTGAAAGAGCAGTTCTTCCAGTTCCTGATAGGACTCTACGCGGTTGATTTCTTCACGCAATTTTGCAGAACCTTTCAATCCTTTGTATACCATGCCACATGTTTTTCTCATCTCGCGGATACCAATGAATTCACCTTTGTATTTCAACTGTAATCTGGCATGACGAAGCATCATATCACGAACTTCTTCTTTTCCCGGACGTTCTGGTAATGTGCCTGTCTCTTCATATGTGATCATCTCGAGAAGATCCATGGATTCCCCTGTGCTCCTCTTGCGATCATGATTCCGTCACACCCTGTCTGTTTTACCAGCTCCTCTGCTTTCTGTGGGCTTGTCACATCTCCGTTTCCAATTACCGGAATAGAGACAGCTTCTTTTACCTGACGGATGATATCCCAATCTGCCTGTCCGCTGTAATACTGTTCTCTTGTCCTTCCGTGCACGGCTACAGCTGCTGCCCCGGCCTCCTCGATGATCTTCGCAATCTCAACCGCATTAATACAACTGTCATCAAATCCTTTTCTTATCTTCACAGTGACCGGCTTATCAATCGCCTTCACCATTGCACTGACAATCTCATAAACGAGCTTCGGATTCTTCATAAGTGCAGAGCCTTCTCCGTTACGTACAACCTTCGGCACCGGACATCCCATATTAATATCCATAATATCAAATGGACGCTCTTCCACACGTTTTGCCATCTCACTCATAATCTTCGGATCTGATCCAAAAAACTGAAGTGACACTGGCTGTTCATCCGGGTGGATCTCTAGAAGTGATTCTGTATTCTTATTATTATATAAAATCGCTTTTGCGCTGACCATCTCCATACATAAAAGACCTGCTCCCTGTTCTTTGCACAACACACGGAATGGAAGATCTGTCACTCCGGCCATCGGTCCTAAGATGTAACGGTTTGGCAGCGTCACATTTCCTATTTTCAACTGTTTCATCATATTCTATTCTTTCTAATCTATAACTATTCTTCTTATTTGACTTTAGTATCATAGTAAATAACTGCCGAAAAGTCAACGGACACCTGCCAGGCAATTGACATTTACCATTTTTTGTGCTAACTTTTTTTATGAAAGCGGATAAGTTTTTATTCGCTCTCTTTTTTACCTTTCGGATTAGCACTCAGCTTTCCGGACTGCTAACAAATCATGAGACGAAAGGAGTGTTTTTATGATTATTCGTCCTGTTTTTAATATATTATTGCTCCCTGATATCACTTATTTTTTTAAACGTGATTTCTTTCCGGGGGCTGCTGCAGACCAGATTGAAGTCGGTACAGATATTCTGTTTCCATTTTTGAAAAATGAAGTGGATGAGACTACTGTTACTATAGATGATATTTACCCGGTCGGTATGTCTGCGAGAGTCGAATCCATCGGTGATGATGACAGCATCCAGATTCGTACATTAGAACGTGTCAGTCTTGATGATATTGAGCTGGATGAGAACGGACAGATTACAGCTACAGCTTCCATCCGTCCGGAGGTAGATGATCTTCCTTTAGAAGAAGAGAAGCAGACTTTCACAAACCGCGGAACTCGCTTCTGAAATTTGTTCAGAATTATCAATGGGGGATCTGGGCAAGAAGCTACATTATCCAGAGAAAGAATATCTATGACCTTGGTTCTGCTCTTTTCAGATTATCTGAACATTACTCCGAAGAAAAATATGCAATTGTTGAGACAGATTCCCGCCGTGAGCGCTGTGAACTGATTGAGAATGCGATTCAAGGAATTCATGGAAGTGGCCAAAGTTTCTTCTGAAGCACAGGAGGCACAGAAAGGTGACCAGGAGCAGCTTTACAGAGAGGCTGCAATTAAGAAGCAGATCGATTACCTTCAGAAAGAATTAGATGAGATGCACCCGGAAAACATTTCCGATGTCCGGCTTTTGAAAAAGATCCAGGAATCCGGCATGAATGAAGATGCCCGTAAGGAAGCGGACAAAGTCCTGAATCGTATGAAGCAGGAAGGAAAAGACAGCCATGAATATGGGCTTCTCTATGACTATCTTGATTTTGTCACCAGTCTTTCCTGGAAAGCATCCGGAATTTACCCCGATCGATTTAAACCGGGCGAAGCGATTCTTGATGAAGATCATTATGGACTTAAGAAAGTCAAAGAACGTATCATCCAGCAGCTTGCTGTTATGGCACTGAACCGGAAACAGTATGGTTCCATCCTCCTTTTGTCGGTGCGCCTGGTACCGGTAAGACAAGTATCGGACAGAGTATTGCCCGTGCGTTAAACCGCGAATATGTCCGCATCAGTCTCGGCGGTATCCGTGATGAGGCGGAAATCCGTGGCCACAGACGTACTTATATCGGTGCTATGCCCGGACGGATCATGGAAGGGATTAAACGCAGCGGCGTTTCCAATCCTGTTGTAGTTCTTGATGAAGTAGATAAGCTTGCGAAAGATTACGGCGGAGATCCGGCAAGTGCATTGCTTGAGGTGCTTGACCCGGAGCAGAACAGTACATTTACAGACCATTATATGAATGTTCCATATGACTTATCCAATGTTCTGTTCGTCTGCACAGCAAATTCTACAGATACGATTCCTGAACCACTGCTCAACCGTATGGAAGTTATCGATTTTCCAGGATATACGGCAGTGGAAAAATTCCATATTGCCAGAAAGCACTTACTTCCAAAGGCAATGGACGCTATGGGAATCCAGAAGAAAATGTTAAAGATAACGGATGGTGCATTGCGCAAGGTCATTGAAGATTATACGATGGAATCCGGAGTCCGTGGACTTAAGAAACAGATTGATATGCTTTGTCGTTCCGCTGCTGTGCGTCTTGTAAAAGAAGAGGGGCAGACCCTGACAGTAAATAAATCGAATCTGAAAGACTATCTCGGCCGTAAGAAACTGCATCATGACCAGAAATTAACTTCCACACAGCCTGGTGTTGTCACCGGACTTGCATGGACACAGGCAGGCGGTGAGATTCTGTTTATAGAGACAAAGCTGACAGAAGGGGAAGGAAGGTGATCATCACCGGACAGCTTGGAGATGTCATGAAAGAATCTGTACAGATTGCACTGACACTTGTGAAGTCTCTTTATCCTAAAGAAAGCAAGGTTTTCCAGGATCATGATCTGCACATTCATGTGCCGGAAGGAGCTGTTCCAAAGATGGTCCATCTGCCGGCATTACATTAACCACAGCACTTGCTTCCCTTGTTACCGGAAAGGCTGTCAGCCCGGATTATGCCATGACCGGTGAAGTTTCCCTCCGCGGAGGTATACTTCCGATCGGTGGGCTTCCTGAGAAACTGATGGCTGCCCAGAGGCCGGTATTACAAAAATACTGATTCCTTTTGACAACGCAGATGATCTCGAAGATGTAGCTGCTGAAGTAAAGGATAAGCTGAAAATCACTCCGGTGAAAAAAGGTCAGCGACGTTCTGAAGTTATTGCTCGGATAAAAAGTGACCTATCGTTAAACGGAAACTATGAGAAACAAAAGCCCATAGCAGGAATTCTGATAAGTTCAACAAACTTATCATTCAAATTCCGCCATGGGCTTTTTCTAATTTAAAAATCCGACAGATAAACCATACTCTATTTATCTAACTATTTATTCCTCTGTCTCTTCTTCCATCTCTTCTCCGAGATAGAATACTTTGTAAAACATTTCAAGAGACTTGAAAAGCTCTTCCTTTGTGTCCTGCAGCTCTTTGATCTTCAGTACACTACCAATCTCATCGAATGAGAAATCACCCTCGTTGTGCTCTACTTTCAACTCAAGGTTTCCATTCTCATCAAACACCAGCAAAAGAACTCCTCCAACATCCGCTGTATACAACACACACATGATCTGCAGTTCCTGTTTCACTGCTTCGGAAGAGATTCAAATTCCGGGTTCAGATAATATTTCTGCTCATAGGAGCTGGCCGCACACAATACCATTTCTTCATCCATAATTTTTACACCTTATATCACTGCCCACAGTTTCTGTAAACAGTACTTACCTTTCCATATTTTCCACATTCACTGCATAATCCCGATGACTTATTCACATTCCGTAGGTCTTATCCACCTGGTTATACATATCCATATACGCCGCGCACCGAAACTTCTCCGGCATACACCGCCTCTTCGGTTCCATCTTCTTTCCGAACAATCAATTCCCTGTCTGATTGATTCCAAGTGCGTAAGCATTGTACTGTTCTTTCGCGCCAGAATCCGGACCTCACGGTCTTTATTAACCAGTAATTCGCTGTAACGTTCTTTTCAGACCGGACAGATCTCCATGTTCAAGGAAAACCGTGTAATTCTGTTCAAAGCGTTTCATCACTGCTGCGATCAACGGTGCTCTCTTTACCACATGTCCACATTCCAGTCTGAGTGATGTCGCTGTCTCACGGATCTCCTCAGGAACTCTGTCAGGTTCACATTGATCCCTACACCAATCGTTACATGATTAATGTAATCGATCTGAGTGCTCATCTCTGTCAGATTCCGACGAGCTTCTTTCCATTAATGATAATATCATTTGGCCACTTGATCTTTACATCCGGGTTTCCACAGGAATCTCCGCAATCCATGATTCCCTCTGCTACACTTAATGCCATCACAAGCGTCAGCATCGGCGCCTGATCCGGTTCAATCTCCGGACGAAGCAACAAGGACATGTAAATGCTTGAACCTGACGGTGAATCCCAGGAACGGCCTTCTCCCCCTTCCGGCTGTCTGCTTATCTGCTACCGCAAGTGTACCTTCCGGTGCACCTTCATCTCCCATCTGCTTGATGCGCAGATTTGTAGAATCTACCGAATCGTAATAAACGATGTTTCTTCCGCCCATTGCGTATCCATCAGGCTATCGAGCTCTTCTTTCTTTTGTCATCACATCTGGGCTATCTACAATATGATACCCTTTGTTCCGCACAGCTTCAACCTCATAGCCGTCTTCCTGAAGCCGGCGGATCACCTTCCAGACCGCAGTGCGCGACACATTGAACTTCTCACAGATTTCCTGCCCCGAAATGTACCCGTCTGCTTCCCGCAGCATTTTCAAAATCTCTGCTTTCATAATTTTCATCAGACCTTTATTCTCTGATGTTGTCCCATCTCTGGAATAACAGACACCTTCTCAAGTTTTCGTTTTTTCCTCGACGGTTTGATCTTTTTACGTTCTTCTGCTTTTCGTTTCTCAAGTTCATCAAATACATTGCGTTACTTTGTTCTTCTCTGTTGCGATTACTTTTCTCTTAGAACTCGCCAAGTGTTGCAACCATTACAGCCTTGATCGTATGCATTCTGTTCTCTGCCTCATCAAATACCTTAGACTGTGCAGACTCGAATACTTCGTCTGTCACTTCCATATCTTCGATTCCGAAACGCTCCCATCTCTCTCTTCCGATCTTTCGTCTTCAGGTCATGGAATGCCGGAAGGCAATGCAGGAAAGATTGCACCGGTTTTGCATTTGCCATCACTTCTTTTGTTACCTTTGTGGAGTCAATTCTTTGATCCGTTTCTCCCATACCTCATCCGGCTCACCCATAGATACCCATACGTCTGTATAGATAACGTCTGCGTCCTTTGTTCCTTCTTTTACATCCTTGTCAAGTGATTCGTTGAACCGGATTCTTTTTGCATAACCCCGGCAGGTTTCAACAAGCTCTTCGTTCGGGAAATATTCTTTCGTTGTACATGCAATACGAAATGCATTCCAAGCTTAGAGCATGCGATCATCAGGGAATTCCCCATAGTTAAACCTTGCATCACCCATATAGACCAGCTTCAGTCCTTTCAGTTCTCCCGAAATTCTCGCGGATAGTCAGCATATCTGCAAGCATCTGCGTCGGATGGTACTCGTTGGTAAGGCCATTCCACCGGAACACCTGCATGTTTTGCAAGCTCTTCTACGACTTCCTGACCAAATCCACGATATTCGATTCCGTCATACATTCTTCCCAGCACTCTTGGCGTATCTTTGATGCTTTCCTTCTTACCGATCTGAGAACCTGACGGATCAAGATATAAGGTCGTTCCCATTCCCATATCATGCGCTGCCTACTTCGAATGCACAACGTGTTCTTGTACTTGTCTTTCAAAGATCAGCGCCACATTTTTCCCTCTGTGATGATCCACCGGTATCCGTAAGTTTTTTTTTCTTCTTTTCTTTCAGATCTGCTCTGAAGCATATACTTTTCAATTCGTTCCGCCGGAATCTCTTCTGTCATTCTTGGTCCTTCCACGAGAAAGATTCCTTTTTCATCTCTTAAGCGGCTCTTCTTCTGCAGCTTCGCCAGTTCTTTGATCTGTGCATTCGATGTACTTGTTATCATAATCTATTTCTCCAATTTTCCAATCTTTTCGAGCACTTTATTTGCTCCAACCAAAATCAATAGTGCATTCTCCGGAAGCGGCATCTGTGGATTAAACTCTACATTAACATTTCCGTCCTGCATGATTCCTACAACTGTAACTCCATATTTCGTACGTATACCCAGTTCTGCCATACTGTGATTGATCCACGGTTTTGGAACAGCGATCTCAACCATACTGTAATCATTTGACAGTTCAATCCAGTCTGTGAATTCTGTTGCCAGAAGGCTTTTTGGCAACCCGGCTGCCCATCTCAATCTCAGGATATACAACAGTATCTGCCCCTACTTTCTTCAATATAGTTCCCTGTAACTTATTCTTTGCTTTGGCAACAACCATTGGAATTCCTATTTCTTTACAAAGCAGAGTCGCCATGATCCCTGCTTCAAGATTCTCCGCAACTCCAATAATTGCTCCGTCCAAATTCCTTGTTCCCAGTGCACTCAGAGCTTCTTTCTCTGTGATATCTGCCGTAATAGCATAAGTTACTCTGTCCGAGATCTCCTGAATTGTCTCCTGTGATTTATCTACAACAATCACATCACATCCCATACTCTCAAGTGTCAGGGGCCACACTCCGTCCAAAGCTTCCAAGCCCCAGAACTGCAAACTGCTTTCTCATCGTTTTCTCCTTCTCATATACTGTTCCTTGTTTTTATCGCGTATCTCTTTGTTTTCTCTTTTATCTTTCTTAGCCAACCATAATCTTCGCTTCCGGCAAAGTACGGAACTGATTCTTCTTATCCACATGACCGGAAAATATAAGTGCCATCGTCATTGGTGATTCGTCCAATATACATCATGAGCATCAGAACGACATGACTGATATCACTAAGCACTGGCGTCAGATCCGCTGTCAGACCAACCGTTGCCATCGCGGATGTCGCCTCAAACATCAGATCAAGGACTTTCTGCTGTGGCTCGATCACTGTCATCACCGTCACCCCAAACAGCCAGAAGACAAATGTCACAAGTGTGATTGTTATCCCTACTCTTATAATTTCGAATGTAATTTTTCTTCCATAACATTCCGTATCTTTGTTTCCTCTCAAGACAGAAATTGCTGTAAGCAAGAGAACAGCAACTGTTGTTGTCTTGATACCACCTGCAGTTCCTGCCGGTGAACCACCGATGATCATCAGCATGCTGGCCAGCAGCTTCGAACCATTCGTAAGGCCTGACTGAGATATGCTGGCAAATCCTGCCGTTCTCGTCGTCACAGACTGGAAAAAAAGCCGCCTGGAATTTCCCTGCAGCGTTCAATGTTCCCATCGTTGCCGGATTATGATGCTCCAACAGATAGAATCCCAAAGTTCCCAAAGTAAGAAGGAACAACGTCATTGTCAGAACAATTTTACTCTGCAGGCTCAGTCTTGTGATCGTCCTTCCGACTGGCCGCTTTCCCTTGGACTGTATTGTCATCTTTATATTCTTCGCAAAGATCGATCCATACCGGATAACCAAGACCGCTGAGAATGACAAGCATTGTTGTCGTAATTGTGATCACTGGTGTATTGACATATCTCGTAAAGCTTGAATCTCCAAGAATATCTACACCGCATTACAAAATGCAGAGATTGAGTGAAACACGGAATAGAAGATTCCCTTCGCAACACCATACTCCGGAATAAACTGAAATGAATATCCGATTGCGCCAATTCCTTCTACAAGAAATGTTCCCCACAATACTCTTTCAATAAACCGGATCATTCCTTGAAGTGTGGACAAACCATAGGCTTCTTGAATGACAACTCGTTCCTTCATATTTATTCTTTTCCAACCAGAATTAAAATGCAGTTGTACATGCAATGATTCCAAGTCCGCCGATCTGGATCAGAATAAGCAGAATCACTTTTCCTGCCACTGTAAATTGCGCAGCCGGCACAACTGTCACCAATCCTGTCACGCAGACACATGTCACAGCTGTAAACAGTGCATCGATATAACGAATCGGCTGATGATTTGAAAATGGAAGCCATAAGAGCAGACTGCCAAGCAGAATCACGCCAAAGAATCCGATTGATATGATCCTCACTGTATTCCATTTTGCTCTTCGTGCTTTTCTCCTGTCTTCATCTATATAAAATCCATACATGTCTATCTTTCCTCGCTCTCACATGACAATTATTAAACACCATGTTACCACTCCCTTTTATCATCTGCAAGTAAAAGCTGATAAAACGAAAGATACGCCACTCTGATTCGTCCTCAGAACAGCGTATCCTTCGTTTGGCGGTTTATTTAAAATTATTATATATTATATAGTTTGAATCATTTTTAGTGATAACCTGATGCAAAAATAGAATCAACAACCTTGAATAATTCCGGCTCAATCCCTTTAAAATAAACTTCTCTTCCGCCGCACAGCGGATATCAGACTTCGGGATAACCATTAGTCTTGCCAGGCAGAGAACCTTCATACAGTAATCCGGTGTCAGTTCAGAGATATCACGGTCTGCCAGTTTTGTTCCCGGAATCGGAAGTAAGAAATTGATCGGAACGGACTCAGGGGAAATTGATTTCAGATCCATCAGCATATCAACGATATCTTCTTTGCTCTCTCCCATACCGATAATTCCACCGCTGCAGATCTCAAATCCCAGCCCCTGCAAGCATTTTAATATTATTGACCCGCTGGTCATATGTGTGCGTGGAACAGATCTCAGGATAGAAAGAACGGCTGCTGTTCAGATTATGGTTGATCCGATCCAATCCTGCTTCTTTCAGGATTCTTGCCTGCTTCTCTGTCAGGAAGCCAATGGAGCAGCAGATCTGTGTATCTTTCTTCTTCATCTCGCGGATACGGTCTGCAAGATCTTCAATCTGATTCCACTCAATCCGATACAATGTCTTGCAAGATGTTTCTCATCTACCAGGTCATTATCTCCATAAAGCTTTTCATCTGATACTCTCTTGTACTTCTCAATCTCTGCCTGAGAATCCTTAGACTGTGCACAATAAGCGCAGTTCTGTGAACAGTTTCCGCTACGCACATTTGTCAGCAACTGTACGCTGACCTTTTTCCCTTTATATTTTGTACGAAGTGCATAAAGCACACTCCATCAGACTGTCCATCTCCTCCTCTGGAAGATTCAGCACTTCAACTGCTTCTTCTCTTGTAAGCGGACATTCTTCATCCCAGTTTTTCAGTAATGTATGAATTGATCTGTTTGACATGGTATATTTCCCTTTCTTCTGTTTCTATGATATGAGTCTCAAAATAATTTTTGTCATTCACTAATGCAACGGATTACTCCATTGCTATGTAATTCGCAATCCTCAAATATCTCCAATGCATCTTCTGCATTATTATTCTGTTGATCTTATTTACAACATATGAAAATAGTATAGCCATGTCGATTGTCAACCTTTTCTTTATTTGAGTTGACATCTTTATTATTTCTAGAACAAAGAATGTGCCCATTCTTTGCCTCTTTTTTCTGACATCTACATTGTACGCCGCAGTGCGCATCTTATGGCGGGCGTTTTTTGTATATTAGGAAAGCACTTTCCTAATATAAAAAAAGAACTCACCATTCACTGGCAGAGTCCTCTCTTTCTTCTTATACTTTAAATCTGTATCCACACCCCAGATTGTCTCAATATACTGTGGATGTGAAGTATCATACTCAATCTTCTCACGGATCTTCTTAATATGCACTGTCACAGTCGCGATATCTCCTATCGACTCCATATCCCAGATCTCGCGAAACAGCTCTTCTTTCGTATACACATGATTCGGATGTCCTGCAAGGAAAGTTAAAAAAAGGTCAAATTCTTTCGTTGTGAAAGACTTCTCTTCTCCATTAACCCAGACACGACGTGCTGTCTTGTCAATCTTCAATCCGCGGATCTCGATCACTTCATTCTCTTACATTACTTCCGATCAGTCTCTCATATCTTGCAAGATGTGCTTTCACCACGCAACAAAGTTCACTTGGACTGAATGGTTTTGTCATGTAATCGTCTGCCCCAAGTCCCAGTCCACGGATCTTATCAATATCGTCTTTTTTGGCAGATACCATGATAATCGGCGTATTCTTTTTCTGGCTGCGAACCTTACGACAAATCTCAAACCCATCCACGTCCGGAAGCATCAGATCCAGTATAATCAGATCAAATTCTCCTTCAAGTCCTTTCTTAAGTCCCTATCTCACCATCATTCGCAACCTCGACTTCAAAACCACTCAGCTCCAGATAGTCTTTTCAAGATCTGCAATGCTTTCCTCGTCTTCTACGATTAAAATACGTTTACTCATCTTCTACGGGTACCTCCTGATATTTTCTTATTACAAAATACATCGTGGTTGTTCCAACGCCCTCTTCGCTGGTTGCCCAGATCTTTCCTCCGTGCTCTTCCACAATCTTCTTCACGATTGAAAGACCGATTCCGCTTCCGCCCTTGGATGAATTCCTTTGAAGCATCCGTCCGGTAGAACCGGTCAAATATATTCGGCAGATCCTTTGCCGCAATGCCCTTTCCGTTATCCTCCAAGTTCTACCTGAATAAAATCCCCCACGTCCTTTACATCCATCGTAATCTTCACGTTTTGGCTTATCTGTATATTTGATAGAATTTTGATACGATGTTATTGATGACTCTTCGAAGCTGCTCCGGGATCTACGATCACCTTGCTGTCCTCTTCCATAAAAATAAGAAATTACATTCCCTTTGATTCCAGTTCCATACACTTAAATCCTCCGCACAATCTGCAAAATATCCCTTGCAGAGATTGTTGTGAAATTATACGGAATACGATTCGTGTCGATCTTGGAATAAAGCGTCAGTTCATTAATCAGAAGATTCATCTCATTCGCTTTGTTGTAAATGGTCCGGATGTATCTGTCCATCCTTTCGGGGGTATCCGCAACCCCGTCCATAATTCCTTCCACATAACCTTTGATCGCCGTGATCGGTGTTTTCAGATCGTGGGAAATATTACTGATCAGCTCTTTATTCTCTCTGTCAAATGCTACCTTTTCTTCGGCCTGTGCTTTCAGTCTGAGACGCATCTCTTCAAAGTCCTGGCAAAGTTGTCCAATCTCGTCATTTGATTCTGCCTTGATCTCAAAGTCAAGATTACCCTTCTTTGATATTGCGTGCAGCTCTCTGAAGTTTCTCCAGCGGACTGACGATACCGATCTGTAGATCCACAAGATTAGAAATGCTGTCGTAAAGGACAACTGCGATCAGATACAGCTGCTGTATCTCTGCCCCTCTTCTCCGGAACAAATGCATGCATTGCGATCAGTGCAAATGTTACAGGAAAGATCATAACGACTACAAAAAGCAATAATCAGTTAAATACGTAATTTCATAGAAGCATCTCAAAGAAAATTTTATTTCCGAGTCGGTTATGGCTATTTTGAAAAAGGTGCCTGACACTTTATGATTTGGTGTCAGGCACCTTCCGGTGCTTGTATCAGATATTTCTATCTTACAGATATTTCTTTAAATCGTCAACCTTGTCCAGCTTCTCCCATGGAAGATCCAGGTCGTTGCGTCCGAAATGTCCATAAGCAGCTGTCTGTCTGTAGATCGGTCTTCTCAGATCCAGCATCTTGATGATTCCGGCCGGACGAAATCAAAGTTCTCACGAAGGATCTCAACCAGTTTTGTATCAGAAAGTTTTTTCCTGTTCCGAATGTATCAACTGCGATAGATGTCGGCTGTGCAACACCGATTGCATAAGAAAGCTGAATCTCACATTTTTTAGCAAGTCCTGCTGCTACAATGTTCTTCGCTACATAACGTGCTGCGTAAGCTGCGGAACGGTCTACTTTTGTACAGTCCTTACCGGAGAAAGCACCGCCGCCATGACGTCCGGTTCCACCGTAAGTATCTACGATGATCTTACGTCCGGTAAGTCCGCTGTCACCATGAGGTCCGCCGATCACGAAACGTCCTGTCGGGTTTGACGAAGAACTTTGTCTCTTCGTCTACGAGTTCTGCCGGAATGATCTCATCGAATACATATTTCTTAATATCCTCATGAATCTGCTCCTGAGTGATATCTGGGTCATGCTGTGTAGAAAGAACAACTGCATCCAGACGCTTTACAGTAACCGTCTTCGTTGTACTCTACTGTAACCTGTGTCTTTCCATCCGGACGAAGGTAAGTAAGTGTTCCGTTCTCTTTACGAACCTTTGTCAGCTGACGTGCAACTTATGAGCCATTGCAACCGGGTAAGGCATATTCTCTTCTGTCTCATCAGAAGCATAACCGAACATCATACCCTGGTCTCCTGCTCCGATCGCCTCGATGTCTTCATCTGACATCTTATTCTCTTTCGCCTCAAAGTGCTTTATCTACTCCGAGTGCGATATCTGCTGACTGCTCATCAGTGTTGTGATCACGCCACATGTATCAGCATCAAATCCATATTTTCCTCTTGTGTATCCGATCTCACGAACAGTGTCACGAACGATCTTCTGGATATCTACATAAGCCTGTGTTGTAATCTCTCCCATAACCATTACAAGACCTGTTGTACAACATGTCTCACATGCCACACGGCTCATCGGATCCCTGTCTCATCAGTTCATCAAGGATCGCATCTGAAATCTGGTCACACATCTTATCCGGGTGTCCCTCAGTTACTGATTCTGATGTAAATAAAATCTTTTCTCTTTCCATTCTGTTCTCCTTTCCGATTGCTGCACTAACAGCCTTCTCACTTGCTCTCTCGCTTGTGCTGTCTTCATTTGCTTTTACATTGCCAATAAATGAAAACAGCCCGCATCAAGCGGACTGTCAGTTTATCTTAACAATCCTCTTATTGTTCGAAATAACTCGCTCAGGTTGGCACCTTCCCTATTACGAGGGGTTGCCGCAGCTTCTTAGATCCTTTGTATCTCCACTGCTCTGAATAAGAGAAAGTATCATCTATTTAATTTTTGTTTCGTATCAGACTATACAACACCTTGTTGATTATGTCAATACCGTTTCCTGAAGTTGATAAAACTTTTATATTTCTATGATTCTGCATCAACATCTTTCAACTCCGTGATCACACCTGTATCATCAATCGTAATATTCGGTGAAATCTCCTGCAAGTGATCAAAAAGTGCTCTCTGGGACTCTGCATTATTCAGATACTGTGTCTGGCTGTCTTTCTGCTCACATGGTGTAAAGGACATCTGCTTCAGTCCTTCTGATGTAATCTCAGATTCAGAAGTCCTGTATATTTTTGTCTCATCATTAAACCAGAAATCGCCCAGACTGTATACAATAGGTCCATCTTCTGTATATTCAATTCCCTGAAGTACATGCGGATGACCTCCGATCACGATATCTGCTCCTGACTTCAGGAATTCTTTTCCATGCTCTGTCTGTGTTGAATTATACATATCCTCATCTTCTGTTCCCCAATGAACATATGCGATCAGATAATCACATTCCTTTGATGCATCCGCGATCACCTGATTATACTCTGTTGTGTCGTAAGATGTAAGAATACCTGTCGTTGAATCTGTTGCTTCCGGTGTAAATTTATACTGTTCTCCCTCGGAAGCTGCCACAAATCCGATCTTGATTCCGTTAATGATATAATAAGTCGGCTGCTTTGCCTCATCCAGATTCGTTCCGCCTCCAACATGAGTGATCTTCGCCTGATCTAACAGATCGATCGTATCATCCATCGCATCTGCACCATAATCGTAAATGTGATTATTCGCAATTGAAACAATATCTGTTCCCATCTGTTCCAGCAACTTCATGCGTTCTGGTTTTGCACGGAATACATAATACTTATCCTCCAGCGGGGTTCCACGGTCACTGATACAATATTCATGATTCAGGAAGAAAATATCTGCTGCATTTGTCTGATCCAGAATTGTCTTGGAAATGCATTTGGACAAGTCATTTACCGTATCATAATAATCGAGAACATATCCATCTTCCTCCAGACAGAGGTCACCTGCCGCTGTGATCTGCACGGTTCCGTTCTCTGCTGCCTTCTTCTCATAGATATGATTCTTCGCAGCGGTAGCTTCATCCTTTAGTTTTCCTTCGTATGTATCTGACAGAACATGCAAAGTTGCTCCAAAGGAATCATAAATATCCTGCGCTGTTATCTTTTTATTCTTCTGATAGACTGAAAATAAATCATCCATCTCTTCAGAATAGTTCTTTTCCAGCCATTTCGTAAATGCTGTAACATCAGACTTTTCCGCTGACACTCCATTATCCGTCAGGAAAGTGTTGTAGCAGTCATTCAGCGATTCATTCATCTGTGCAATCTCCTGCTCCAGTTGTTTTTTTCTGTTCTGCTGCCAGTTTCTTTTTCTTAGCCACATTGACTGCAAAGGCTGCCAGCGCTATGATTATGCACAACAAAATACAGCCGGAAATAGTCATTCTTCGTCTGAGCTGTCTGATTCTCTTTTGTTTGATTTCTTCTCTCTGTCTTTTTCTCCGTTCTTCTGCCTGTTCAAATTCATTCATCGTTCGTTGCTCCTGCTGTTTTCTTATTAATATCCCTCCACTGTTTCATTCAACCTGCCTGATCGCCTATTACGCCATAACTCCTGACATATAAACTGAAAACAGGTATCAGAACTTTCGTTCCGACACCTGCATACGTTCTCACATCATATTTCTTCGGATTCTGTCTGTATCGGCTCGCTGCCAGCCGCAGCTTGTTGTAAACAGTAACCTCGGTTTAGCCAACTTTTAATTTGAATTTCTGAATCTCTTTTTCACTGGATACTTTCTCGATGATTCCACCGAGACTTCTCAGTTTTTCTTCAAAGCGTTCGTATCCTCTCTGGATATAAACAATATCATCTACGATCGTAATTCCTTCTGTTGCAAGTCCTGCGATGCAAAGCGCAGCTCCTGCACGAAGATCCGGCGCGCTGACTCTTGCTGCTGTAAATTTCTCAACACCTTCAATCGTTGCAGAATTGCCTTCTACTTTGACATTCGCACCCATACGTGCGAGCTCATCTAAATATTTAAAACGATTCTCGAAGATACTTTCTGTGATCGTACTTGTTCCCTTCGCGAGTGCAAGCACAACCCCGATCTGTGGCTGCATATCTGTCGGATATCCCGGATATGGTAATGTCTTCACCTGTGTACTTGTCAGACGTCCCTTAGCCACTACACGGACTGCATCGTCAAATTCTTCCACTTCACATCCGATATCTACCAGCTTGGAGATCGTTGCATCTAAATGCTTCGGAATCACATTGAGCACTGTCACATCTCCGCGTGTTGCTGCAGCGGCAAACATAAATGTTCCTGCTTCGATCTGATCCGGAATGATGGAGTACTCTGCCTTGTGCAGGGACTTCACTCCACGGATCTTGATCACGTCTGTTCCGGCACCACGGATATTTGCTCCCATGCTGTTCAGGAAGTTCGCTACATCTACAACATGTGGCTCTTTTTCGCTACGTTCTCCATGATCGTAAGACCGTCAGCCATAGCTGCTGCCATCATTACGTTAATCGTTGCACCTACAGTCACAACATCGAAATAAAGATGTGTTCCCTTCAGCTCTTCCGCCTCTGCAACGATCTTTCCGTACTCAATATCCACATCTGCCCCTAAAGCCCGGAAACCTTTCAGATGTTGGTCGATCGGTCTGCTTCCGATATTGCAGCCTCCCGGAAGTGCTACTTCTGCTCTCTTGTATTTCCCAAGAAGTGCACCTAACAAATAATAAGACGCTCTGATCTTCTTGATATATTCATAATCAACACTTACATCTCCAATTGTATTTCCATTGATCTTTACTGTATGTCTGTCAATTCTCTGTACCATTGCACCGATTCCCTCGATTGCCTCCAGCATGACATTAATGTCATTCACATCCGGAAGATTCTCAATCAAAACCGGTTCATCTGCCATGATCGCAGCTGCAAGAATTGCAAGTGCCGCCTTCTTTGCCCCGCCGATTTCAACTTCCCCAACCAGCGGATTACCACCCTTAATAATATATTGCTCCATTTTGCACCCTCAATTGTCCGATTCTGTATTACTTCCCACAGATCCTGTGTTCAGTAACGATTTATTCTTGTGTCTTTGTCTATACGAAAAGAATTATCTACCTTAATTACAATATAATCCATACATAACTATAACACAAAATCTTTCATTGTGGAATCCCTTTTTTCTATGACGGTAATATTCACGCTTTATTTTGAGAGTAATTCTCAATAGTATTAAGTACATTTTCTATTGTTTCTTCAATCTGACAGCCCTCTTCACTGATTGTCACATCTGCATACTTCTCAAAAAGGACTTTTCGCTCGTCATACAGGTCTTTTAATGTCTGACCGTCCTTCAAAACAACTCCTCTTTTTTGAGGATTTCTGATTCTCTTCTTTATTGTCTGATAAGAAGCATGAAGATATACAACAATTCCGATTTCTTTGAAATGTTTCATTGCTTCCTCGCAATAGACAACACTTCCGCCCGGAGAAATAACCGCATTTTTCTGCTTTTATATCACGATTTACCTGATTTTCAATTTTTAAAAACCCATCATCACCGACTTCTGCTATGATTTCACGCAAAAGCTTTCCTTCTTGTTCCTGAATCAGAAGATCTGAATCTATGAAACCTTTTCCAAGTCTTTTTGCTACTACAATACCAACTGTACTTTTCCGACAGCCGGCATACCGATAAATATAAGATTACTTTTCATCTGTATCTGTTCCCTTCTTCTGAATCCGTTTCTTTTGTTGTAATCTGAATGATTATATCATAGATTTTCCTGGCAATGAACAATAACTGTAAATTTTTGTTTCCTTTTCTCTGTTCACCCCTGCGTCGGTAGATTTCCTGATATAACAGGACTTCCGCCAGATTTTCTTAACATCCGCTCTTCCCCAGCAAACATTTTCTCCTGTTTTTTACATTTTCGCAAATTCTGCTGCACATGATGCGTAACTGCAATTTATCCGGATAATCATCAAATATCACACTCCCGTGTATTCCATCCTGTCACATTCCTCTTCGACATAAGGCAGTATTCTCTTTGGAAGATCCGGATACAGGCTTTTCATATACTCCAGGTCTGTCCTTTCCGCTCTCTCATCATATTCTGTCTGTATCGGATAGGCCATATAATAAGGCAATTTTGGTACATGTTGCTCACTCCCACTGACAATAAGTTTGTCCCTGCTGTTCACATTCCTGTTGATTGCAGTTTATAAATCCGGCGGCTATATATATATAACTACTATATGATCTTCCTTACTCAACTGTTACTTTCACACAGACTCTTCATTTTACGATCTAAAAGAAAAAGAAGTCCTGACTTTTCCGCCGGACTTCTTGCCTGTAAATTCACTATTCACTTTTCTCTTAGGATTCTGAGAATCTCAGTCTGGTCTCCCCAACGCCGATCACATCTTCTCTCTGAATCTCTGTCGGACGATCTACCAGAATTCCGTTCAGGTATGTTCCATTCTTGGAACCATCATCCATCAGATACAAACAGTCACCTCTCTGTATGATCACACAATGCTGCTTGGATACTCTTCATCCTCATGCAGTGGCAGATACTTCTCATAATTGTCATTCCGCTTTGCTCTTCCGATTCCTACTTCGTCATAGAATATGAAGCTATACTTCTGCCATGTATCCAGATCTTCCGGGATAATCTTCCACTGTCTTCTCTTTTTAGAAGAACGCTTCGTTGAATCCATAGAACCGTTCTGCCCTGAACTGCGTCTCTTCTTCCCCTGCGGCTGATCCTCTTCTCCTCTGAGTCATATCCCTGATCTGCCTTGTTACGCTTTCCATTCCTGGACTGCTTTCTCCGCTCTGCGTCCTGTGCCTTATTCTTTTTTACACTTATAAATGTACTGCAAAGAAGTGCGATACTTCCAGCAGTACCATAATCGCCCAATACCACATATACATTATCACTCCTATCTGAATCTTAATCGTACTATATTTTTACGTTCTCGGCAAGCATAACATGTATCTTTTTGTCGAATTTTGTGATAAAATAAGTAGAAACCGAGAAAATAAGTGATTTTTAGAAGAGGTAATATCATGGAAAGAAATGAATTGTGCTGGTGCGGCAGCGGCAAAAATATAAAAATGCCATATGCCGATTGAAGAAAAGATAATGATGCATGCTGAACGTGGTGAGATTGTTCCGACACGTAAGATTTTAAAAACTCCATTCAGATTGAAAAGATCAAAAAAGTGCTGAGCTTAATACAGCGATCTGGATGAAGTAGCAAGACAGATCCACATTGGAATGAGCACCCAGGAGATTGATGACATCGTATATCGTTTCACAAAAGAACACGGTGGTATCGGCTCCGCTTCAATTATCAGGGATTCCCTAAGAGCGTGTGTACTTCTATGCATCCCGTATGTTCACGATCGGTGACGTATCACCGGAACGTGCAGAGCGTATTGTCCGCGTTACAAAAGAGTGCGTAGAGCTTGGACTTAAAGCAGCGAAGCCTTGGGGACATCTAGGAGACATTGCTTATGCGATCAATACACATGCACGAGGAAAATGGATATTCTGTCGTAGAGGAGATCGGCGGCCACGGTGTCGGTCTGGAATTCCACGAGGATCCTTTCGTAAGCTATGTTACTCCGAAGGGCAGTGAGATGCTTCTCGTTCCTGGTATGATGTTCACAATTGAGCCTATGATCAATCGAGGGTTCTCCGGAATTCTATGTAGATGAAGACAACGGATGGACCGTTTATACGGATGATGGTCTTTCTGCTCAGATTGAATATATGGTTCTTATTAAAGAAGATGGTGTAGAAGTTCTTACAAAATAATATAATTTTGCATTATCGAAACCAGATCTCACATTATTATGTTTGTATAAAAAGATTACCGGAAAACGCACTACATTTTCCGGTAATCTTTTTATTTTCTTTTATTTCACTATTAGTCTGTTTTATCTTCTTTACAAAATTCACTATTAGCCGGTCCATACCCATTCTACAAAATATACAGCCAGTCATGATCCTCTTCATTTCTCATTCCCAGTACAAGTGCCGAATGTGGTCCCATGTTCGCAACCACTTCTCCGTCTTCTACCAGATACTCTTCGTACTCTGTTGTATATCCATCTTTGTAAGAATATAGCAGACGTTTCATGCGGCATTTTATCGGAATCTCTGCTTCCATACAGGAACTTTTCACTTCCGCACGTTCGCTGCGGTTATTGATCACAACAATGATCTGTTCATCCCTTTAAATCTCGCATAAGACAGGATATTTTCATCCTCCGCCAAGGATCTTCAACGAACCGGTCTTAAGTGCCGGATGCTCTTTTGTGGATGCGGATTGCTTCTTTGTGGAATGCGATCAGTTCTCTGATCTTCATGTCCCCACGGAAGGTTCTTCTGTTATCCGGATCTGTAAATCCACAGACACCAGCCTCATCACCATAATATACCGTCGGAGCTCCGACCCAGGTCATCTGCATAACAACCGCTTCACGCATAACCGCTTTATTCACATACTCGTTCGCAGCTTCCGGTCCCAGATGTTCCACACGGCCAACCATGTGATTCGTTCTCGTTAAGAATCTGGAATGATCATGGTTGGAAAGCTCATTCATCGCCACCTGAAGTGACGGAGTCAGCATGTTCGACATGTGATGTGCCATCGAACCGATAAAGTTATCGATGTTACCAAGGAGCTCTTCTCTCGCCTCATCACTATGCTTTTCCATTCCGGTCAGGAACCATGTAACCGGCTCCATGAACGCATCATAGTTCATAACGGTATCCCACTCATCCCCCTTAAGCCAGTCACTCGGATCGCCGTAATGTTCGGCAAGGATCAGTGCATTCGGATTTGCATCTTTCACGGCTCTTCGGAATTTCTGCCAGAACTCGTGATTGTATTCATTACTGAATCCAAGGTCCGCTGCAACATCAAGACGCCATCCGTCTACGTTATACGGCGGTGATACCCATTTCCGTCCGATATATAAGATATAATTTTCCAGTTTTACAGAATCTTCGTAATTCAGTTTCGGCAGAGTATCATGTCCCCACCAGCCATCGTAATTGCCATTATACGGCCAGTTCTCTGGTCCTTCTTTGGAAAGAAAAAAGCTTCTGTACGGACTGTCTGCCGATACATAAGCACCCGGTTCATAATCCTCTTCACCTTCGTAGAATTCTCTCACGGTCCATCCATTTATTGAATGAACCACAGTGGTTGAACACGCCGTCCAGAATCACTTTCATTCCACGGCGATGTAATTCCTTCCACCAGTTTAATGAACAACTCATTACTTGCTTCCAGGTTCTTAAATCCTGTCGTGCGTTTTTATACTTCGTTGCCTGACTATTGTCCGTCACACCATTCGGAAGCACCTCGCCTCCGTCATCTACGATCTTTCCATAATGCGGATCGATATAATCATAATCCTGGATATCATATTTGTGGTTGGACGGTGACACAAATAACGGATTTAAAATATACGACTTCTACGCCCAGGTCCTGCAGATAATCAAGTTTATCCATGATCCCTGCAGATCCCCGCCGTAAAATTCTCTTACACCCATGTTCGCCGGATATTTATCCCAGTTCGTTACTCTCCGGGAATAATCTCCGATATAGTAATACTCATTCGTCTCTACATCATTTGACTTATCTCCGTTATAAAAGCGGTCTGTAAATATCTGATACATAACCGCTCCCTTTGCCCAGTCCGGTGTGGAAAATCCGGGTACTACAACAAAATTATAGTACTCCAGGATCTCGCTCTCTGATTCCCCATCGTCCATAATAATATTTTTCTGTCCCAGACTGCACTTCGAAACAATATCTGAACGGCTCTTCCCCAGACGTGTCTCGAACGTATAATAATCAAACTCTCCCTGTGTGCATTCTTTTTCCATTACATATGTGTCAGCCGATGTCACAAGCCCTACTCTGTCTACATCATCCTTCGCCGTACGGAACCGGAATGTCACCAGTTCGCTTTCTTTCGGTTCAGGAGGATACACATATCCTTCTGTTCCATCACAAAATAAAGCCGTCTTATTCATATAACTAACACCTCTCTCATTTTTTGCTCTCGGAAAGGAGCACGCTTTCTTCTAGTCTTCTGATACATCTTCCGGGAACAGCGCTTCAAATTCTTCCCGGGAAATCTTTTTTTTTCCAACAGAAGATCTGCGCATGCATGCAGAACATCATCATATTTTCTAATGATATGTCTTGCTCTGTCATAACATTCATCAATAATTCTCTTTACTTCCTGGTCGATCACAGTCGCCACGCCCTCTCCGTAGCCTCTTGCTGTGTGCGCCAGATCACGTCCGATGAACACCTCATTGTTGTCATCATCATAGTTAATAAGTCCGACTGCCTCTGACATACCGAACTTCGTTACCATGGATTTGGCGTATGCTGTTGCCTGCTTGATATCCTGGGATGCCCCGGTTGTAATATCATCAAAGACTTCCTCTTCTGCTACACGTCCACCTAGTGATACGGTAATATCCTGCAACATCTTTCCTTTGGTATTGAACATCTCATCCTTTTCCGGAAGCGGCATCGTATATCCGCCCGCACTTCCCGTCGGGATGATTGAAACACTGTATACAGGTCCCACATCCGGAAGCACATGGAACAAGATCGCATGCCCTGCTTCATGGAATGCAGTGATCTTCTTCTCTTTATCAGAAATTACACGACTCTTCTTCTCTGCACCGATTCCGACTTTTACAAATGCCTTTTTATGTCTTCCTGTTTTAAGAATACTCTGTTATCCTTTGCAGCCAGAATTGCTGCTTCGTTCAGAAGATTTTCCAGATCAGCTCCGGTAAATCCTGCCGTTGTCTGCGCGATCTGTTGCAGATTGATCTCTTCGCTTAACGGTTTCCCCTTCGCATGTACCTTGAGGATCTCTTCACGGCCCTTAATATCCGGTCTTCCGACCATAACCTTACGGTCGAATCGTCCCGGACGTAAGATTGCAGGGTCAAGAATATCTACACGGTTTGTCGCTGCCATAACAATGATGCCTTCATTGACGCCGAATCCGTCCATCTCTACCAGCAACTGGTTCAGTGTCTGCTCACGCTCATCGTGTCCGCCGCCCATTCCGGTTCCACGGCGTCTTGCAACTGCATCGATCTCATCGATGAAAATGATACACGGTGCATTCTTCTTCGCTTCCTCGAACAAGTCTCTGACACGGGAAGCTCCGACACCAACGAACATTTCCACAAAGTCTGAACCGGAGATCGTAAAGAACGGAACTCCTGCTTCTCCGGCAACTGCTTTGGCAAGCAGCGTCTTACCGGTTCCCGGAGGGCCTACCAGCAACACGCCTTTCGGGATTCTTGCTCCCACCTGGATATATTTCTTCGGAGACTTCAGGAAATCAACGATCTCCTCCAGTTCCTCTTTTTTCTTCTTCCAGACCTGCCACCTGGGCAAATGTCACTTTCTTTGTCACGGTCTGTGCTCAGTTTTGCACGGCTCTTTCCGAAATTCATTGCTTTCGAATTCCCCGCCGCCCTGACGGTTCATCAGACCAAAGATCAGGAACACTCCGACCAGTGTAAGGATAACCGGCAGAAATGTAGTTGTTGCCCAGCTGTCCTGTGGAATATCCGGCATGGTATAATCCACATTCTGCTCTTTCAGGTAATCCTGGATCTCATTTACATCGGAGACATACAGATATCTGACATTATCGGAACTGTCATCTCCCTTCAGCGTAATCTCCACGCGCCCTGTCGGAACGCTCTTGTTCTGATTCACTTCTACAGACTCGATCTTGTCGTTCTGAACCAGCTGTTGGAATTTCTTCCAGGAAATTTCTTTCTCTCGTTGATCGAACTGATTGGTAAACCACAGTGCTGCGAACAAAAATACGACAAACACGAGGAATACAACACCATTCAGCCCTCTCGCTTTCTTATTATTCAATTTTCAGGCTCCTTTCTTATGCCGCGCCTTATTCCACGCCCTCTACAACTCCGATGTATGGAAGATTTCTATATTCTGGGCATAATCCAGTCCATATCCACAACGAATTCGTCCGGGATATTGAATCCGACATAATCTACTTTTTACATCTTTTACTCTTCTTTCCGGTTTATCAAGAAGTGTACAAAGCTTCATGCTCTTTGGATTTCTCTTAGATAAGATGTCCATCAGATAAGAAAGTGTTCTTCCTGAATCAATGATATCTTCTCCGATCAGAACATCTTTTCCTTCCAGTGTCTCATCAAGGTCTTTTGCGATCTTAACTACACCGCTGGACTTTGTTCCGTCACCATAGCTGCTGACACTCATAAAGTCCATTGTTACCGGCACTGTAATTCTCTTTGCAAGTTCGCACATAAAGAATACTCCACCTTTCAGAACACAGATCAGATGGATCTGCTTTCCTTCATACTCTTTACTGATCTTTTTTCCAAATTCTTTTGATTCTTTGCATTTACTTCTTCTTCCGGAATTAACATTTTCACTTTCTCGGCCATTTTCTATTCCTCCTCCATGAACTTTATTTAAGAATTCTTTTTTGTCTGGTCTGTAACCTGATATACCTGGTTCTGTCTGTATCCGATGATCCATAAAATATGGCTTTCCTCTGCGATCAGCCAGATCTTCTCCCTGTTCTTCTCTCGGAATCTTCTCATCAATAAAGTAATCTCTTCAGGCTTCTTTTTCTTCCTTCCCCATCAATTGTAAAATAATCTCCGGGTCGTCTGTATCTCACATTTTTACACTGCTTTTATTATATCATAATCAAAGCATTTCGTGAATTCTTCTCATTTTCACCGCTGATTGTACAGCAGATTTTCAAATTTGTTCCCGGGATCTGTGTTTCTCCCGGAATCTGAAGACACAGAACAGAATCACTCTCTTTTTTTCTTTTTTCTTTCTGATGTACAGATATGACTTTCTTATCATCTTTTGCAAGCAGGACTCCCTCATACATTCTTTTGGCTGTAATACTATACGGAAGATCGATCTGCCGTCCCTGTCTGCCGTTCAAACAGTTGCAGTATTGCCTGGATATGCCTGCTTTCAATATCTTTCTGTGCCTCTGCCACTTCACTTACTGTCTTTGGATCAGAAATTTCTTTATCACAGGATCAAAGCTGTTTCATTCCTCTGCCCTTGAGAAATATTTCTTTCTGCTTTGAAGTCCGTCTGTCTGTTCTGCACAGATATTCCATGCCTGATCTGTCTGTTTTTCCAGATATTCATAGATTTCTTCTGCCTGTTCACTGAGCTTCACAAAATGTTCTACCGCCCTGGTGTTAACCTGCTCTTCTAACACCGGAATGATATGATGACGGATCCGGTTTCTTGTGTATTCATCTTCCTGATTCGTTTCATCAATACAATAGCTGATTCCGCAATCTTTTCAACCACTGTTCAATCTCTTCTTCCTGGACAATTCCAAAAGTGGGCGGATCCATTTTCCATACACTGGTCTTATCCCACACAATGAAGCCCCGGTTCCTCTTGCCATATTAAGAAGCATTGTTTCTGCATTGTCATTACTATGATGCGCTGTTGCAATCTTTGTCCCGCCCTGTTCTCTACAGAGTTGTTCAAATGCCTGTCTTCGCACATATCTGCCTGCTTCCTCCAATGATTCTTTCCGCTTTTTTGCAATTAATTCCACATTTTCATGAAATGCAAAAAAAAGGAACCTGCATTTATGACAAAGCATTTCCACATATGCCTCATCCTGTGCAGCCTCCTCCCGCGCAGTTCATGATTCACATGGCAGACAAGCACCTGGAATCCGCAGCTTTTCCTGCAATGAACAAAGTGCCATCAGCAGACATACAGAGTCTGCGCCACCTGATACACCTATGATAATCCTGTCCCCTTTTTCTATCATATGATATTGTCTGATATAGTTTTCAATCTTTTCTAATCTTTTATCCATCATACCTCAACTATACGTTAACGGTTGCTTCTATGTCAATGACTACTTTCTGCATTTCCACAAAGCTGCAACCAAAACTGACATATCATCCTCCGGTTCTTTTCCTGTCCAGTTAAGTACCTGCTGTAAAATATGTCTGGCCATTCCTTTGGGTTTCCTGTATTTCCGTTCCTTTTATGATTGTTTCAAGAAGAAGTCCTGCTCTCCTACCGGAAGTGCATCCAGCACTCCATCTGTCAGCATGATTACATACGTTCCATCCGTCAACTGCCGTTTCACTGAATCTATTTCAGTGAATTCATCACTCCGATCGGAAGGTTCTTGTCGATGTCAGATGCTCAATCTGATCCTTTCTTCGGATAAAAGTTGAGGATGCGCCTGCCTTGATCAAATTCGCATTCCCCCTGTATACAAATCAAACACTGTAAGGTCGATCGTAGAGTAATGGATTTTCTTCTCTTCCGCAGACCAGTGTTGTATTGATCATCTGGATTGCAGTCTTTCCGGAAATCCCGCTTCCAAAGTTCTTCGAGAAGTTCTATCACAAGTGTGCTTTCCCGACAGGCAGCCTGCCCACATCCCATGCCATCTGACAATGCAACTCCCTTTACCCCCGGAAGATCCATCATCGTAAAACTGTCCCCTGAAATATTACTGCAGCCTTTTCCGATTCTTGCTACTCCCCGGACATTGTGTCTAGGATTTCGGTCCTTCCGGAAGACCACTGTTGTATAATCCTCCGATCAACTGCGCCCCTTTCCCGGAATCAATCTTCTTCCTGTCAGATTACTCCAGAATCCCCGTCAGACTTTTACCGGAATCTTTTCCGCTTAACCAGCTCGCATCGTCAGATACAATTCATATTTTCCCCTCCATTCACAATAAAATGCATGGAAAACACACGTATTCCTTTTCTTTTAATTGAGACAAGATCCGTTTCCCCAACCTTTCATCTGTAAATATGCTGTCTTCCAGATTTTTGGCCATATTTTGCAGCATATCTGCAAAAATAGATCAAGCTGGGCTGCACACCTTCCTTGCTTCTTGCAGCATACGATTGATCCAGATCATATTTTGTCTTGCTTCGTGAAAACTGTCAAGCATCCCCCGATAAAACCGCGGAGCCATAATGCAGCGCTGCGTCAGTTTTCTTTTTTGTCTCTGCATCCAGTTCATTTCCATACTGATCCACTGCTGCAAGAATCTCGTATCCCATCTGATACATCTGAATATAGTTTTCACCCCAGCACCAACTGTTTTTCTCACATTTTTCACACACATTCTTCTCTTACGCAGGCAAACATTTCATCAATCTCTTCTTCTGAAAATGTCTTTTTTTTTTCTTCTAATTTCAAAAATGTTTTCGCTAACTGTTTTAATGAAACTGCAAACTTATCAATCTGTTCCACATATAGACTACTATGTAATACCTGTCCATTTTCCATTTCCATCCCCCCTCGTTACTCAAAGAAAAACTCCAGGAGAACTTTCTCTCCCGGAGTTATCTTTCGTAAAATTCTGTATCCGTCTTTCACTGACTTTGCAGATTCGGTTACTATTCACTTGATTGGTTTAAAACGATTTTCATTCGGATCAACAAGATTCAGCTTATCTTCTGCGATCTCTTTCATGTAATCATCTGTCTGTACATACTGCTCGTATTCTTTGATCTCTTCTGCTCTTGCCTGCTCACTTTTTTTGATCTGTGTCTTCAATTCTGCTTCCTGCTGTTTTATACGCTATATTCTTTGCATGAAGCTTTACGTGCATACTGTTCCCAGCACACCGGAATAACTGTCAACACTGACAAGATCATAAGAGCACGCTTCTTTGTGCGGACTCGGACGTCTCTCTTTGTATAACTGCGCCGTCCAGTCACTCTTTTTTCTTTGCCATCTTAAAATTCACCCTAAAATAATACACTCTTGTCGTTCCTGGAAATCACCTGCCTTCACTGCCTTTGATTCCCTTTAAACTTCCCTATTATCAACATTCTATCTGCTAATAATTTCAAGGTTTTTCCTTGTTTTTTTGTGTATTTTTTCTCCAGACAGAAATCAGTTTCTGAATAACGGCAACTTCCAAGCCCAAGACCTAGTAGAAAATACCATCTAATACTACCATACGTAGTTGCATATATCTGCACAAAGAAAATATATGCACGGTTAAATATCCAGTAGAACAGATCTTCCTCGATTCTTTCGATTCCAGATTTATTATGTATTATCATTTTCCTTAAGAAAATCAGGATCTTATACAAGCCCGGACATTCACCTGTAAGACAGGCACAGAAGAAGACAAGCAGTTCTTTTTTTATATTTAGCATCTTCTTTCTTCCTCACTTGAACATCTTTGTCCAAAAGCTTTCTTTCTTCCTGTTTCTTTGCCTGTGAAATATTAGAATATGAAACACTGTCTATTGTTCCAGACAAATCTACTTCTCCTTTTCCACACTGAGACGGTTCACATGCAAGTCTGTTCCTTTTACTAACAGCATTCCCTGCTCTGTTTCCAGAAGAATCTCATTCAGATCAAAAGACAATACATCCAGAACACCTGTCACCATACTTGTCTTCCGGTTATTAACCACCAGCTTATGAGCCTTTACAGTCTTTTGCTGTTCCTCCATCCGCTGCACCTCCCCTCTTCTCTGGCATACCCCACAGTATATTACTGGAACCAGATAGCAGTTCCTGTACTTTTCTATATATATGTCAGAGCTTTTACACTTATTCCTTACAGATAAGGGTTTTATATGTGTGCGCTCGAAAATGCTTTATCATAGCATTACAGAAAGGCAGGGAATATCTCACTTTGTAAAATATTCCCTGCCTTTCTAAGATTACTGAAAACAATAACCATTGATCGACTTATACATTCCTGTTGTCTGACAGACTTTACAGGTATTTAAATAAGTCCTTTGCTTCTTCTTTTTTGTTGTCTCCTGTAGTTCAAGAACCTCAACCTTAACGGTTCTCGTTCCAAACTGAATCTCGATCACATCACCCGGCTTTACCTTCACAGATGCTTTCGCCGTCTTTCCATTCACCAGCACACGTCCTGCATCACAGGCCTCGTTTGCTACAGTTCTTCGCTTGATCAGACGGAGACTTTTAAAAACTTATCCAGTCTCATATATTCTTCTACAAAATCCCCTGAACTAGTTGATAGCGTCCTTTAATGCTTTTCCAGCTTTGAATTTAGGAGCCTTGCAAGCTGCAATTGTCATAGTTTTTTCCTGTCTGTGGGTTTCTTCCTTCTCTTGCTGCTCTCGCTGACTTCGAAATGTACC
>VOFH01001296.1_pt1 | contig 30000 bp, 62 predicted proteins | sample 5384091 | NCBI WGS metagenome assembly VOFH01 (sample SAMN12384727, study PRJNA508395) | human gut metagenome | isolation source: healthy gut G | host: Homo sapiens
GCATCGTGGGAGAGCGAAATACATATGGTGCAGGCACTGGAGGATGAAGGCGGCCGGGTGTGATGCACTGGTCGTATACTCGGCAATTTTGGACCGGAGATCGCCGAGACACTGCTGGCAAAAGCATTTTGACGGACCGAAAATGTTTATTGCTGCGGCGGAAGAATCCGGGGACAGTCTGCTGGATGGCAGAGGGATGCTTACTGTGGAATGTTAAATGCCAGCTATAACTTTAAAGCTTCGCAATATCAGGGCATACATTCCGGAGTATCCGGTTGGAACGGCAGAGGAATGCGGACATGATTCATGAATTTGAGCCGATCGCCCGCGCGGGTAGTTGCGCTTTCCAATTTAAAGATCATAAGCTTCGGACCAAGACCGTTAAATTTCCTTGCCTGCAACGCACCGATAAAGCAGCTTTACAATCTGGGTGTGGAGATTGAGGAAAATTCAGAGCTTGATTTATTCGAGGCGTTCCATAAACATGACGGGGATGAGAGAATCCCGGCGGTTGTGGCAGAGATGGAGGCGGAGCTTGGAGCCGGGAATAAAAAGCCGGAAGTGTTTGTAAAGCTGGCGCAGTATGAACTGACCTTAAAAGACTGGGTGCGCGATCACAGGCTACCGCAAGTATGTGGCGATTGCGGGCAAGTGCTGGCCGGCATTCCAGACACAGTTCGGTTTTGTCCCGTGTTACGTCAACAGCCGTGATTCTACCGTCACGTTTTGATCGAGAAGACTATCCCACCACGGAGCAGTCGCGTTCGGCCATTTCGGAAAGGCATTATTTGAAGTATTCAAATATCTGGGCGTGGAAGATATCGGATTCAACCAGCCGAAGGGATGCTCTATCCGTCTGAAAACCATTTGCATAAGACGGGGATCGCTGCATAAGCGTGTTATGATTTGAACGGGCAGCCTGGCCTGGGCATTCTCGTTTTCCGGCCTCAGAAAATAAGGTTATAATAAAGTGAAAAGCACATAGAGAGTAAATGATGACAGCAGGAGGATTGCGGTGATTACCGCGTGATCTGTCCGGCTGTTTTGTGTAATAGAGGTGCAATGAGATTTGGTAAGGCGGGATCTGCGGATTCTGGAAAGCCAGGGATTTTCTGAGAAAGAAATGACCAGAAAGGACGTGTGCGGTGGAAAAAAAAGGACAGTTTGTGTTATACTAAAAAGCTGATTTGACTGGAGGAGAGAAGATGAAAGTTGAGAAATCCGTTTGGAATGGAAAAGAAGGGTACCTTCTTCAGAATGAATCCATGGAAGTATTCGTGAATCCGGAGGATGGCATGAATATCTATCAGATGGATTGGGAAGGCCGCCAGATGATTGCCTGGGAAGAGGAACGCTATCAGAGAAAGGCGACGTACGGAGTACCGGTCCTCTATCCGACGCCTAACCGCTCGGAGGGTTTAAAGATTCAGGCCTTTGGAAGGCAGTATGATGCCAGGATGTATGGTCTGGTGAAGAATCTGCCCTTCGAGGTGAAGGCGGGCGGAGGCAGATGGACAGACAGCCCTGGTGACTGGTGTTCTGTTGTGGAATGAGGCGCAGCCGGATTACCCGATGTTTCCATTCCCAAGTACATTGGGATAACGGTCAAGGCGCTGCCTGACGAGGTGGTCTGGAGCTATGAGGTGGAAAACTGCGGGAGAGAGAGAAATGTCCTATGGCATCGCGGTCCATCCGTATTTCAATAAGAGAGAACAGGAAGTGAAGATCACCGTTCCAGCCGCTTCTGTTATGGAAATGACGGAGGAGAAGATTCCTACCGGGAAGCTGATTCCGGCAGGAGAGACGGTACCAGATTTACGCACACCCGCGTTGGTGGACAGCCTTTCCCTGGATCACGTATATACGGACTGCTGCCAGGCGGGAGCGCATGCGGAAATCTTCTATAACGACTGCAAGGTAAAACTGGAAGCCACAGAGGAATTTGGTCATATTGTCGTGTTTACTCCGAAGGCGCCGTTCTTCTGCATCGAAAACCAGTCCTGTTCGACCGATTGTTTAACCTTTTTGCAAAAGGATTCGTCCGTGAATCCGGGCTTCAGACCGTGAAGGCAGGGGAGAAGAAGTCCGGTGCGATCCGGGTTTGTATTCGAGAAATAGCGGCATGGCCCCTGACAATTTTCCGTGTAGTAATCGCGGGAGACTTATGCTACAATAAAAAAGAAGCGAAAGTCCCTGCCGGAGCGGGCAGTTCATGGTGCAGATGGAAAGGAAAAGTATGAGGGGAACCATCAGATATACGGTGATATGCGCAGTTTAATATTGGCGGTTCTGTCGGCGGGATGCAAAACCGGGGGCCAGAGCGTTACCTATGCCGGTGAGCAGGTTCCTGCTGCGTCTGCACCGCAGAAGAGGAGAGATCATCTATCTGATCGGCGATGATGATGTGACGGATCAGGAGAAGTCATCGGAAAAGCGGGATTCTCTGATTAATCCGGGAAGGAAAAGACTCTGAGGAACCTTCTTTACACCGGAAGGCTATACGAGAATTCCCAAAGGAAATGGGAAGCTTTCAGGGATATTTAAGGCGATATGCGATGAAACCGGATCAGAGCCCTGTCCTTCTCTACGACAGGTGCGGAGAACAAAATCAGAGCGCCATGCGGCGGTATTTTCCATGCCAGTGTTTGATGGTGATCTGCAGCAGTGCGCCGACAGTATTATCCGCATCTACTCAGGTATTTCTGGAAGATGGGGGACTACGATAAAATTGCGTTTCATTTAACCAATGGATTTTTAATGGATTATCCGGCCTGGAAATCAGGAAAGAGACTGGTGGTAGATGGAAATAAAACTTCCTGGGTTTCAAAATCCGGTTCCGACGATTCATATGAGACGTTTTAAAATACTTAAGAACAGTGATGATCTACGCTGGCGTTACCTCTCCTTAAACGAGGAGGCGGTTCCTGTAAATGAGCGATATCCAGGCGGGGAGACATGTTTATAAAGGGCGGGAGTCCGGGACACTGCGTCATGGTGGCTGATGTGGCGGAGAACAGAGACGGCAGCCGCTGTTTTCTGGCTCAGGGCTATATGCCGGCCCAGGAATTTCAGATCATAAAAATCCCCTTCACGGGGACGATCCTGGTACTATGCTGCGGAACTGAACTATCCTCTTGTGACGCCGGAATACGTATTTAACGAGGGGAGTCTGAAGCGCTGGTATGGATTTGGATATTAAAGAAATCGTCAGGTTATCGCAAAGAAATTCCTGTTCTCTTATGGTATGATAAAGAGAATGGGAAATCAGATTGCGGCAGGCAGGGGAATACGGATGGCAGGATATTTCCGAATGATTTTTACAATGCTGGTTCTGGCCGTTACTTTGGCTGGATATTACGAAGGAAACCGCCGAAAGGTCCACGGAACAGCCGGTGGAAGAACGGGAAGTGACGGTGGTATCCAACGGTATCAGTTACGTGCCTTTGGAGAACTGGACGAATAATTTGACAACAGAGACAGATAAAGATGGAAAGGAGCAGGAGGCGGCGTCCTGCGGCCTCTGGCAATTTACTCCGGAGAAGATCGTAAAAGGAGACGGACGGAGAGTACCATATGCCGGAGGTTTTTCTATGCGGATGACTTTAAGATAAAGGTCAAAGGGAATGGGACAATCCCATTCATTACATCATTTACAGTATGGGGTTTGATACGGTGGACAGCGGAAAGGTGATGAACCTTATCCGATATTCTACCTTATCCCGGTAAATGGAAAAGACTATTACGTGCAGCTGGAATTTTCACAGGGAGATGAGAAGAATTACTCCCCATTACCAGTACTTTTTCAAGGTGGTAAAGGGTGATCCGCTTCCACAGATCAGAGTGACTCAGGAGAGGAAGAGCAGGGAGATTCCCAGCGCATCGGTGTGATCCTGTGGAATGAACCGGGAGATGACGGCGATACGGTCAGTACGGCGGCCTGCGGACCGGGCCATTTACCGTGCTTGCAAAAGAGGAACGGGAGATTCCGTATCTGCCGCTGGAACGTTCTCAGGTACAGATTGCAAGCCTGGATGACCTCGTCCCTTCCGGTCATCTGGTTCGAAAGCTGGAGGAAGCCATTGATTTAAGCTTTATTTATGACGAGGTTAAAGATCTCTACAAACCTTATGGCAGGGAAAGCATGGATCCCGTTGTATTAATGAAAATCGTGATCCTCCAATACGTGTTTGGCATCCCTTCCATGCGCAAAACAATCAAAGAGATTGAAGTGAATCTTGCTTACCGCTGGTATCTGGGATACGGCCTGTATGAGGATATCCCTCATTTCTCTACCTTTGGAAAGAACTATACCAGACGCTTTAAGGATACGGATCTTTTTCAAAAGATATTCTCCCGGATTCTAATGGAGGTGGATGCCTGTGGTTTCCTGGATACGGAAAGTCTTTTTATTGATGGTACCCACATCAAAGCCAGTGCAAACCCTCATAAATATCAGAATGAAACCATGGAAAAAGAAGCCCGATGTTACGAAAAGGAGCTGCAGGAGGAAATAGAGAAGGACAGGCTGGAACACGGGAAAAAGCCATTGAAAGAAAAAGAGTCCACGCCAGAGACCATAAACAAAAAGGTCAGCACTACCGATCCCGACAGTGGCTGGTTCCACAAAGGGGAACACAAGCAGGTGTTTGCTTATGCAGCCAATACCTGCTGTGATAAAAATAATTATGTCATAGATTTTGAAGTGACAGCAGGGAATGTCCATGACAGCGTATCCTTTTGGGAACTGTACCGGAAAGTAAGCGAACGGGTAAAATATCCTAAATACTATGTAATGGATGCAGGCTATAAGATACCAGCAATCGCAAGAACGCTAATCGAGGAAGGAAAGGTTCCGGTTATGCCCTATAAACGTCCAATGACAAAGAAAGGGTATTTTCGAAAAAAGCGATTATGTATATGATGAATACTTTGACTGTTATTTATGCCCGAATAATCAGATCCTAAAATACAGCACAACAAACCGTGATGGATACCGAGAATACAAAAGCGATGGAAAAAAGTGTAAGGATTGTCCGTACCAAAACCAATGTACAGGAAGCAAAGACCATGTAAAGGTGGTAAGCCGCCATGTATGGGAGGGGTACATGGAAAAGGTGGAGGAAATCCGTCATCAGACAGGGATGAAAGAAATCTATCAGAAACGGAAAGAAACCATCGAACGAGTCTTTGCAGACGGAAAAGAAAAACATGGAATGAGATATACACAGTACAGAGGATTGGCAAAAGTGACAATGGAGCTGACCCTTTTATTTGCATGTATGTGTCGGTACCGGGATCGCACCGGTTCATGCAGCTTGCGCCGCTTGCGGACTATACCGCCTCCGGAGGCCTACAGGCAGAGACTGTCCAGAATTAAGAAAAAAGATGGCTGGTTTTCTGGATGAATACTGCGGCTTAAGCGGTAAAGGGTCTGTTCCTGCAGTAAACGGATTTATGCGATCGCGACTCACAGGGTGAATCCGGAGAAGCCGGAGTATACCAGTCTGGAGGAAAATACAGAGTTCCTTCAGGAGTGCAAGACGGCGATGGAAGAGATCGATGACCGGTCTCTGGTCTTTTTTCTTCCCTGCCAGCCTATCGGACGACAAGGCAGCGCGACAGTATCTGGATGAATTTCTGAAATCGGACTGCTATTCTATGATTTCCAACGCATAGGAGGCGGTGTGATGAGAGAAAACCGTATCATGGACTTTTAAAAGAACTTGAGCGGAACAATGACTTAAAATGGATGGCAGACCACAAGGCATTTAAGGAACAGGCGGCGGCAGAGTTTGAAGAGCTGCTTCAGATGGTGATGGAACGCCTGGCGGAAAAAGATCCGTCGGTGATTGACTGGCACCAAAGAATCTTATATACCGTCTGAACCGGGATACGAGATTCGGCGCGACAAATCCCCCTTTATCATGCAGCCCCGTTTAAGGACGCTGTGACAACGATCCGTGATTATATCTACGCGGGCCATCCAATGAGATTACTTTAATGAAGCGGTCAGGGATTTCCATTACCCGGTTCGGGAAAATTGATACTAAAAATAAACGGAAATCCCGGATAATCATGACATACAGTTGACGTGTTTGTCGTGATAGGATTAAGATCCAGACAAAGGAGTCTGAGATAAAAGAACTGTGAGGAAGAAAAATGGAAGAAAAGTATTGTCAAAGCTGTGGTATGCTGATGGGAGATACGGATGAACTGTATGGAACGAACGAAGACGGAAAGCAGGAGTGAAGATTACTGTAATTACTGCTATCATGATGGGGCGTTCACGTGGACTGTACCATGGAAGAGATGATTGAAGGCTGTGTCCCTATGATGGCGGGAGAACAGCGGCATGAGTGAGGAAGAGGCGCGGAATATGAAAACAGTTTTCCCAGAGTTAAAACGCTGGAAAAAGGCACCTGTTAATCCAGAGTAAAGTATGGTAGTGATTAGAAAAATCATTTGCATGGAATGATATAAAACAGGAACCGGCCGGTCTGACGGTGGTTTTGCATGGAGGTTACGATGGCGGACGATATTCTTTAAGATTTTTCAGAGCCCACAGCCGGCTGGTTTGCGGAGACATTCGGGAAAGCGACAAAGGTACAGGAGGAGGCGTGGCCGGCGATTGCAGCAGGGAAAGCCGGTGTTGGTCAGCGCTCCTACGGGTACCGGCAAAAGACGCTGTCCGCATTTCTCGTTTTCATTGACCGTAAGTACGCTGGCCAGGGAGGAAAGGCTGGAGGAAAAGCTCTATCTGATCTACGTTTCGCCGCTGAAATCACTGGCTGGCGATATACGGGAAAACTTGAGACGGCCGCTTGATGGTATCGAAAGGGAAGAAGGGCAGCAGGAGATCACTGTAGCGATCCGAACTGGGATACGCCCCAGAAGCGACCGCCAGAGAATGGTGAAGCATCCGCCCCATATTCTGATTATCACGCCGGAATCGTTTACCTGATGCTGACCTCACGGTCGGGCCAGGGGATCGTGAAGACAGCTGGGAGGCGGTGATCATCGATGAGCTTCACGCTCTGATCGATACGAAGCGGGAGCTCATCTGATGCTTTCCATCGCAAGGCTGGACCGGCTCTGCGGCCGTAATCTCCAGCGCATCGGCCTGTCGGCCACGATAGAGCCGTTGAGCTGTCTGCGAATACTTATCCCCTCGAGCCAGTAGTTATCTGCGCTCCGGCCATGGGAGAAGAAGGTCTTAATTGAGGTGGTGGGAACCACTCCGGCCAACGGGAGAAGGAAGGATCCGGTCTGGGAAGAACTGGGATGGCGGTTTATCAGAAGTGTCTGGACTGCAGAAGCGTGATTGCATTTTCGGAAGGACGCCGGTGATGCGGAAAAGTGGCCTATTACGTCAACCTGCTGGGCGGTGACGGGTTTGCCAGAGTTCATCACGGAAGTCTTTCGAAGGAACAGCGGGCGAGGTAGAGCAGGACTTAAGAGAAGGACGGCTCCCGGCTTCGTGCGCCACCTCCTCCATGGAACTGGTATCGATGTAGGCGAGATAGACCAGGTCCTGCAGATCGGCTGTCCGCGCACAGTTTCCAGTACGATGCAGCGGCTGGGCCGGGCGGGCCATAATCCGGGGTCGGTCAGCGTGATGTATATGTATCCCAGGACAGCCCCGGAGAGCGTCTACTGCGGCATGACTGCCGAGATCGCCAGACTGGGCGGAGTCGAGCATACGAAGCCGCCGAGGCTCTGTCTCGATGCTTGCCCAGCATCTGGTGTCCATGGCGGCAGGCGACGGGTACAGCGTGGACGATGTGATGGATATTCTGTGCAGGGCTTATTCCTTTCGCGATGTGACGAGAGAGGACGTAAAAGGCGTGCTGCGGATGCTGGCTGGTGATTACGAACACGGAAGAGAGATTCCGGTGCGTCCGCGGGTGCTCATGACCGGATTCATGAGCGGGTGACCGGAGACGCCTTTACAGCCGTATGCTGGCTGTCGCGGCAGGTGGTACCCATCCCGGATAAGGGGCTCTACGCGGCGAAGACGGAGGATGGAGTGAAGCTGGGAGAACTGGATAGAGGAGTTCGTGTATGAATCCCAGATTGGAGATAAGCTTGTGCTTGATCTTTTGTGGAAAATCGTCAGCCAGGACCGGGATACTGTGGTAGTGACGCAGGTTCCGGCGGAGGGAGCCAGGCTGCCGTTCTGGAAGGGGGAGACGAGAGGCAGGACGCTTCGCACCAGTCTGGCGTTCGGAGCGCTGTTCCGGGAGCTGGGAAAAGGCGGCGGAGGCCGGGGAAGATCAAACAGGCGATAGTCAAGCATCTGAAAATGGTACAACCGGTGAGTGGCTCAGACGCATTGACAGGCACGCTTACCCGGCTTGGTCTCGACGGCGCAGCGGCCTGCAACGCGGCTTCATTTTTGAGGCGTCAGATAGTGGTAACCGGAGGTCTTCCCGGATGACAGGACGATCGTTGTGGAACGGTTCAGAGATCATACGGGAAGCAATCAGGTCATGGTGCACGCGCTGTTTGGGAGACGGGTCAATGCACCGCTGTCTCTTCTTTTGCAGCATACGGCCAGACAGTTATGCGGAATTGATATCGGCTGCGTGGATGGAAGGAGGACGGCTTTCTTTTGTATCCTTATGGAGATGACGTTCTTCCGTAAGCTGCTGTTTAAGATTGAGGAGGGACAGGCCAGAGTGTTCTGGAGGCGGCGCTTCCCTGACGCCTCTGTTCAATATGACCTTTCGCTATAATGCGGCCCGCGCACTTATGATGGGAATGAAGCCGGGAATGGCCGTCCAGCCGCTCTGGATGCAGCGGTTGAAGAGCACGGAGATGCTCTCCTCCCTGATTAACGAACCGGGCCATCCTGATCCGGGAGACAAGCGGGAATGTCTGGAGGACCAGTGGGATATCGACGGCGTAATAAAGATCCAAGGCGATATCGGTCTGGGCCTCGTACAGTACGGGGAAGTCTGTGTGGATGTGCCGTCGCCCATGTCTCTTCCGTTCCAGTGGCAGGCGGAAGCGGCGGATGTATGAGTATTCGCCGGTTACGCAGGGAATCCGTGAGGCTGTCTATGAGGAATTGAAGCAGACTGATATGATAAAGCCGCAGGCGGAGGAGCTGGCCAGGGTTCAGGCGCGGAAGAAGCTTCCGGAGGATGAAGACCAGCTTCATTCCCTTTTTGATGATGGAAGGCGATTTTAATTGCCGGAGAACTGCCTGTGCCGGTGGAGTGGCTGAAGAATCTGGCGGAGAGAATTGGTTTCCACATGGAGACTGGGATATGGATTGCAGCAGAACACCGGGAAGAGTATGAGCTGGCTCTTCTGGGGAATGAGGAAGCGGCCATGCATATTGTACGGCGGATGTCTATTACCGCGGCGGGCAGAATAGGGAAGCGGTGAGAGAGCGGTACTTTTACCCGGAAGGTATGGCGGAATGCATACTGGAAAAGCTGACGGCAGAATCACTCGTGGTGGAGGACGACGGGATCTTTACCATGCAAAGCTCTACGACAGGGGCCAGACGCGTCAATCAAGGCATGCGTCTGGAGGCTGTGACTCAGCCGCCGGCGCATTATGCGGCGTTGGCGGGCCCAAAAAGTCTTTTTGTTGCCGCGCCGGGCGAGGAACAGCTGAGGCGAGCAGTGAACAGATCTGCGGAAGGACGTATCCGGTCAAATTCTGGGAATCCGTCTTTTTGCACGGCGTGTAAAAAATTACACCGAAGCCATGCTCGACAGGCTTTGGCACAGGGCGACTATTTCTGGCGATGAAGCCTGATGGGACACTGGCTTTCTACCGGTATGAAAGATATCGACTGGGAGGCGCCGATTTCCGGGCTTTCGGAGGAACTGAGGTGATAGAAGCTGCTGTATCAGGAGCTGATGCGCCGGGGAGCCAGTTTTCCTCAAGTTCCTTACGGAGGTGCAACCGAAGAAGAACAGCGTCAGGAGGTGCTTTCTTAAGCTGGCAGAAAAGGTCTTGTCTGTACGTGACAGCTTTGTGCCGGTGAGACAGTGGCAGAAATCAGGAGAAAGGTGAAGAAGGCAACGGCGTGAGGCGGGTGAATGCACGGGTGATGGCGCTGTCTGCAGGTCGCTGGGATATATTGCGTCCGGTAAAGAAAAAGGACCATGGAAGAGTGGCTGGACCTGTTTTTAAAGGAAACGGCGGTCCTGTAAAGAACCCTCGCAAGCATACGATCCTGCATGGATTCTGCCTATGTGCTGTCAAACCGGCGGTACGACGAAGCTAAGGCGGAGCCGGATACAACTGGCCTGGAGAAAGGCCCTGGATGTGCTTCGGATCTGGGAATACACGGGAAAAGTGAGACGCGGATACTATGTATCCCGGTATGTCGGGGCGCAGTTTTATCCGGAAAGAGGACTCATGAGAGCGTGACAAAGCGGCTTTAAAAGCCGGATGATGACGTGCCCAGCTGAATGCAGCAGATCCGGCGCAGATATGGGGAAAGGCTCTGGAACAGCCGGGTGACAGAAGCGAAGTGAATCTGCCCGGGGACAGCTACGCTTTCCGGCAGGGAAGCGACGGCCGCAGTGATGGAGCGCCAGGAAAGGACTTCAGGTTCTTTTGAGGAAGAAGGGATGGAGGCTGTGCTTGATTTGTCCGCCGTTTTCAGAGAAAGCTTTTATTTCCTGACCAGAAGCGCCTGATTTGAAGGAATATCCGGAAAATGCCGGCGAATTATTAAAAAAGGCCGGTTTCATCCGTGAGATGCAGGACTATGTGCTCTACCGGTAATGGAGATTAGCAATAGTATCTGCCGGATACTAAGAAACGAATCGGTTACTATCCACTTTTTTGTGCGTTCTTGCTGTAAGTGCTGCAGCGTTTATAATTCAGACAGGAAGACAAAGGAGTCCTGAGTGTGGCGGAAATTAATTTTCAGACACACTCTCGGATGAGATTCCTGGTGAGAGCACAAAAAAGGAGGGAATACCATGACGAATGGCAGTCCACGTGAGGAGACTTATCGAGGAAGCGGAGGCGGTCGTCGTCGGAGCAGGCTCCGGGATGTCGGCCTCCGCCGGTTTAACGTATACAGGCAGGCGCTTCCTGAGAAATTCAGTGATTTTATTGAGCGCTATGGTATGACAGATATGTATTCGGCCGGTTTTTACCCGTTTCCACAGGAGGAAAAATGGGCGTACTGGAGCCGGCATATTTATTGTAACCGCTACGATGTTCCGGCTGGAAAGCCTATCTGGATTTGTATCAGCTGGTGAAAGACAGGGAATTACTTTATCCTGACAACGAACGTGGACCATCAGTTTCAGCTGGCGGATTTCCGGAAGAACGGATCTTTGCAACTCAGGGCGATTACGGTATGTTTCAGTGTGCAAAGGCCTGTCATAAGAAGCTGTACGAGAACGAGAAGGAAGTAAGAGCCATGGTGGCCCAGCAGAAAATCTGAAAATACCGTCGAGCTGGTGCCGAAATGTCCGGTCCTGCGGCGGTGATGATGGAGGTCAATCTGCGGCGCGACAGATACTTCGTTGAGGACGAGGCGTGGGAGCGCGCCTGTGCCGGATATACCGGTTTTATAAGACAGAATCGGAACAGGAGGATGGTGTTTCTGGAACTGGGAGTAGGCATGAACACGCCGGGAATCATTAAATATCCGTTCTGGCAGCTGACAGACAGGGAAAACATGGCTTTTATATCTGCATCAATCAGGGAGAGGCCTGGGGGGCCGGAGGAGATCAGAGAAAAATCCTTATATGTCAACATGGACATTGCAGAAGCTCTGGAAGCAGTCAGAGAGGTGATGTGATTTGAAAAATGAGAGTTATAAGACCCGGGAAGAACGCCTCAGGTATCTGATCCGCTATGCAGAAGGAGATGCCTCAGTATCGCGGCATTGTGATTCCAGAGGACAGTGCGGGGGCAGAAACAGCTTCTCCGCTCCCTGATGAATGTAAGGCCTCCAATGCCGGCAGATCCGGAGTTTCTGGCGGAACAGGATTTGTATCTGTCGCAGGAGATTGCCGCGCGCGGCATTCTGGATGGAGCGGATCTGGCTCCTGTAAAGGAGAACGGCCGGATCTGTCTCTCGGCAGGGGGGATATCACACGTCTGAAGACGGAGCGATTGTAAATGCGGCCAACAGTGCGCTGCTGGGATGCTTTCGGCCCTGCCATTCCTGTATCGACAATATCATCCATTCCTATGCGGGCATTCAGCTCCCGCCTCGCCTGTAATGAGATTATGGAGGCCCAGGGGCACGAGGAACCGGTGGGGCATGCGAAACTTACACCTGCCTTCAATCTTCCGTGTGATTCGATTCTGCATACGGTCGGTCCGGTTAGATTACCGGCCCGCTGCGAAGAGCAGACTGCCGGCTTCTGGCGGACTGTTACCGTTCCTGTCTGGAACTGGCTGTGGAAAATCAGATTACCTCGATTGCATTTTTGCTGTATCTCGACGGGGTATTCTGTTTCCCAGCAGGAGCGGGCGGCGGAGATCGCGGTGGAGACGGCTGTTGGTTTTTAAAGCAGAATGAATCGGTCCGTCAGGTTATATTTGATGTCTATACCGATCAGGATTTGGTTATTTATCAGAAGCTGTTGGAACAGGAACGATAGCTGCTGCAGGACAGATTCCCTTCTTAAAGGTAATGCAATCCGGAAGATAGTGGTGTATAATTCAAGGGAATGGAGGCAGTGATGAGAACTTTAGTATATGTGGTTTTGGGCTATGCGGCGCTTTACAGCGTTATCTGGCTTCACGAAGTCGGTCATGCATTTTTTACCAGCTTTACGGATGCAAGAGATGCTTTCGCATGTGACGGTTAAACCGTATCTGTTCTTTCGACACCCCGTCCTGTCGATGAGGAACTTGCCGACCATCTGCCGCCCCGGAAGGGATCTGGTGGTTTCTTATGGCGGAATTGGAGTGAATCTGGCGGCGGCTCTGGTGACGGGGTGATTTTGTCACGGATGGGAAAGATACATCCGTTTCTGCATTTCTTTCTTCTGCAGTTTTTGACACTGCATCTCGCCGAGATGGTCAGCTATCTCGTCATTGGCAATCTGTACCTGGTCAGTGATATGAAAAACATTTCTGACATCTGTCCGCGTTTAAGGATTGTCAACTTTGCATCGGGCTTCTGATCTGTGTCCCTTTATTTTGCAATCTTCTGGAGAATTCCGGAGGTGTTTTTTCCGGTCATCCTGTTTTATAATGCGGTGACCATCCTGTGTAAGGGAATTGGGCGTGTCATATTTACGAAATTCGGCGGGTGAGTGAACCGCCGGGAGGAGCGGCTGTGAAAGGTGTGATTCTGAAAGGGAGAGAGAGCCTACTCGTATTTTTCCGGGGTATTCTCTGCGATTTTTCCCGGCTGTCGTGGAACGGAACTGGCTGATAACAGGGTATGAAAATTATCCGGAGGCGCTGGAGCCGTATGGCGGGAACTTAGGCAGGGAAGCGTTCTTCTGGGTGCCGGGGGAGCGGCTGGAGGAGATTGTCCGGCAGCAGGATTATCCGTGGTACTGGGGCGTCCTGTCGGGATTTAAGAGAGAAAAGCCGCTGCACCAGGTGATAAGCTATGGACTGCCGTATGCGGACGGATACACCGGTTTCTGAAAATCCGATTTCCATTCAGCATCCGATGGCTGATATTGAGATCGTGGCGTGACAGTGCGCTTACACTGTTGATCAGCAGGATGAGGCCATTGCCCAGGCGTTCCGGAATGCGTATCCACGAAGTGAAGACCTGAGACGTACAATCTCGGGGAAACCGGAATCGGAGGAGTGGCGGAAAATATGGGAGGAAGCGGAGCTGTATTACGGGATGGCGCGAAGGGGGAGCGAATGATTGACCAAGGACGTCCTTTACTACGGCCTGGGCCAGGCGAACCAGTCCGGAACATCTTCGATATGCAGCGTGTTACAGGGAGGCCAGTGGTGCGGGCAATCCTCGTTTGGCAGGAAAATACATAGACGTTTGCGGCCTGATCGAGTATTCGCAGCAGGCGTCATCGCCGCAGTCCAGGCAGGAACCGTATTCCTGTTCAGAGCTGCATTCATTCAGTATTTGAGCAATGGTTTTCTTTCTGTGATGCGGCATTGGCGTTACCTCCATATATCGGTGAAGAGCAGGATAAAATGGAATAAATACTGTATTTAAACAAAAAATATGCTGAAAACCTTGTACGATCAAGACTTTCAGCATATGACTCATGGAGATAGTGGGATTCGAAACCCATGACCTCTTGAATGCCATTCAAGCGCTCTCCCAGCTGAGCTATACCCCATGTCCGCTATTATAGCAAAAGATAAAAATTTGCAATCACTAATTTACACTTTTTTTTCTGATTTTTCCGATTTTTGAAATTTTAAGCCTGCAATGGAGCCGGATGAAACTAAAATGGAATAGAAAAAGAATAGGAAAATAAAAAAATGCAGGATTTCTATGAAGATATCCTGCACTTTTTATCATCGAGGCGACAAGATTCGAACTGCGACCTCTGCGTCCCGAACGCAGCGCTCTACCAAACTGAGCCACGCCTCGATATGATACGCTTAGAAGCGAACGAATCATATAATAACACTTTTTGGCAGAATTTGCAAGTGGAAAATGAAAGAAAAATTAAAGTGGAACCAGTTGAAAGAAAGCTACCTGGAAAAAGTTCCGTTTTGCCTGTTATTACGGGCGTTACCGGCTATTTTTTTTAAATGGAATCAAAAATTCGGGGATTCCGGTTGAGTAGGGGGCGATGTCGTATTGCTGGAAATAGATGACAATCCCCTTGGGGGGTTGCAAAGAAGCTCTCCGGTTTGAAGGTGGACCGAATCAGAGCCGGGTAATCGTCAAAATAAGTGGAAGGCGAGTCCTTCTCCCGCGCCTTTACCTGCTGGTCCAAAATCCGGAAGATCCCTTCCCCGGTAAGCTGGATTGTGGGGATAGAAATCGGCCAGCGTCAAGTATCTTCCACTGCTGAAATCCCAGGTATCCGAGGTCCGGATTGTGCTTCCGTGTGCGCCTCCCGTATAGGTATACTGATCGTGTAGAGGCTTTGTCATGCATCCGGAATTCCAGGTGACGGTATAAGCGCTTATGAACTCATATCCGAAAACGGATAGTTGTCTTTCTTTGCGTATTCTGCCTGAACGGAGGCCTGGGAAGCCAGGACCGTGCGGGCAGTACTCCTCCGTCTTTCGGGCGGCGGTGGAATAAAACATTGATACTTAAAGGCGGCTGCCTCGGAGCAGGTTGTGGTGAAGTAAGGATAACGGATCGTATAAGTGAGTACGGCAGTCCCTTTGCTGTATACGGTATCCGACAGTACTCTTTGGGTAATGGTCTGCATATTGGCTCCATAAAACAGATTTCTATATTAATATGGGCCAAAAATGGAAATATGTAGTATCATTGGGACATCATGGAATTATTTACCAGATGACCTACTTTTTTTATTCCTTTTATGGCATTTTGTTGTATGATAGAAAAAAAGGAGGTGGACATGTTTACGTCGGCAAAGGATATTATGAAAATCATATGGAACGGATTAAGAGAGATAAAGAAAAATTGTTCTGATTACTACGAAAAGGATGCCAGAAAAGATTTATGAGGAAACCTTAAACGGAGTAAAGGCAGAACTGTCCGGTCGGAGCCGGAGGAAAAGCGGAAAAGAACGTCTGGTCAAGAACCGATGGGAGAAGATGCGTGTGGAACGGAAGATCGTGGTGGTCAGTATTTTGGCGATTCTGGTTTCCCTGGTCTTTGTGACATCCTATGGCAGATGGATGGATTTCGGGTCATTTTTGCTGGTGATGGCAGCGGTGGCCGTTGTTTCGGTCTGGTGGATTTCACACCTGTTCCGGAAAGCGTTTCAAACTCAGTCTGGAAGGTTGGATGCTGGAAGCAAAAGAGGTGTAATAACCTAGCTTTTTCATGCATTATGCGTTAATATAGTAAATAGTATATACAAATGTGAAAGATGCGAAGGAGGTGCCTTATGATGGAAACATTTTTATGTTTTGAGTCAGAGGGCGCTTTTTTTTGATTCCGCTGAAGCTGGTACGCCATATTGTTCAGGGAAATGCGGGACAGGAGAAGACGATTACATTTAACGGATGAGGCTGAGGTTTATTCGGTTGGAGCTTCGTGGGGGACAACAGGGAACGGGAGTATGCGGTCCTACTGGAGGTGGAAGACGGTCTTCCGGCTCTTTTGGCTGACCGTGTGGCCGGCGTATTTGAAGTCCCGGACGACAGAATATTTGAGCTTCCTGAGGATATAACCGAAGAATGATTTTTTTGACGCAGGCGGTGTATCTTGATTCCTCCGGATGCTGGGCCTCGTGATGGATATAGAACGGTTTCTTAATAAAGAGAGGAATTGAACGGGTCATGGTTTTCAAACAGAGAAAACGGCTGGACCGTCTGACCAATACGTGGACAGAAGCGGCGGCTGAAGTGATGATTAATGAATACTTGAAGGAAGCGGAGAACTGGGGAGGCGACGGCCTTTTTCTTCTGGAGGCGGCAAACGGCGGGACAGAAACTTCCGGAGGCCTCTCTGAAGCAGGCGGCCTTCCTTTTGCAGTGTACCCTGAGGCGGACGGATCTTGTGGCGAGAGTGGGTGAAAACTGCTTTCTCGTCTTTCTTCTGGGATGCCGCAGCCGGGAAGATGCGGTCTCTTCCATGAACAGTGTCCGTATCAGCCTGGAGCGGGAAACGAATCTGCACATGACAGCGGGAGGTGCGCTGACAGACGGACACGGGGACAGACTTACGGCTCTCTGTTAAAGAGGGCAAAGGCGGAGCTGGCGCGTGCGAAGCAGGAGGAGAAGTTCCTCTGTTTTACAGAGGTGTACGGAAAAAATGGAGACGGGGACGCAGAAAAAGATCTGACGTATTGATCCGCCCCATACCTGAATACATAGAGGACAGCGGAAAAGCCGACATGGATTTTATCCGCAAAATTATGGATCATTTTCTGCCCGGAAAACAGGAATGCCCCATCGAAATGGGATTGAAACGGATCTGTGCCTATTATGGATGCGGTGAGGCCTATATTCTGGAGCGCAAATCCGGAGGGAAGGACTATGAGATTACCTCTTCCTGGATGGAAGAGGAGCCGATGGTCCGCAACGATAATTTAAAGACGATACCGGGCCTCATTGCAGAACGGTATCTGGAGCTTTTCGGAACCGGAAGGTGCTGGCCTGCAACCGGATCTGCGAACTGGAGATTCTGGATCCGGTCATCGCGGAACGCCAGAAGCTGAAAAAACGAGATCCCTGATGCAGTTCCCGATCATGGAAAATGGGGACTATATCGGATATATCAGTGTGAATGATAATAAAAAAGAAAGGCTCTGGACGCTGGAGGAAAGCATGACCTTCGCTCTGGTAGGGCGCGTTATGGCCGCCTGTATTCTGGAACGCCGTTTCAGCGTTTTACGCAGATTCTGGATGGATCACGACCGGCTGACAGAGGCGTGGAATTACAACCGCTTTTAAGCGAGGGGAAGAAAGCGGCTGAAGAACGCGCCGCTGTTGCAGGCGATTGTCACCATGGATATCAAGAATTTCAAGGTGATTAACGCGAATTACAGTTATGAGACAGGAAACGATATTCTGGTGGGTATCAGTTCTCTGCTCAGTAATTTTACGGGCGGCGGGGAGTGCTTTGCCAGAATTGGCTGATAAATTTGCGCTGCTCCTGGAATACCAGACCGTTAATGGCCTGCAGCACCGTCTGGACCAGCTGCTGCGGCGGGTGGAACAGATTCCGCGGGAGGAGAAGAAGGACTTCTCGATCAGCTGTATCATGGGCGTCTGCCTGGTGGAACCAGGAGACACGGAGATGTCTATCCTGGTAGACCGCCAATATGGCCAGAAAGGCGTTAAAGGATTACCATAAGAGTATCTACAGCTTCTACAACAGGGGAGGCGGAGCGCAAATTGCAAAGGAACGGAGCTTGCATTCCCGGGCATGAAACGCGCGGCAGAGAATGAGGAGTTTGTCGTCTATTACCAGCCCAAGGTGGATCTGCCCCGTAAGCGCTGTATCGGGTTGAAGCGCTTGTGCGCTGAAGATGATGGAGGGCCAGATGATTCCGCCGACGAATTTATCCGCTGTTTGAAAAAAACGGATTTATTACAGAGCTTGATTTATATGTGTTTGAGCGGGTTTGCAGACTGATTAAGAGCTGGAAGGACAGCGGCAGAGCGCCGTATCCCATCGCGGTGAATATATCATTTGACAAAGACTGACTTTTTGGAGGAACTGGAACAGATCGCCGGCAAATACGGTGTGGAGAGCCGGTATCTGGAGCTGGAAATTACAGAGAGTGCATTTTTAAACAATCAGGGGAAATCCTGGAGGTGGCGCGGCGGATCAAAAGAGAGGCTTTGTCCTGTCCATGGACGATTTCGGAACGGGCTACTCGTCACTGAGCCTCCTGAAGGATCTGCCCGTCGATATTATCAAGCTGGATAAAAGAATTCTTCCAGAAGCGCTTAAACGACAGGGAGAAGATCATCATCGCCAACGTGATTCATCTGGCTCATGAGCTGGATATTCAGGTGATTTCAGAAGGAATCGAGACTGCTGAGCATGAGGCGTTTCTGACGGAGATCGGATACTCTGGCTCAGGGTTACCGATACAGGAGACCTGCGCCCATTTATTACGGATCTGATGGCTGACTGAAGGAAAGGAGGGGCACACATGGAACAGGAAGAGTTTGGCAGAGAGATGCTGCGCCTGTATTATGGCGGCGAGTGCGAAGTGACATCCATGGAACAGATTGGAACTGATTCTTCCGTGCCCTGAAATCATAGAAGGGGTGCCGGGGGCGCCGGGAGAATCTTGCAGGTATGATCTATAAAAGGGCGGACTGATTCTCGTGTTCCGGCCAGGATACGACCAAAGGGCGGTAAACGACCAGATCACAGGCAAGAACCAGAATCTGGTGCCGAAGAAGCTCCGGCGTGTCGTACTGATAAGAAAAAAGACGGTAAGCTTAAAGGAATGGCGGCTGATGAGGTTGCCGGAGGGGGCGCGATTGATACGATTTACGAATGAGGAGTTCACACAGCTGATTACCTATATGTCCGGACAGTACAGGAATTGATCTGTCAAAGAAGAAAATTCTGGCGGAATGCAGAATGAACGGGGAACTGGAAAAACGCGGAAACATCTCCATGGGAGAGTACATGAGACAGATGGAGATGGACAGGACTAAACAGCTGGAGAGCATCCTGCTAAACCGTCTGACCACGAACTATACATATTTTATGAGGGAGCCGAAGCATTTCGACTTCCTGCGGGAAAAGATACTTCCCAATATTAAGCCGGAATGGGGCGCATATCGTATCCAGATCTGGTGCGCTGGCTGCTCCAGCGGCGAAGAGTGCCACGCTGGCTATGCTTTTGCAGGACTATAAGGGATCAGGGCGGGTGGCTCCCCATCCTTCTCCATTGTGGGAACGGATATTTGAGACAGGCGCTGGCCATGGCCCAGAAGGGGAGATACCCGGTTCGGGAGCTGGAGAATATTCCGGCATTGTGGCAGCAGAAATATTTGTCCATGGATCGAGGCGGGAACTTCGTTTGACGGCCGTGCTATAAGAGAAAGTCCGGTTTCAGCGGATGAATCTGTTAAAACAAGCGTAGGGCTGGGACAGTATGATCTGGTGCTGTGCCGCAATGTCATGATTTATTTTAATGAGGAGTCAAGAAAGAAATTGATTGAGAAACTGTATCGGGCTTTAAAGCCCGGCGGTTATCTGTTTGTGGGGCATACAGAATTATTGCCCAGAAACCATGAACTGTTTGAAGTACGTGTGTCCGGCTGTCTACAGGAAATAGAGGCCGCTGCGCGCCAGATGACGGAGGGGGAAAGAGTCAGTGGAGGGTCAGACGGAAAAGAAAAGCAGATATTTTAGCGGTGATCGGGGCTTCGGCAGGCGGCCCAAAAAGCCGTACTCACGGTCCTTAAGGAGCTGCCATCGACCACCTGCGGGATCCTGGTGATCCAGCATTTAAGCCATGGCTTTTCCGGTAAATTTGCGGAGTATTTAAATCCCCAGTGCAAGATGCGTGTGAAAGAGGCGCAGTCGGGGAACCGGTCTGCGACACGGTCTATATTGCCCCGGACGGATATCAGATGTCGCTGGGAAAACTGGAGGACGGCTTCATGATTCGCTGTGTTCGGGAAACGGTACGGAGGATTCTGCCCTTCCATCAGTTACACCATGAATTCCGTTGCGGAGACGGTGAAGGAGAAAGCCATGGGATTATTCTTTACAGGTATGGGGAGGACGGCGCCAAAGGGTGCTGGCCATGTCAGGGAGGCCCACCGTTGCACAGGATAAAGAGACAGTGGATTTACTCCATGCCGGAATCGGCCTTTGGAAACGGCGGGCGGAAAGACAGATGGGACTTGGCCTGATCAGCGGGAGAGATAACCAGGTTCTGCATGAATATGAATAATAAAACCGGGAGGTAGGCCATGGAAAAGCCATTGATAATGATAGCAGATGATGCGATGTTTATGAGAAGAGTGATTAAGCGTGCGCTGACCCAGGGAGGGGTACGACAACTTTGTGGAAGCGGGCGACGGCGTGGAAGCGGTGGAGAAATATAAGGAGGGTACAGCCGGATCTGATGCTTCTGGACATTACGATGCCCGGAAGATCAAGGACTGGAAGTGCTGAATGATATTCTGGCGTTTAAAAGGAATGCAAAAGGTCATCATGTGTTCGGCGGTGGGACAGGAGCAGGTAAATTGCGGAGGCGATCCGCTGCGGCGCCTCCGACTTCATTATCAAGCCATTTAAGGACGAGGAGATCTTGAAAATCGTAAAAAGCGTGTTTGTAGGAGGGAGAAATGAAGGACGAAAGGGGAGCTGCCGGGCGGACCGGCGGCAGAAACATTGCTGGAAATGGGGAATATCGGAACCGGAAGCAGCATGGCTTCTTTTATCCCATATTATCGGAGAAAAGGTGTGTTACGCCCCTCCTGTCATGAAGACGGTTGATTATGACGGGCTGGCGGAATGGATCGGCTATGCGGAAGAAAGCGTGGCGGCCGTTCTGATTCCATTACCGGCGATAACGGTATGCTTCTTCAGATATACAAAGAAGAGATGACGGACGTAATTCTCAGAAACTGCTGAACACGGAGCAGGTGTCCGGGGAGATGGATGGACAGATGCTGGATCTGCTCAAAGGAGACGGCCAATATTATGGCTTCTTCCTATCTGACCGGGCTCTCGGCCTGTGTCGGACTGAGGATCACGCTGTCTGACTCAGCCGTTTCCATGGTTATGACAGGAGCTATAATCACGGCGCTGATCAGGACTGCGAGCCGGGACATTTCGGCGGAATCTGCATTGGCAATAACTTTTCAACCGCAGAGGCGGAACAGAAAAGCTGTATGCTCATGGTCCTTCGTGAAGACTCTATCTCAGAGATTATGAAAGCGGTGGAGGTGAGCGGATGAGTGAGATCGTGATAAAACCTGATCAGATGGCGGTAGCGGAAGGGAAACGGTTCTCATCACCATGGCGCTGGGATCGAGCCTGGCTGTCTGTATGTATGATGAAGAGGGCGGTATCGGAGGACTGGTACATACTCTGCTTCGGATAAACGGAGGGAAGGCAATGGAAAAAATGGTCTGCGGTATGTGGACACGGCGACCCGGGCGCTGTTTGAGGCCATGAAAGGAAGCGGGCGCGGTACCGAACGATCCGAGTAAAGCTGGTCGGAGGGCGAAGATTTTCTGCTTTGCCGGACAGGCGGGGCAACCAGATATTGGCAGGGAGAATGTCAGCTGTGCGAGAAAGACGCTGCAGGAACTGGACCTGGCCATTGTCTCGAGGACACAGGGGAAAATTATGGACGGAGCGTTCACTTTATAGCCGGCAGCGGAAGGCTTGAGATTGAAACGGTAAACCGTTCCAGATACTGGATCTAGAATGACAGGCGGAAGGAAAGAACTGATGAGGAAAATGAAGAATATGAAAATAGGAAAGAAGCTCATGTTTTCTTATGGTATCATTATCATTTTTATATCATAACCGTGATCGTCTCTCTGTTTGGAGTATACAATGTATCAAAATCACTGGATGTCTTCTACAATAAGGCGTTCACTGCGTCCTATACGGCGGGAAACTTAAGGAGCATCCGTTCAGAGTATCGGCCGTACGATCCTGAATACTGCCACAGAGGGGACAGAATGTGGACCGGCAGGAACAGCTGGATGAGATCGATGAGATCCTGCGCGATATGGATACGAATTTAATCATGCTGAAAGAACAGATGCCGGATAACGATCTGGTGAACCAGCTGCGGGAGTCTTTAAAAGATCAGAAGCAGTCCAGGAAGCCGTTATGGAGGAGTGAAAAACGGTAACGACAAGGAAGCGATTTCTTTATACGGCAGCGACTTCGAGCCGAAAGCGGAGAAGACGAGGGAATGCCTGGAAGCGATTACCGCTTATTCCAAGGTTAATGCGGATAAATACCTTGACAGGGGCCATGAGGTAAGGCAGCAGATGACAGCAGTAATCCTGGTGTTATCGTTTCTTATCCTGATGATAACCGTGGCTCTGTGTCTCTATATCACAAAGGGAATTACAGAACCTGTCAGTGAGGTCGGGAGGCTGCAAAGAACCTGGCGGAAGGAATCTTAAGGTTCAGCTGAAATACCAGTCAGAGGATGAACTGGGAGAGCTGGCGGACAGCTTCCGCGAGACCATAAGCGCATTGAACGATTATGTGTCCGCAGTGGAGGAGGGGCTTTGGCAGTTGGAAACGGAAAGCTGAACTACCATCCGAAACTGCGTTTAAAGGCGATTTCGTCGCACTGGGTGATGCGATGGAGCAGATCACAGGACTTTTAAACCGTGCGATTATGCAGATTGCCTGTACGGCAGATCAGGTAGCCGGAGGCTCCGAGCAGGTTGCAAACGGCGCCCAGATCCTTTCCCAGGGAGCCACGGAGCAGGCAGGCTCCATGGAGGAGCTGGCGGCCAATATCAACGAGATATCGGACAGCGTTAAGAGTAACGCCAATGATGCTGTAATGACCAGCAAAAAGGTGGACGAGGTAAGCGGACTGGTCACCAGAAGCAGTGACGAGATGAAGGCTATGGTTCAGGCGATTCTTGAAATCCGGGAGAACTCCAGCGCAATCGGAGGTATCGTAAAGGAGATAGAGGATATCGCGTTCCAGACAAATATACTGGCGCTGAACGCCTCAGTAGAGGCGGCGAGAGCCGGAGAAGCGGGCAGGGATTTTCTGTAGTAGCGTCCGAGGTGCGTCACCTTGCGGCGAAGACGAGGAAGCCTCCGGGATGATGGCCCGGCTGGCGGCGCAGACCACGGAAAAAGTGGACAGCGGCACCGAGGCCGCAATACAAAGACGGCCAGAGCGCTGGACCTGGTGGTGAAGGGGACGGAAGTGATCGGTACCATGGTGGATCGGATCTCCGGGGCCTCTGTGCGCCAGGCCGATTCCATTATCCAGATCAGACAGAGCATGGAGATGGTGTCTGAGATTGTACAGGAAATTCCGCAACGGCGGAGGAGCGCCGCTTCCAGTGAAGAACTGTCGCGCAGGCACAGGTATTGAAAAAATTAGTGGAGGAATTTGAGCTGTCATGAGTGAGAAGAAAGTGCTGATTGTAGATGATGCCGTGTTTATGCGTTCCATGCAGAAACGTATTATAGCCGGATCCGGGGATTACGAGGTATATGAGGCAGCCGACGGAGAAGAGGCGGTTGCGCTGTACAAAAAAAAAATAAGGCCGGGTCTGGTGCTTCTGGATATTTCCATGCCTGGCATTAACGGAATTGAAGCATTAAAACAGATGAAGAGACCGACGAGAACGCCTTCGTGATTATGTGTTCCGCAATCGGCCAGGATTCCATGATGAAGGAAGCCGTGGACTGCAGAGCCAGGGTTTTTATTGTCAAGCCGTTTAAGGCGGAGCAGATCGTCAGGCCTTAACCGGGCATTTCCATCGTCTGCGGAGGTATGAGATGAATAAATATTCGGATATCAGTGAGCGCGAGAATGTTTTAATGAAATCGGTAATATCGGAACGAAACGCGGTCACCGCGCTCTCCAGCATGATTAACCACAGGATTGAGATCGAGCGTCCTAATGTGAAAATCATGAAATTCGAGGAAAGTACCCGCCATGCTGGGCGGTCGGAGGAGATCAAGCTGGGAGTGCTCCTGGAGCTCTCAGGCGATTTGAACGGCATGTTTATGTTCTGATCAGCACGAAGTTCGCCCAGACCATGCTTGACAAGCTGCTGGGAACAGAGGTCGGATGTCAGGAACCTGGATATATGAGTCTTTCCGCGGTCTGCGAGATCCGGCAATATCATGTGCTGTTCCTATATAAAACGATGACAGCTATGATGGATTTGAGGGTTCACGTTTCCGTCCCGGACATCTGTATTGATATGACCGAACCATATTAAGTGTTCCGATGATTCACTTTGCGAGACTGAGTGATGAACTGCTTCTGATCGAGGATAAATACCATTTTGACGATCAGGAAGTGGTCAACCATTCTGTTCCTTCCGGAGATTCACTCTGGAGCGGATTTTTCAAGGCTTTGGGTGAGGAATATGAAGGATAATCCTGTAGTGGTGGAAATCGCGCAGGGAAAAAGTAGTTTCCGGCCGGAAAACTCATTACTTATGCGCTTGGTTCCTGTGTGGGAGTCTGTTTATACGATGGGAAACACCGTATTGCGGGAATGGCCCATATTATGCTTCCTGATGCAGGACTGAGCCTGTCTCAGGAAAATCCTACAAATTCGCGGATAAGGGCTGTGAGCAGCTCATAAAAGAGATGGAGCGCCAGGGGGGCGGATCGCCGTTTATCACAGCAAAGCTGGCAGGAGGCGCTGGGATGTTCTCAAATACGAAGCTCTTGGAAGCATGGGGAACGCAATGTAAAGGCGGTAAAAAGCTGTTTTAGGGGCGCTGAAGGTGAGTGTGACGGCGGAGGATACCGGTAAGAACTACGGCAGGACGATCACATTCGATTCGGCGGATGGAAGCCTGACAGTCAAGTCAATGAGTGCAGGCATTACGGTTATATAAGTAGAACATGGCGGTTGGAAGGAGAAAAAGCATGACAGGCAGACAGAAGATACTGGCGGTCGATGACAGCCTGCTGATATGCCAGCAGATAGAAAAGGTTTAAAATGAGGAATATACGGTTTATAAATCCCATTCAGCGAAGGAGACTCTGGGTTACTGGAGGAAGTGGATCTGATTTGATTCTCCTCGATGTCATTTTGCCTGATATGGAGGGTATGAACTGTTTGAAAAAGATAAAAGCAAAGGATAAGAATCACGCTCCAGTGATCTTTATCACCTCAAAGACAGTGAACAGGATGTAATCCGGGGATTTGAACTGGGCGCCTGTGATTATATTAAAAACCGTTCCGGCCGGAAGAACTGAAATCCAGAGTGAAGGCGCATCTTGAGGACAAAGCGGGAAAGAGACGAGCTGAAGATCTTAAATGAGACGCTGAAGGCCAACATGCAGATTAAACCGCGTAGCCTACCGGGACAGGCGGCCGGTCTTTATAACCCGGCGGTTTGTGGTGGAGAAACTGGCCCAGGATTTGATGGAACCGAATCGCCAGGATGCACTGGTCATGATCGACGTGGACGATTTTCAAACACGTAACGACTGCTACGGGCGACGCCGGAGACATGGTTCTCGTCTGTATTTCCAATATTATGGAGCGTCTGCCGCCGCCATAGGTGATACGCTGGGGCGGAGAGGAATTCCTGATTATTCTGATGGCAGTCACAAAACAGGAGGTGCTATAAAGTCTGTGAGGAGATCAGAAAAGAGATTCAGGCATTTCCTTTTTCTTCAGGGCAATACCACGTTTTACTGCACCGTGACGCTGGGGATCAGCCTTTACGATAAGGAACAGAGCTTTAAGATGAACATGACGCACGCGGATATGGCGCTTTACCGCGGAAAGAAAACGGGAAAAAAACCGTACTGTCTGAGTATGGTTATGAGGAAAGAGTCAAGGAGTGTGAGGGTATAAGGCTTTTTGATGAGGACACAGGGTGAGATGCTGAGATCTATTTATTGGAGACCAACCAGCTTCTGGACCAGTCGGATGCCATTCTGCTCTCGGCGGAGCAGGAGATGGTATTCTCCAAAAAGTATCAACGGCATCTTTCGTGTGATGCACACCATAAAAGTTCTTCCGCTATGATGGGGCTGACAGGTTTCCACTCTGACCCACCGCCTGGAAGACTTGTTTGTGGTGTTTCAGGGAAGACCCTTCAGGCTTTCCGGTTATGAACAGGAGACATTTGATTTAATCTTCGAAGCCACTGATTTCATCAGGAAGAACTGAAACGAATGAAATTCGAAAGCTTCGAGCCGGAGCCGGTGGAACGGTTCTGGGATAAAATAGAGGTTCTCGTACAGAAGGTAAAAAAAAAAGAAGACTGCCGTCCATCTGAAATTCGAAAAGGACTGCCGGATGGAGAACGTCCGGGCCTACATGGCGGTACGCCAGATCCAGGATTTATGTGCGGATTTAAGACATATCGTAAAAATGTGGAGACGGATTCTTCTACAACGGAATATATTCATGATAATGGTTTTTATATCAGCTTTACGTCGGAAGACCCGGGCGCTGTCTTACAGACGCTTAAGAGCGCGCTGTTTGTGGAGTCCTGTACAGAGCTGGCGGAGATGCCGAAGCTGTCCGGGGACGGCAGAGGGACAGGCGATGGAAGGTCAGTCTGCAAAGAACCGGAGACCGAAGCCGAGACACCTGTGCAGAGCGGCTCTGATTTCATCAATGTCCGGGTGGAAAAGCTGGATGAGCTTCAGAATCTGACGGGAGAACTGATTATAAGCAGCGTCTTCCTGGCTGGAAGCCTCAAAGGGAGTGTGGAGGACGGCAGGAACCATCAGGTTGGCCTTTTTTAAAGGAGCTGGAGGGAGCTGGTCATATCGATTCGGATGGTGCCATTCTCCAATGTGGTGCCCCAGTTAGGCAGGATTGTCACGACATCTCTGCAAGAAGGAAAAGAAAAGGTGTCCTTCCACGTCCAGGGGCAGAATGTGGAGGTGGATAAGAAGATCGCGGATGGCATTCTGGATCCGCTTCTCCATCTGATCCGCAACGCCATTGACCATGGAATCGAGCAGCCGGAGGAGCGGGAGAAGGCGGGAAAGCCCGGGCGGGCTCGGTAACACTGCTGTTGCCAATGTTGGCGGAAGATCGTGGTCAGTGTCAGCGACGACGGATGCGGCATCGATTTGGAACAGGTCCGCAAAAGGGCAGAAAAGAATCTGTTTATTGCGGCCGGAATCAGGGATTGATCGGAGTTCTGCCTTCTGCGTTTTTCGACGCGGAGGCGGCTAACGAGTACTCGGGAAGAGGCGTGGGACTCGATGTGGTACGTCAGATGGTGGAGGCGTTCGGCGGCCACCTTCATCTAGAGAGTACCAGAGGGGAAGGCAGCAAATTCATTATGCATCTGCCTCTGACGCTTACGATCATTGAGAGCATCCGTTTTCAGACCGGAGACCGGTTCTTCGCGGTTCCGGCACACCAGGTGGTTCAGTTTGTCACCCTACCAGCCGCAGGGACCGGGAATGGTGATGCAGGAAGGAAGAGAGTTCTGGATCAGGGGAGGGCGGTATATTCTGTCATTTCCCTGCGGAAGTTCTACCATATTCCGGGAACACCCAGGATCGGTTCGAAATCATCATGGCGTATATCAAGGGCAGTACAGAACTCTGCATTGTGGCTGACCGGGTGGCAGATCAGCAGTCTTGGTGGAGAAATCGCTTCCGGCCATTTTAGGAAAGCATTTAAGAAGTATACAGGAATCTCCGGGTGCAGCCTGCTGGGGACGGAACCATCTGCCTCAGCTGGATATCGAAGACCTGGCGCGCGGAATACAGGAGGTGGAAAGACCCATGAATGACTTTGACTTGGATCAGGCGAGAGAGAAGGAAGGCGGAGAGGAACTGGAGTTTCTGTGCGTTCGCATGACGGATGCAGTCTACGGATTCGAACTTCCCCATATCCGGGAGATTATATGGGACAGCAGGATCACCCGGTTTGTGTGCCGGACTACTATGAAGGTCTGTGTAACTGGAAAGGGACGATTATTACCGCCGCTTCTTTAAGCCGGATGACAGGAACAAAGAGAGCGGGTACGGAGACCAGCCGGTAGTCATAATAACGGAAACGGGTGCCCTGCAGTGCGGCTTTCTGGTGAGGGAGGAACCGGAGATTTTAAGGGTACCGGCAGACGCGCGGCTGACCGGAGACACGCCGGACCGGATTGGTGAGATCCTGAAGATCAAAGCGGCGTACGCCTGGGAATGAAGTGATCTATGTGATTGATGCAGAGGAGACTCTGAAATGCATGGTGATATTTTGACTGATACGGCGATGTATGAAAAAGAGATATGCGAAAAGATAAATAAGGTTGTGAAAAGATAATTAAGGATAGTGGAAAGAACAGATCCCGGTTTCGGCGGTGAAAGAGCGGAAACGGGATCTGTTTTGTTGCAGTGGGCATTCGGAATTACTTTGCCGCTTCCTGAGAATTCGGTTGTTACCAGCTTGTCGTAAGGAACGCGCTCATTCAGTTCGCCGGCTTCCCTCAGGATGTTTCAAGTTCGAAACTTTCTTTTTCAAAGACGGTGTCGCCCTTCCAGGTGTCCTGATCTTTATAGCGGCCAACGATGGTGGCGATGGTATCCTCATCGGTTTCTTTAAACTGAGGCTGGATCACTTTGGCGATTTCTTCAGCGGAATGGGTGTTTACGTATTCAGGCCTTTCTGAATCGCATTGGTGAATTTCTGGATGGTTTCGGGATTCTTCTCTAAATAAGCTCTTCTTGACGCTGTAAGCGGTATAGGGAACGTATCGGAATCGACGCCGAGGAGGCGATGACGTGGCCGTTGCCTTCTTTTTCCAGACCGGTAGCAAACGGTTCAAACTCCACCGTGTAGTCCGCGTCGTCGCTGGTGAAGGCGGCTGCGGTGAGGCCGAAGTTGATGCTCTGGTCGATGGTTAGATCTGCGGCGGGATCGATCCCGTTCTTCTTCAAAATATATTCAAATACCATTTCCGGCATGCCGCCGGCTCTTCGCCCAACACCTTCTTGCCCTTCAAATCGGCCCAGGTGAAGTTATCCTGAGGCTTCCCTGCCAACCAGGAAGTTGCCGGCGCGCTGGGTCAGCTGCGCGAAGTTGACGGCGTAATCGTCAGAACCCTGCTGATGGACGTAGATGCTGGCCTCAGATCCCATAAAGCCGATATCGGCGTCTCCTGAGATCAGGGCAGTCATAACCTTGTCGGCGCCGCCCCGTTGACCAGCTTAAGGTCGAGTCCTTCATCCTCAAAAATACCCCCAGTTCAATGGCGGCATACTGGGGAGCGTAGAAGATAGAATGAGCGACTTCATTCAGAACCACCGGCTTAAGCTGTTTCCTTGTGGTCGTTTACAGCCGGTCACACAGACGGCAAGCATGGATACGGCGAGAACGATGCTCACGATTTTTTCATAGTATTCTCCTTTTTTGTTGTTTCTCATAGTGACATTGTATGAAATGTGACAGGCTGCAGTTCCAATTTCTAAATTTTGCATTTTACCGAAGTATGATATACTTTTCACGGAGAATTTTACGAAAGCAGGAGAAGGAATTATGGCATATCGAATGATCGTGCTGGATCTGGATGGCACGCTGACAAACCGGGATAAGGTGATCACACCGAGGACGAAGGAAGCTCTGATGAAGCTGAAAAGCCAGGGGGAACCATCGTGCTTGCCTCCGGACGGCCTACCTAGGGGTGATGCCGCTGGCAAGGAGCTGGGACTTACAGAGGAGGGCGGTTATATTTTGTCCTTTAACGGGGGAAGGATTATAGAATGCAGATCGGGGGAGACTGTGTTTGCTAAGGAACTCCCTGTGGCCTCTAATAAAAGATCATTGC
>VOFH01003231.1_pt1 | contig 29985 bp, 69 predicted proteins | sample 5384091 | NCBI WGS metagenome assembly VOFH01 (sample SAMN12384727, study PRJNA508395) | human gut metagenome | isolation source: healthy gut G | host: Homo sapiens
TGCGCGACAAGTATGACTGCAACGTGCCCGATGATTTTGACGCCCTGCTGGAACTGCCCGGCGTTGGCCGCAAAAGTGCCAACCTGATCATGGGCGATGTGTTCGGCAAGCCCGCCATTGTGGGCTTGGCTGTTCTACGCGCCGCTGTGCCTGGCGTCTGTGTACGGGGAATCCTGGTTTACCGCCTCCTGCTGGCAGCTCACCATCGTGGCGGGCATACTGTTGACCCTGTTGTTTGGAAAGCCGGTGCCGGTGAAAAAACCTGCTGTTGTCCTCCTGATCTGGCGCGATCTTCCTGCTCATGTACCATCCCGGGAGATGGAAGGGCGGCAGATGATCTCGGCCTTAGTCCGCTTTGATCGCAGCCTGGGCCATCCGCTGGGAAACCGGAAGATGATGCAGCTGTGCGGGAACCATCTCTCGACCCTGGAGCGGGTATCGGCATGACCCTGCAGTATGCCGTTCTGGATCGCCGCTTCCGTTTAGCTGCAGTCCGTTCCGGCCTCCCTCCGTCCGGCGGCCAGATCCCCAGTCGCTGTTGGTGGCCCTGTTCTCGGCGTAGTCGCCACCATCCTGTTCTTCAAAGCCACGGACCTGGTGAAGCACAACCATGTGCAGCTGGCCCTGATCGAGGCCACCAGTGCGGGGAAGTGCTGTTCACCTGTTTTGGCGGAATTCTCTTCCTCCACGACCCGCTTCCAAGCCTCTTAGGGGTGTTTGGAATCATGCTGATCGTGGCGGGGATGGTGGCCGGAGCGCTGTTGGGGCAGCGTTAGACGGCGGAGCGGCATGATCGGAAAGTCTCTGCTTTGGGAGCCCATGAAAGTGTATCCGGATATGGATGATCGGGATAACGCAGATAGGATGCAACATGACATTGTTCAAAATACAGGGAGGAGATTCAAATGATTGACCAGGCTGGTTTGCGCATGGACACGGGTTATCAGGATTGCCTGCGAACGGATACAGGGGTAAATGATAACATGGCAAAATCCCCATTATCATGAATATTTTGAACTTTATTATCTGGAGTCCGGCGGCGGGTATCACATAGCGGATGATATTGTACTGCCTTAATTCAGGGAATTTATACTGTTTCCCCCCTATGTGATGCATCATTCCTACGGAGACAGCGATGTTCCGTTTAAACGACTGGTGCTTTATTTACCAGGAAATGATCGCGGTTCCAGGTGTGACGGATGTGCTTAACCGGCACGCTTGGGTATATAAGTCGGATGAGAAAAATGAGATACATGCGCTTACGCGCGCTGTTAAAAGAACAGGAATGTAATGACAATTATTCAGAAGAGGCCCTGTATTTCATTTTGAACCAGATATTGATCCCCTGCTGTTGCGCAATTCCACGGAAACCGCAAAGCCGGAAAAAACAGAGCCGTATTACCAGTATTATCCATTATCTCCACGAGAATTATACATCCATTATCACCTTTGAATGATCTGGCTGAACAATTTTATCTAAGTCCTATTATCTGTGCCGGGAATTTAAAAAATACACCAACAGCACCATTGTTCCAGCATATTAACAGCCTGCGTGTGGACATGCCCAAAGGCTGTTTGTGGAAACGGATAAGAGCGTTACGGAAATCAGCAAGATTGTGGGATTTTCCAATGTGACACATTTTAACCGGGTACCGCTCTGTCACCGGGCTGTCCCTTCCAAAAGCCGTAACAGGCAAAGGAGCGCAGTGCAGCAATGGAACGGCGTATACCCGGTTGATGTCAAGCGTGCAGTTATTTTCCTGCCCTGCTTTTATCATAATCATCTGCTGCCAGAATCCGGCCGCCTGTTCCGCCATCCGTCCACCTCCGTACCGATTCCCAGGCCGAGTTATGGTCCCCTTATGCTCCGCGATGTTGGCCACAAATGGAATCCCCAATTCTTTGAGTTTCGATCAGACGGTAACTGCACTCCACTGGCACAATCGGGTCATCCTTGCATGCAGTCACATAAACTGGGGGTAATTCCGGTCCATATGATAATCAATGCTGTACTCCCTTAGGGACTTTCTCTGAATGATTCTGGCCGCCCAACCGCTTGAGATAAGATACATCCGCCTCCTGTCCATTTCTGTTTGGCTTCTTCCGCGGCATCAAAGAACAGATACCTGTGGAATGCTGGGATAACCCAGCAGCAAAGCAGCGCCCGTTGAGTCCATATCTGGTAAGCCATGATTAACCGTCCCCCACTGCAGCCAGGTGTGCCCCGGCAGAAAAGGCCAATGCATAATTCTTCTTTCTCGACTCCGAAATCTGCTGCCCTGTCTCCGATCAGCCGGATTGCTGCGGCCAGATCCTCAATCGGTTTTTGGCAGCAGCGGATTGTCAAACCAGGTTTCCCCTGCCGTTCTGTAGTATAAGACAAAGCCGGGATAAACCCAGCCGGTTCATCCTGGCGCCCATGGCTAGCCTCAATCAGTCCCCACTGGCGCATAAGCTCCACTGGGGCATAAGGAGCACAAGGCTTCCGGTGTACGACGGCGTGGACGGCATGAAAATAAGCTTTATTTTCTCCTGTCATCGTCATTTGGAAACACTGGATAACCAGGCTGCCCGGTAAGGATCAGCGCTTTTAGCCGTCCCAGGGTTTCTTCAAACCCGCATTTCTAAAAACCATAATCGCCCAGAGGACGTCTCCCATACATCCTCTGTCATATTGGTGAAAAAGTAATCCGACAGGGGCTTATATTCCTCATAGTTGCAAAGTTCTCTTATGGTTGTTTTCAGTGTTACCTGGTTCATTTTTTATCATCCTCCTATATCAGGGATACAACAATGCCCCCGGCAAATCTGCCGGGGCGATGTGGAAATTGTCAGATAAGTCCATTAGCCTTGGAAGCGCCAGGGAAACCGCCGGCACATAAGTGACTAAAAGAAGCACGATCAGCAAGCCCCTAACATAGGGGAAGCAGGGGGTTAACCCACCCGCTCAATGGGCACCTTGCTGATACCGCAGGATACAAACAGCACCGAGCCTACCGGGGGCGTCATGGTACCCATACACATATTGAAGGTCAGTACCACGCCGAACTGGACAAGATCCATGCCCATGCTCTGGACAATCGGAAGAAAAAATGGGCGTGAAAATCAAAGCAGGCCGGTGTGATATCCCAGGAACAACCCAATTTTCACCAGAAGCACCAGGTTCATCAGAAGCAGGATGACATACTTGTTGGTGGATAGGGACATGATTGCATTGCCTGGATCACCTTGGGATTCCTGTATATGCCATTACCCATGACATTGCCGATGATGCGTGAAATCAGAATAGAATGATACCGCTGGTTGCCGCGCTGTTCAGCAGGATTTTCATAAAGCTCTTCCAGGTCGGGAACGGTAAAACAGTGAGAGGATCAGGCAGTACAGCACACCAGATGCCGGCGCCTTCTGTGGCTGTAAAGATCCCGCCCACAATACCACCTATGACGATCACGATCAGCAGCAGGCTGGGGATGGCGTCCAAGGTAACCGGATCGCCTCTGAGGCTGAAACCTTCGGGCAAATAGGATAGTTATGTTTCTTCGCATAACAGTATGCAATCGCCATGGTGCTCAGGCCATCAATATGCCGGGAATATAGCCCGCCGCGAACAGGGCTGAGACAGATACGCCGCCTGCAACGGTGGAGCATACGATAAATGCGCTGGTTGGAGGAATCAGCACGGTCGGGGATGAAAGGCAATATTTACGCAGGTGGAAAATGCAGGGTCATACCCCTCCTCCTATTCCATAGGAGCCATGATGCCGCCGATAGCGAAGCCGCTGCCACTGCTGAACCGGACAGCGCGCCAAAAGAACATGTTAGCCAGCACATTGGTATGCGCCAGGGAGCCTGGAATACGTCCGGACAGCAGTTGGGCGGAGAATGGATTAGCCTTCTGGCAAAATGCCGCCGTTGTTCATGATATTACCCGCAAGTATGAATAACGGGACTGTAAGAAGGGAGAAGCTTTCTACGCCGCTGTTCATCTTTTGCATGACGATGAAACTGGTCTGATCCCAGGGCAGATTTACCAGAGTGGTGGCAATGGAGGAAATTGCAATACTGACGGAAATGGGGCATCCCAGAACCAGCAAGACCGCAAAACCCCAAACAATACAAGAGAGCAGTAATCGCTATATTCATACTTATTTGTCCTCCTCCTTAATCGTGATTCCGGTCACATCTTCCCAGATATTGATAAGCTGTGCGACCATGATGAACACTCCGGAAATCGGAGCCATGCTGTATACCAGGCTTCTGGAAATGCCCAGCAGGGCGGAGTATTCTTTTCTCGCACTGATCGCAAGCTTGGCGCCGCCCACTGTCAGGATTGCCAGGGCAAATGCAAATATCAGCAGATCAATAAAGATCATCAGAAGCCGTCTCTTTTCAGGCGTCATCTTATTATGGAGCAAAAGAAGAGCCATATGCTGTCTGGTGCTGAACCCGTAAGCCCCGCGCCCATGAAAGCCGGTCCATATCAGTAGATACCGAACAATCTCCTCTGTAAAATCACTGGGACTGTTTAACACGTAACGGGTAAATACCTGGTAAATAACGAGAAAGCTCATGGCCACCAAAAGGATAGCCGATATCCATGAAAGAAGAATACCATCCCCCGTTTTAGTTTGGTAAAGAACTGTTCCATAATTCCCTCCTATTCCACTGAATTAATGATTTCCAGAACATCCCCTACTTTGGGATACTGTGCCTTATAGCTCTCAATCATATCTGCTGTGGCTGAGCGGAACGCCTGCTTGTCCACATTTTCGATGAAGTTACTCCCATGTCGTTGGTGGCTGTCTCACAGCCTCCGCCACAGCCTGCTCCCATTTTTCGATATGACTTTTCCGTAGATTCCTTTGCTGTGTCAATCAGGAGTTGTCTGTCCTCCTCCGACAGCTTTTCCCAGGTATCCGTGGCAATGACCAGAACGTCCGGGATCATGGTATGCTGGTCCACCGAATAGAACTTGCAGATTTCGCCGTGCATACCGGTTGTCAGAGCGGTTTCATTATTCTCTGTGCCGTCAATGATCCCGGTCTGAAGGGCAGTATACACATCACCCATGGCCATTGCAACTGGAGTACCGCCGGGTTTTCAACATATCTGTCTGCGACTTCATGTCCTGTACACGGATCTTTAATCCATTTAGGTCTTTTGGTGTGCGAATCGGGCGGTCTATGGTAAAAGGAGCGGGATCCGGAAGTGTAATAGGTCAGTGCGTAACAAATCCATCCGCCTCACTTGAACGGAAAAAATTCTCCCATCTGCTCCGAACCCATTACCTTATAATAGTTCTCATTGTCATCAAATATGTAGGGCAGACCGAAGGTATGATACCCTTCGTTGTACGTTGCGAGTCCCGGGGGCTGATACGCGGGTCATATCCACCACACTGGCCATCAGCTGCTCCAGAACCTCCGTTTCAGAGCCAAGAGTACCGTTGGGGAAGATTTTTTTATCTGGATACGTCCGTTGCTCTTTTCCTCCACACGGTCGGCAAATTCCCTGCAGAGCGATTGATGTAATGTGGGTTTCTGCCAGGTTGTGGGCCAGATTTAGTACCAAGGGATGTTCTGCCGTTGCATCGGCGCTGCCCGCCGCCCCCGAGCTGGCACATCCGGCCAGGGTCAAGGCAGTCAGGCGGCCGCTGTCAGTAAGCCTGCAAATTTTTTTCATAATCGTGGATCTCCTTCCTGTCCTTACATTCCAATCATATCAAACTGTTCGGAATGAAATGATTAAATCATAGTCTTTTTTGGGGTTTGGATATTTTATCTGTACAGACTTCAATGTCTGGCTGTAATACCACCCAATTTGGGGACGTTTCTGTATTTTTTCCGGTGAAGGAAATGAGGAAGCTGCTCCCCATCCACAGTCACTGCAAATGGTGCCTTTCCCTGTGGATTAAGTCTATCTGCATGTTCTCCACAGCCGTTTCATAATTTCCCTCCTGCTTAAAGGCGAGGACGGTGTGGATGCCGGCGGTCATATGAACCCTTGTTTTCAGATACTCACCCCTTTTTGTAATTTTCGGTAATCCCTGTCATCTTCATACAGGGTAAATGAGCAGTCACGGTCCGGGGCGCATAAGAGGCGGATGCCTTCAACCTTCTCTCGGCCAGGTTGCTCATCTGGTTCAGGGCCATGGGGATGATGGCTCCTGCACGTATAAACAGGGGAATACTGGATAATGTGACCGGTATTTCAATGGTCTGTCCACCCTCGTATGCCTCACGTGTATAGAAATCATAGAACCGCTCATTCCGTGGCAGGTAGATTCTGCGGGTCGTGGCACCTTTTTCCACTACATTGGCGACTAAAAGGGAATCGCCAACCATAAAGTCCACGCCTCTTCATAGCAGGCAGGATCCTGCTGGAATGCACTGCACATAGGCTCCATGATCGGGAAGCCCGGTTTCATGGGCGCGTGCCATCAGAGAATAGAGATAAGGGATCAGCTGGTACCTGAATTTGATGGCATCCCGGATATATCCGGTACAATCCCCATACATCCACGGTTCGGTTACCGTGTTGTCCGTGTTTACGGAGTGCACGGAAAACCTGGGCTGAAAAATACCGTTCTGCACCCATCTTACCATCAGCTCCGCTTCCGGCGAAGGCCCATAAAAACCTCCGATGTCAGCGCCCTGGTTGGCAACGCCGGACAGGCTCATGCCCAAAATAGTGGCTATGTTATACTTAAGTGATTCCCAGCAGGTCAGGTTATCCCCTGCCCACGTCTGAGCATATCTCTGATTCCCGCATGTCCGGAACGACACACGATAAATGGCCTGATATTCTCAAAGGTTTCCCTCACTGCTTCTGCCGTTACATGACACATGATGTTCGACATGGCGGCTTTACCTGGCCGATAGTAGTCCTGTTTCCCTCAAAATCACAGCGGCAGTCTTTATCAACCAGGCTGTCATATTCGCAGTTATCGTTCCACACAGAACTGGTCCCCAGCTCCAGGACCGACTTTTCAGCATATCCTTCCATACCACCCGGGCAGCCGGCTTCGTAAAGTCCACGAACACGCCCTTTCCGCCCCACCAGGTGCCGATTCCCGGTTCATTGATCTCACTGTCCTTTACAAAAATATCCTGTTTCTTCATTTCTGCAAGCCCGGGATGGGACAGCAGGATTCCTGGCTTTACATTGGGAGAAACGGTTATTCCACGCTTGCGCATTTCGAAAAGAATTTCTTTGGATCTTTGAAACGCTTTTTGTTCCATGTAAATACACAACGCTTTAAGCCTTCCTCGGTTTCCTGGGAGGTGTAACCGGATGAGAGCTGAAAACCGTCTACAGGGATATCCTCTTCCTTTCGTGGTATCTATGAATTCAAGGATTGCATCATCACAATCCGCCTCCAATTCAGGATAATACATGGATGAACCCAGGTATCCCAGGGCTGTGCGCGGAAGCATCGCAGATTTTCCCGTCAGATCTGTATAGCGCTCTACGACTTGGCGTATGGCTGGACCTGCAATAAAGAACAGGTCAATATCGCCCGCGTCAGTCCGGTAACGGCTGTGCATGTTCCAGTAATTACTTTTCTCACGCCCCATGTCAAAATCACACTCAGCCGTATTATGGTAGAAATACCCCACCGCCTTTCTGGTGCTGCGGTTGAGTTTAATAAAAAAGGAATATGCTTGTATAAGGAATCTGTCTCTTTGGGATTATAGCCCATTGCATCCTTGGGGCTCATGCACATGTATTTCTGGGCTTTATTCCACTCCCCGCTTTTTTCTCCAAACCCATAGAAACAATCTTCCGGTGAAATCTCGCTGGTATGGATTCGGCGATGGTTGGAATCTTCCTGGTATGCCAGATCCACAATATCTGCATGAAGCATGGTTCCGTCCTGGTCATAGATGCGGATGGAAAAAGGTTCTTTGTCTACAACTGCCTTCAGCTGCTTCCCTTTGAATCACCGCTTGTTTTTCTCCATCCGTCAGTTTGGATTCTGCCGGCTGGATCCGTTTCCGATAGTCCTTCATCAGGTCATCCATGGGATCCTCCCATGCGGTCATGACCAGGCTATAGGATCCTTCTGCAAAATTTCCGTCAAACCCTGCCCGAATTCTTATAATAGAATCAGTCCCAGAAACCATATTCGGATTTCTACGCAGTTGGTCTGAATCGAATAATAGCCATCTCTGGAGCAGATTCCAAGTGCCTTTACAAACTTTCATACCGTTCCTCCCTTGAGTTGTTCTGGTTCAATCATACGGAAAAGCGGGTTTAAAAGCTAGACGGATTTTGCAGTGTTTACTCGGAAACTTTGCATATATTGCTCTTTTGAACGAAATGGATTTTTAAGATTTCACATAGGAACCGTGGAAAAACCATTGGTTAATCGTATATTTCGACTGAAATGGGATTGATTACAAAAAATGTTCCTTTTAAAAGAGAACAAGATATGTCCGTTTTTGGCTGGGACAGAGCAATTTTCGTCTAGTATATGATTTCCGTATTCAGTATAATGAAAAATAATTTTTGATAAGGAGGAATTTTTATGGCAAGTATGACATGTCACTATTATAGTTCTACACTGGGAAATAATATTGCAATTAATGTTATCATCCCAACTCCACAGGGAAATGAACAGATTGTGGATCAGGACGTACAAAAACAGTATCAATATGAAACCGGCTTTACCTGTAGTCTATCTACTGCACGGTGCCTTACGGGGGATTTCAGCTCCTGGATCCGTTACAGCAATATCGAGCGGTATGCCAAGGAGCGATGCTGCGCCGTGGTCATGGCCTCTGCGGGTAACTTCTTTATCAGGACATGTATCATCGGAAGCGCCTACCGCACCTTTTTTTACGGAAGAACTTCCCGTATTCGTCACAAGCGTGTTTCCTGTTTCCCAAAAAGGAGGACACCTACATTGCCGGATTCTCCATGGGAGGTTACGGAGCTTGGTACCCTGGCCTTGTCAACCCCGCATCTGTATGCAAAGGCTGCCAGCATGTCCGGGGCGCTGGATATCGCGGCTTTATATGAGCAGGCCTCAGGTGGCGCTATAGATAACCCATTCCCTTGGCATGATATCTTCCGGAACCCGGAAATGCTTTCCGGCAGTGACAAGGATTTGTTTGCATTATATGAGCGGTGCAGACGTAACAATATGGTACCGAGTCTGTATCAGGCCTGCGGTACCGAAGATTTCCTATATGATATTAACCGTTCTGTGAAAATGCGCATGGAAGATATGCAGGCAGATCTTGTCTACAAGAAGGACCAGGCGGACATAACTGGGATTTCTGGGATGTTTATATCCGCAGGATTCTGGATTGGATGTTGGAAAAAAGATAATTGAACGTTTTCCTTGGCAATGACAATGTTAAAACAAGACCGACAGCGCGGAACGGTGGAGCCGCATTTCGGCCGGCAGCCGCCGTGACCGGCTTTGACAGAAAATCCCCTAAAAAGCCGTACAGGGGTGCTCATTCCCAAATCTCCTGCATAAGATGTAAAAACATCCTCAGGGGATTCGTTTGAAGGAGTACATTGAAGAACGGGCCGTAGCCATCGCCAATTACATCATAGACCACAACGCAACGGTGAGGCAGACAGCGAAAAAGTTCGGGATCTCCAAGTCCACGGTACATAAGGACGTTACCGACCGGCTGGAGCACATCAATCCGACTCTGGCTTCCAAAGCCAGGGTGGTTCTGGATGTGAATAAATCCGAACGCCATATCCGGGGCGGACTGGCCACACGGGAAAAGTACCAGCACAGACTTCAGATGTGCAGCAAAGACGATGAGTAGGTAAATGCCCGAATTGTGGGATTGGCGCTGGGACCAATGAAAAGTAGAAAGGCCGGCGCATACGCGGTTTCATGCGTATGCGCCGGCCGAATTATATTGTAATTACTGTGCAGACGGAGCGGAAGCCGCAGACTGCGCGCCGCGGAGTTGGCTAAAAAGCCGGCGCGCCTTCCTTGCTGGCGGCGGTAACCGGTGCAGAGATCGCCGGGATTCCTGCGGGCTCTCCACGGAGTCGAACTGCCTGCAGATCGCCTCGGAGGGCTCCTCCGTGGCCAGGGACAATACCAGCACGATGGCGACGCTCGCCACGATGAAGGCCGGGAGCAGCTCGTAGATATTCCAAACGCCGCCTAACGGGCGAACGCCGTATTTCCAGACGAACACCATCACGCCGCCGGACACCATGCCGGCCAGCGCGCCCTGCAGGTTGCTGCGCTTCCAGAACAAGGCGAAGAGCATCACCGGTCCGAAAGCGGCGCCGAAACCGGCCCAGGCAAAGGACACGATGGTGAACACGGAGCTGTCCGGGTTCCAGGCCAGCACAATCGCCACCAGGGCGATGCCGGTCACGGTGAGGCGCGCGGCCATCATGGAGGCACGTGCACTCATGCGGATTTTGAGGAAATCCTGGAGCAGGTTCTGGGATACGCCGGAGGCGGCGGTCAGCAGCTGAGAGTCTGCGGTGGACATGGTGCAGGCCAGAATTCCCGCCAGGACAACCCCGGCGATCACGGAGGCTAAGAGCCCCTGGCGCCCCCAAAAGATCCGCCAGGCGGATGACTACGGTCTCAGACTCGGCACTGCTGGAGAAAAATGGAATATGTCCGGCAGCGGAACGCTGTAACCGATGAGTCCGATGATGATGGCCACGAACATGGAGATCACCACCCATACGGAGGCGATGCGCCGGGATACCTTTAGCTTCTCCTCGTCGCGGATGGCCATGAAGCGAAGCAGGATGTGGGGCATCCAAAATAGCCCAGGCCCCAGGCCATGGTGGAGACGATGGTGATGAGGCCGTAGGAGGATGCCGCCGGTTGCCATATCGTGGAGATGGGTCATGCTTAAGTATCCGGCCAGGGAGTGGGCGTTGGCCATCACGGCGTCCCAGCCGCCGGCGGTGCGGATTCCAAAGAACACGATAATGACGAGCGCGATGCTCATCACGATGCTCTGGATCAAATCGGTGGTGGATACTGCCATAAAGCCTCCCATGACCGTGTAGCCGATAATAACCACTGCGCCTGCTATCATTGCCAGCGTGATAGTTCACGCCAAACAGGCTGTTGAACAGGGTTCCCACTGCCTTGAATCCGGAGGCGGTGTAGGGATAAAGAAATTAAGATCACGATGGCCGCGATGCAATACATCAGATATTTTTCTTGTCGTCATAACGGCGGGAGAAAAAGTCCGGTATGGTAATGGCGCCGCAGGCCACGGAATACCGGCGCAGCCGCTTGGCCACGATGAGCCAGTTGAAGTAGGTGCCTACGCCAACCCAGGGCGGTCAACCCGCATCCGCGATGCCCGTCAGGTAAGCAACCCCGGCAGACCCATGAGAAGCCAGCTGCTCATATCCGAAGCTTCGGCGCTCATGGCGGTTACCAGCGGGCCCAGCTTGCGCCCTCCCAGGTAAAACTCATCCGCCGATCCGGCGCCGCCTTTTTGCTAAAGTAAAAATCCAACATAGACCATGGCTGCCAGATACACTACAATGGCGGCCAAAATCCCAATTTGTCCTGCTGTCATGTTCCATTCCCTCCTGGTTTTAACGTAATGGGGCCATTATAGCACGGTGAAAAATAGAACACAATACAGAACGTTGTATAGACTTGATCCTAGACGAAAAAATGAAAGTATGGATAAATCATGCTAAATAAAAAGAAAAAGTAACTGTACGAAATATAAAAGTAAAATTTAGACAAAAAAATAGTCGTTAAAAAATTCTTAACAGCAGCGGGGAGGGCGGGCAGAAAAAAGGAGATCCGTGGGGCGGCAGCGTCCGCTTCACAGATCTTCCCATCATACGGCCGCGTTTCTACGGCAGAAAGCTGCTCAGAAATCCCGGCATCACTTCCGCCCCTGTACTGCCTCAGAGAGTATTCTCCCCGCAGAGGCACCAGTCGTACATCAGAGCCCGCTCGCAGAGGGCGTAGCGCTTGACCATCTCGCTGACGCTTAAATCTGCGCAGAACTGCCCCGCTTCCTGGCCGCGGCTGATGATTTTGCGCAGCAGCTTATAATAGAAGCGATCCCGGTCCAACAGGTGTTTTTCACCGCTCGTGGTCAGCTGGGTGGAGAGAAGCCTGGCCAGCAGCTCCACGGAGATGCTGTTCTCGATCATGCCGAACAGCTCCCGGTTGAGGAAGAGCAGCGTCTCCATGGCGGACATGTCCGGCGGCAGCTGCCCGGTCAGTTCCTCGTATTTCTCGTCGAACAGGGAGCTGAGCGTGGAGAGCAGCGCATCCTTGCCGTCGAAGTAGTTGTAGAAGGAGCCCTTTTGAGGTCTGGGAGAGCTCGATGATCTCCTCCACCGTGGTGTCCTCATAGCCCTGCTCGTAGAACAACTTCCAGGCGCGTTTACGATTTTTCCCCGTGTATTCCGCGCGTTTTTTCCTTTGCCATGTGCCGCCTCATCCTCCTTCGTGTCATCTGTGCTTATACCTTAACACAAACCGGGATTTTCGCAACGAGGCAGAGGGACACCGGGATGGGCCTCAGGTTATGGCTGATATGCAGGAATTGTATAGGAATTTGAAATCTCCCATTGATTTTGAGGATCAATGCGCTTATAATTGTGTTCAAAATACTTTTTATATCTTATTATAACCTACAGGAATGGAGGAACTGATTATGGAAAAGAAAGACCTGGATTGGGGAAATATCGGATTTACCTACATGCCGACGGACAAGCGGTATGTGGCGAATTATAAAGACGGAGCATGGGACGAGGGCGGGATGACCTCTGACCCCAATGTGGTGATTAATGAATGCGCGGGCATTCTTCAGTACTGCCAGGAGATTTTTTGAGGGATTGAAAGCGTACACCACCCAGGACGGCAGCATTGTGACCTTCCGCCTGACCTGAACGCGGAGCGCATGATGAATTCCGCGGTGCGGCTTGAGATGCCCCCATTCCCCGAAGGAGCGTTTTTGGAGGCGGTTGACATGGTGGTGCGCGAGAACGCGGCCTGGGTTCCGCCTTACGGCAGCGGCGCGACGCTGTACCTGCGCCCCTACATGTTCGCCAGCGGGCCGGTGATCGGCGTGAAGCTCCTCCGAAGAGTATCAGTTCCGCCTGTTCGCAACCCCGGTTGGCCCCTATTTCACGGCGCAAAGCCCCTTGACCATCTGTGTCAGCGACTTTGACCGCGCGGCTCCCCACGGCACCGGATGACATGTGAAGGCCGGCTTAAACTATGCCATGAGCCTGCACGCTCGTGACCGCTCATGCGTGGCCGGATACGACGAGAACATGTTCTTAGACCCCGAACCAGAACCTACGTGGAGGAGACCGGCGGCGCAAACTTCCTGTCTTCGTGAACAAGGATTCGGCGAGGTGGTGACGCCCCAAGTCCGATTCCATCTTCTGCCCTCCATCACAAGACGCCTTTAATCTTACGTATAATTACCTGGGCATCAGCAACCGAGCGCCGCCCGGTGAAGCTGGCGAGCTTTCTGACGACTTCGCAGAGTGCGGCTCTGTGCGGAACCGCGGCCGTGATCTCCCCGGTTGGCAAAAGTCGTTGACCACTGGCAGAGAGATTTGCTTCCCAGCGGCAGCTGGAGGCCATGGGACCGGTCACCCAGTAGAAGCTCTACGATACCCTGACCGGCATCCAGATGGGAACCATCGCCCGAGGGCTGGATCCGCAAGATTGTGTAAGTTTTAATTGAAGAAAAGCCGTGGAATCACAGACGGATTCCCACGGCTCTTTTTGTCTAACTGCAAGGGCCGCCGCGCGGGGAGTGTTACATTCCCGCGAACTTGTTCTTTACCTTCTGAATTTTCTCCTGTTCGCCTGTTCCAGATCTGATACCAGCCTTGGCGGACATCTTCTTTATAAATGTCGTCCTGCATGCACAGGCTGTCATTTTAATGCCTTGTCAAACGCCTGGTGGACATTTTCGCTCGAAGACTGATGGTGCCGTGCATATAGAGGTCGCACACACCCTGGTGGTCAGAGCAGGTTCTCCATGATATCATTTTGGTCGTCCATTGTTCTGCCTCCCCTTAAACGAGACTGTGAAGCACGAAAATCTGCTTGGCAGGCTGGCTGATCTGCTGAACGCAGGACTTAAGCCTCCTGATCCTGCAGGTTCTGTATCGCCCTCCTGGCACTGGGTTTTTAAAACTGCCTCATGTCCGAGCGCGTCTTCAATATAATCAAAGTTCTTTGGGACTCCATGTTTATCACCTGAATGAAAGCGAGCGTTGGCCGCCGATTTTATGGTGTGCAGGGCCTGCATATTCATGGAAGCACAGAATATATTGATAGTAATTGTGAATACTGAATTCGGAGGTTAAGTTTATGAAAACGGATGGATGGGAAAATACAACGGGCGGTCGCGGTGTTCACTTGTGTAGCGCTGTTGGCGGGCCTGGCGGATGCTCGGCGTCGAAGGACGACGGGAAGAAGGTGCGGACTTGGAATTTGCGGTGGTCGGCGAGCCGGATATCCCCAGGAGTTAAAGCAGATCATCGCGGGCAAACAGAACGCGCCTCGCCGCGAAAGCCAGCGATGACAAAAACCTTTATATCGCCATTCGGCTACGGGGAGCAGGCCACCGGGGGCCAGCATCAGCGTGAACGAGCTGTACCTGACGGAGAATTCCATTGTGGTGGACACAGAGTTAAAGGGGCCGGAGAAGGGGGAGAATCCGGACAGGCAACCTACCCCTACATCGTGATCCGGACGGAATACCTGAAAATCCGGTGGTATCTCCAGTAAAATCCGAAAATTCTCCTTTTAATCGATTCGCATATGCTATAATATCTGCATTTAGGTGCGTGACATATGCAAACGGTTAGGGAGGCGGAAGTATGATATTTAGATATATGGCTGGACATCAAGGCGGTTCAGGAGCGGGACTCCGGCGGCTCGCAGTGCGCTTGAGAGGTATTTTTTGCTTCATCAGGGAATCCACGCGTCATCTGGCACCGGTTCGCCCACTGGTTCTGGAGGCATCACTCGTACTTTATCGCCCGGCTGCCGGATCTCGCAGATCGCCCGGTTTTTTCACACTGATTGAGATTCACCCCGGCGCGCAGCTGGGACACGGCATCCTCATCGACCACGGCTGCGGCGTCGTGATCGGGGAGACGGCGGTGGTGGGGGACAACTGCACCATCTACCAGGGCGTCACCCTGGGCGGCGTGGGCACCCAGAAGGGCAAAGCGCCACCCCACCCTGGGAAACAACGTGATGGTGGGCGCGGGAGCCAAGATTCTCGGGGCCTTCGAGGTGGGGGACAATTGCTCCATCGCGGCCAACGCGGTGCTCTTAAAAACCGCTTGAGGACAACGTGACTGCGGTGGTGGAACCCCGCACGGCCGGTGAAGAAGGACGGCGTCACGATTCCCAAGGTGAAAAAGAGCGTTTCTCTGGAGGGTATGAGCGTTAAAGACGCAGGTGAAGCAGTTGGAGGAGCAGGTGGAACGCATGGAGCGCCTTTTGCCGCCCGGGCGGACACGAATCAGGATAAGGAGAGAGACGAAACAACCCTAATGATAAAGAGAACCCTACGCAGCGATTGAGCGGAGCATCATCAAGCAGTTCCGCAGTGAGATCTGGCGGCCCTTTGTAAAGGGCGGGTCTCCAGGCATATGAGATGATCACAGACGGCGACCGCATTGCCGTCTGTATTTCCGGTGGAAAGGACTCCATGCTGCTGGCCAAATGCATGCAGGAGTTAAAGCGCCACAGCAAGACAAGTTTGAGCTGAGTTTATCGTCATGGACCTGGCTAATCCGGCCAACCGAAGGCATGATCGAGGAGAACGCGGCCCTCATGAACATTCCCATTAAGATCTTCGAGTCCGACATATTTGGCGTGGTGGTGGACGTGGACCAGTCCCCTCTGTTATCTGTGCGCGCGCATGCGCCGGGGTTCTACCTCTACGACCGGGCCAGGTCTCTGGGCTGCAACAAGATCGCCCTGGGGCACCACTACGACGACGTGATCGAGACCATTCTCATGAGTATGCTCTATGGCGGTCAGGTGAACACCATGATGCCCAAGCTGCACAGCACCAATTTTCCGGGCATGGAGCTGATCCGCCCCCTGTACTTTGTGAAGGAGGGGATATCCTGGCGCTGGAAGGACTACAACAAGCTGCATTTCCTGCAGTGCGCCTGCCGCTTTACCGAGCAGATTGCCAGGAGCTTAAGGCCGGGGAGGCGAAGGACGCCGACGTGGTGCACACCTCCAAGCGCCGGGAGATCAAGGAGTTAATCCGGACCCTAAAGGAGACCAACCCCTTTGTGGAAGCCAACATCATGAAAAGCGTGGAGAACGTGAACCTGGACGCATGCCTGGGATGTGAGCGGGGGAGTACGCCACCATTTCTTAGACAGTTACGAGGAGGGCGAAAGCCGTCCAAAGCAGTAAGCATAATTCGCCTGCCGTTCGCATAGATATTTCTAAAGGACTATGAGAAACGGCAGGTGTTTTTATGGAATTAATAAAAAGCAGATACATATGAACCAGTTTAAAGGGGAACGTGACCACCCAGATCACACTGGACGACGATTTCATTGTGCCGGACACCATGGACGATATGGCCCAGGTGATGCTGGACACGGGGGAGATCCAGATCGAGTCCGTCAAAACCAGGGGAAAAGGTGGCGGTGAAGGGCAAGCTGGAATTTCAGGTGCTGTACCGCAGGAGGGCGGCGGGCTCCAGACGCTGGGCGGCAGCATCCCCTTCGACGAGACCATCAACGCGCCGGAGCTGGAAGACCGGGACTACGTGGGCCTCAACTGGATGTTGGAGGATTTAAACGCTGCGATGATCAACTCCCGGAAACTGGGCGTCCAGGCCATCGTCACCCTGCAGGTGCGGATCGAGACGCTGCGGGACGTGGAGGCCGCGGTGGATGTGGACATGGGAAACGGGGGCTTCGCGTCGCCGGGACAGGGGAGGCGGCCGGGCCGGCCCAGATTGAGACAATGAAGCGCACGGTCAGCGTGGCGGCCATTGCGGTGCGGCGCAAGGACACGTACCGCATGAAGGAGGAGATTTCTGACCGGCGGGAAGCCCAACATCGGGCGGCTTTTGTGGCGGGAGATGCGGCTGCGGACGTGGCGACCAAGCCGCTCGACGGAAAATTACATATCGACGGGGATTTGAACGTGTTCGCCATCTACCAGGCGGAGGACGAGAAACATGCCCGTACAGTGGCTGGAGGAGACGCTGCCGTTTTCGGGGAGCTGGATCTTTGCCGACGCGGTGGAGGAGATGGTGCCGATGGTCACCGTGCGGCTGGCCCACAAGGACCTGGAGCCAAAAACCTGATTACGACGGGGGAGATGCGGGAGCTGGACGTGGACGCCGTGCTGGAGCTGGACATCAAGCTGTACCGGGAACAGGAGCTGGAGCTTCTAAGCGACATGTACTCCACCAGCCGCGAGGTGGAGCTTAGCCGCGCTCAGGCGTGTTTCGACCGCATGCTGGCAAAGAACGTCTGCAAGTGCAAGGTCAACGAGAAGCTGGAGCTGGCGGGAGCGGGCGAATCCTCCAGATTTGCCACAGCGAGGGCATGATCAAGCTGGATGAGGTGGAGATCGGCGAGGACAATATCCAGATCGACGGGTGTTGGAGGTAAGCCTTCTGTACCTGACAAGCGACGACGAATCGCCGGTCCAGGCAGCCGTGGAGCAGGTGCCCTTCCACTGTACCGCGGAGGCCAGGGGGATCGATAAGGACAGTGTGTACCAGTTAAATACCGGCCTTGAGCAGCTGAACGCGGTGATGCTCGGCGGCGATATGGTGGAGATCAAGGCGGTTCTGGCGCTGGATTTTCTGGTGCTGCAGCCGGTCTGCGAGCCGGTGATCACGAGCGCCGAGGTGAGGCCATGGACTTGCCAGAAGCTCCAGGAGCTGCCGGGCATCGTCGGCTACATCGTCCAGCCGGAGGACACCTGTGGAACATTGCTAAAAAATTCCACACCACGGTGGGAAGTAATATCTCCACCAACGAGCTGGCGGACGACAAGGTAAAGGGCGGCATGCGCCTTTTGCTGGTGAAGGAGATCGCGCAGCCGTAAGGGGGACGGCCGCGCGGGAGAAACTGGAAGAATATGGGAATATATCGCCGGCATTGTCTGCGCGGTCCGGAGGTGGACGCACACGGGGGCCGGCGGATTTTATGTGGGTGCGGGCTGGACGCGAAGTGAAGGCCGGCGGATTTTTGCGCGCCGCCTCCCCGCCTGTTCCTGCGGGAAAAAGCTGTTTGCATTCCCTATGAAATAATGTTAAATTATTGGTAGGTTCATTAAAAAATAAGCGCTGTGACCGGGGAGACGGGAAGCGCGGATATACAGGAGGACAAGCGGAATATGAAAATTGTAGTGTTGGAGCCGTTGGGCGTGAGCGAGGCGTATGTGGAGAAGCTGGCGGAGGGCTTAAAAGAGCCGCGGGACATGAATTTGTTTACAATGCCACAAGGTGACGGACACCCCGTCCTTAATTGCGCGCGGTCAGGACGCGGACATCCTGGTGGTGGCCAATATGCCCTTAAAGGGCGAGGTCATCGAGGGCTGCCCTGAATGTGAAGTACATCGCTGTGGCGTTCACCGGCGTGGACCATGTGGATTTGGAGACCTGCAAAAAGCGCGGGATCGCGGTGAGCAACGCGGCCGGTTATTCCACCAATGCGGTGGCGGAGCTGGTGTTCGGGCTGGCCATTGGGCTGTACCGCAGCATCCCCTGCCTGTGACGGGCGGTCGCGCACCGGCGGCACCAAGGACGGCCTGGTCGGGCCGGAGTTACACGGAAAGACCATGGGCATCGTGGGCACCGGGGCCATCGGCTGCCGCGTGGCCGCCATCGCGTCGGCGTTCGGCTGCCGCCTGCTGGCCTACAGCCGTACGGAGCGCCCGGAGATGACGGCGCTCGGCGCAACCTATGTGTCTCTGGAGGAGCTTATGGAGCAGAGTGACATCGTGTCCTTACATGTGCCGGTGACGCCCGCCACCAAGGGGCTTATCGGACGGGACATGCTGGCTCGCATGAAGAAGAACGCCATTTTAATCAACACGGCCAGAGGACCGGTGGTGGACAACCCGGCCCTGGCGGAGGCGCTGACGGCCGGCCAGATCGCTGGAGCGGGCATCGATGTGTTCGACATGGAGCCGCCCATCCCGGAGGACTATCCGCTGCTTAAGGCGCCCAACACCATCCTGACGCCCCATGTGGCGTTCGCCACCCTGGAGGCGATGGAGATTCGGGCCGATATCACGGTATCCAACATTGAGCACTGGATTGCCGGGGATCAGATCAATGTGATTTTGTCCGGCAAATAAGGAGCCCTGGCGAGATGATCAAATATCTGGACGAGAGCGGGAAGGCGCTTTGCCGCCCGCTGTGGGAGGAAGCGTTTCCCGACGACACGGAGGGGTTCCTGGACGGCTATTTTGGCCGGAAGGTGAAGGACAGCCGGGTGCTGGCGGCGGTGGATGAGTCGGATGGCCGCGTGCTGTCCATGATCCACCGGAACCCGACACATTGGCCGTGGGGGGACTGCGCTGGAACGTGGACTACCTGGTGGCCTGCGCCACCGCAAAGGACGTGCGGGGACAGGGATACAACAGGAGAGCTGGTAAAACGGCTGTTTGCCGACCTTACCGGGGAGGGCGCTCCGGTGACCTTTCTCATGCCCGCGATCCGGGGCGGTACCGGGCGCTCGGATTGCTTATGTTTCCGCGCCCCGCGGGGCTGCGGGACGGCGATTTGACGGCGCAAAAGGTGGAATTGTGCGGGGATTGGGCCGGGGGCGGTGGAAGCGCGGAACGTCGCCCGGGACGGTGGAAGAGTGGAGAACGCCGCCGGGGATGCTGGAAGCGTCCTCGCGGACTGGATGAACCGTTTCCTGGACGCCCGGTATGAGGTCCACACGCTGCGGGATAGAGCGTACGCGGAGAATCTGCTGGCGGAGCTTGCCAGCGAGGGCGGATGGATGGAATGGCTTCTGCGGGATCACGCGGGGAAGAACGCGGGCCGGTGGGGCTGCGGGCATTTTGGGGACAGGAAGCAGCCAAAGGCTTCGCCTGTTATACTGCGAGGATGAACGCTTGCTGGAGGAATGCGCGGCGGACGGCGCGGTCCGGGAGCATGTGGTCGTGGTCCCGGCGATGATGGCGCGGGTGATCTGCGTCCGGGAGTTTATCAAGTGCGCCGGGCTTTCGGAGGACTGCCCGGCCTTAAGGATGGACGCTTGTAATCCGGGACCGGCAGATTCCGGAGAACAGCGGCTTCTACCCGCTGGAGCCTGAGCGCCGGCGGCTCGGCGTTGGGCCGTTTGGAATTTCGCCGGAGGCGGCGGCGCCCAGGCCAGCACCGGGGTGCCTGGTCTCCACGGAGGCGCTGACGCTGACCGTAGAACAGCTGATGGCCTGGCTTTGGGGGGCTCAGACGCTGCAAGAGCTGGAACCCCGGGAGGGGATTCCCTACTGGTGCGGCTATGTGCGCCCGGTCCGGGGCGTATTCCTCGACGAGGTGGTCTGAGCGCTGCGCATCCCGGCGTTCGCACGACAAAGGAGTGTATCTGAATGGATGAAAAATTAGAGAAGCTTAGACAATGGATTAAGGAGAGCAGCCGCATTGTGTTCTTCGGGGGCGCCGGCGTGTCCACGGAGAGCGGAATACCGGATTTTAGAAGTGTGGACGGGCTGTACAACCAGAAGTATCAATATCCGCCGGAGACCATCATCAGCCACAGCTTCTACGTGCGAAATCCGGAGGAGTTCTACCGGTTTTATAAGGACCGCATGCTTTTTCCGGAAGCATTGCCAAACGCAGCCCACCTGGCCCTTGCCAGGCTGGAGGCGCAGGGAAAATTGAAGGCCGTGATCACCCAGAACATCGACGGGCTGCATCAGGCGGCCGGAAGCAGGGAGGTGCTGGAGCTGCACGGCTGCGTCCACCGCAACTACTGCACCCGCTGCGGCAAGTTTTACTGACCTGGACGATGTGATACAGCGAGGGCGTGCCCCGGTGCTCCTGCGGTGGCGGCGTGATCAAGCCGGATGTGGTCCTGTATGAGGAAGGGCTGGACAGCGACATCTCTCGGAAAAGTCCGTCCGCTACATCCGCCAGGCGGACATGCTGATCATCGGGGGTACCTTCCTGGTGGTATACCCGGCGGCGGGCCTGATCGACTACTATCGAGGGAAAACGGCTGGTTCTGATCAACAAGGCGGCCACATCCAGGGGATGCCCAGGCGGATCTGGTGATCAGCGAGAAGATCGGCCAGGTGCTTGGGGCGGTGACCTGGGAGTGAAAAAACGGGGGTGCAGAGACTGTGGCGGTTCCGCCCGACTAAATATGGCATAGAAAGCAGGGAACGATATGTATACAGCAGCAGACACACGATATGACACGATGAAATACCGCCGCTGCGGCAGGAGCGGCGTGCTTCTCCCGGAGGTTTCCCTGGGGCTGTGGCAGAATTTCGGCCCTGGAGAAGCCCTTGAAGGAGCAGAGGGAGATTTTTGCCGCGCTTTTGACCTGGGGATCACCCATTTCGATTTGGCGAACAACTACGGTTTTCCGGCGAGGGCAAGGCGGAGGAGAATTTTGGGGCCATCTTAAAGTCCGACCTGGGAGTTTACCGGGATGAGCTGTTTATTTCCACCAAGGCGGGCTACGATTTTTCTGGCCCGGCCCCTACGGCAACTGGGGCTCCCTGGTAAGTACCTGACGCCAGTCTGGACTCCAGCTTAAAAGCGCATGGGCTTGGACTACGTGGACGTATTTTACCACCACCGGCCGGACCCGGAGACGCACTCTGGAGGAGACCATGGGCGCGCTCTCGGACATTGTGCGCCGGGGAAAAGCGCTGTACGTGGGGATCTCCAATTACCAGGCGGAGGAGGCGGCCCGGGCGATTGCCATTTTAGAAGGCCAACGGCACGCCCTGCCTGCTGCATCAGCCCCGCTACAACCTGTTTGAGCGGTGGGTGGAGGACGGCCTCCTGACCCTTCTGAAGCAGGAGGGCGTAGGCTACGATCTGCTACAGCCCCGCTGGCCCAGGGGGGCGCTCACCGGCCGCTATCTGAACGGAATTCCGGAGGGCTCCCGGGCGTCCAGAGCGGGCACCACCGTCGGCGGACGGTACCTGACCGGGGACAAGCTGGAGCAGATCATGCATTGAACGAGATCGCCGCAGAGAGGGCAGAGCCTGGCCCAGATGGCGCTCGCTGGGTGCTCCGGCGCCGGGATGAGTGACTTCCGTGCTGATCGGCGCCAGCAGCACGGTCCAGCTGGAGGACAACGTGAAGGCCATAGACGGCCGGAATTTACGTCCGACGAGCTGAGGCCATCGAGCGCATTTTGAAATGACAGGAATAGGAAATGGAGCATGGAAAGCTATGATTGAAAAGCCAAATTATGAGGTAGGCGATGTGGTCAAACTGAAAAAGCCCCACCCCTGCGGGAGCAGTGAGTGGGAGATCCTGCGCGTCGGCGCGGATTTCCGCCTGAAGTGTGTGGGCTGCGGGCATCAGATCATGGTGGCGCGCAAGCTGGTGGAGAAGAACACCAGAGGTTTGACGAAAAAGAGAACAGGATCGGGCAAAAGCCTGAAAACCTCGAAAAATAATGGAAAACCCGAAAAACCTCTTGCATTTGTCCGGCAGTTTTGGTACAATAATACTCCGTGACATATTATATCCTTGCTCCCGTTACTGAAAGCGGGGGCCAGAGACCATAAGGAGGTAAAGCAAGATGAACAAGTATGAATTAACCGTTGTTCTGAATGTGAAGCTGGAAGACGAAGAGCGCGCAGCAGCACTGGAAAAGGTAAAAGGTTACATCACCCGTTTCGGTGGTACTGTAACAAATGTAGATGAATGGGGCAAGAAGAGACTTGCTTATGAAATTCAGAAGATGCATGAGGCTTACTACTACTTCATCCAGTTCGAGTCTGATTCTGTATGCCCGAGTGAAGTAGAGGCTCACATTCGTATTATGGAACCAGTGATCAGATACTTATGCGTAAAGATGGAGGCTTAATCGCCGCCGCATAAGAAGTTAAAAAGGAAGAGTGATCGTATGAACAGAGTTATCTTAATGGGAAGATTGACCAGAGACCCGGAAGTCAGATATTCGCAGGGCGAGCGCTCCATGGCGATTGCCCGCTACACTCTTGCGGTAGACCGCAGAGGGCGCAGAAACCAGGACAACAATGGAGAGCAGTCGGCCGATTTCATCAACTGTGTGGCCTTTGACCGCGCGGGTGAATTCGCTGAGAAGTATTTCCGCCAGGGAATGAGGGTGCTGGTGTCCAGGGAGACTCCAGACAGGTAGCTATGTTAACAAAGACGGTCAGAAAGTATACACCACCGAGGTTATCCTGGACGACCAGGAGTTCGCCGACAGCAAGGGCGCGGCCTCTGACAACATGGGCGGTTACGGCTATCAGCAGTCCGCTCCGGCCCAGAGACCGCCCCTGCCAGCGCGATTGGTGATGGGTTTATGAACATTCCTGACGGAGTGGAGGACGAAGGACTTCCATTTAACTAGGATGTTCCACTGTTAAATCATAAAGGAGGACAACACCAATGGCATTTAATAAATCAGACAGACCGGATGGAGCTAAGATGAGAAGACCAGGCGGAATGCGCAGAAGAAAAAAAGTTTGTGTATTCTGTGGAGATAAGAACGGAACCATCGATTATAAGGATGTAAATAAGTTAAAGAGATACGTTTCCGAGAGAGGTAAGATTCTTCCCAGAAGAATTACCGGCAACTGCGCAAAGCATCAGAGAGCTCTGACTGTAGCGATCAAGCGCGCTCGCCACATCGCCTGATGCCGTATACCTGCGACTAATAGCAAGCGACAAAGCCCTGGACCAGAGATGGTTTTGGGGCTTTTTTGAATAAGGAGAAAACAAATGTTTTATTTTGTGAGACATAGCGATCCTGATTATTCAGAACGAAATACGAAGATCTATCAAGGCTTTGGTGTGAACTTAGCGAAACTCTCTGAAAAAGGGTGCGCCAAATCAAGGAAACCGCAAAGGATGAAAGATTGCAGGGGCAGACATTATCATCAGCTCCCCGTACACAAGGGCGTTACAGACCGCCTCGATTCTGTCAAAAGAACTAGGGGTTGATATTGTGGTCGAGACGGATTTATATGAGTGGTTGGCCAACAAAAACTTTATATATGAAGACGATGAGACGGCGGAAAACGCTTATACGGAATATGAGAAGCATCAGGGCCTATATCCTGCGGGGAAGAAAAATTGTGGGAAGATGCAAAATCCATAAGAGAACGGGTTTTGAATGTCTTGAAAAAAGTATGCCGGCTATAAACGGGTGATCGTCGCCTGCCACGGATGATGATTCCAGGCGACGACTGAGGGAAACATCTAAAATGCGGCGAGATCGCTGAATTTGATTTTGCTGAATAACACAATTGCCGATTTGCGCGCGTGGCGGCCTCTTCCGGCTGACGACGGCCGATACAGGTGGAAGTTGCAGAAATGAGAAGTAAAAAACTGGGAAAAACCGAAAAATGTCCCAGAAAGGCTGCTTTTCTCGCGTTCCATTTTCCATATCCCTGTCATTGACAAAATTGTAAGGCCGTATAATCCCCTTTGAAACTGGAAATACGGATCGAAAAAGGGAGGATTTATCATGGCAAAATCAAAAAGAACCGCAGCCGCAGCTGCTCAGACCAAGGTAGCTGAGGTGAAGGCACCGGAGACCGCTGAAGGCGGAGACCGTAGCAAAGGCGGAGACCGCTGCGAAGGCGGAGACGGCCGTAAAGGCGGAGACCGCTGCGAAGGTGGAGGCAGCTGCGAAGGTGGAGGCAGCTGCGAAGGTGGAGCAGCTGTTCCCATGAAGGCAGAGGCTGCGCCGAAGGCCGCAGAGAAGAAGACTGTGGAGAAGACTGTTGTAGTTGAGTTGCAGGCAAGCAGGTAAAAGGACGTGCTGGCGCAGGCCGAGAAGGCGTACGCAAGAGTCCCATCCGGGCGTGGAGATTGAAAGCGTGGAGGCTGTACATCTCCCGGAGCAGAACGCGGCGTTCTATGTGAACGGGAAGCGTCCGGAGGAGTACCGGATCGAGCTGTAAGTGAGGGCGGAAAGACTGGCGGACAACCCTAATAAAAAGAGAAAACCAGGCGATATAACCGGTTTTCCTCTTTATTGTGTACAGCGGGCCTCAGCGCCAGCCCGCGGGCGATTGCGGAGATGGAAGGAGGCGCGGACACAGCGCATGAGGGGGAAAAGGGTTTACAAATTAAACTTATATCCCGTCATTCCTCTACCCGAAACCCATTCTCCTCATCGCCAAAAACAAACTCCTCGTCCGTCATATGGCTGTCCGTGATTGCCAGCAGCCGGACCTTCCGGTCGGCCTTGGGCCGGACCAAGTCCTCGTACCAGTCCGCGAACCGGGTCGTCGCCCACGCCGCGCACCACGCGCATCATGGAGCGGATCACATAGGCGGTGAATTTGATGTCGGTTAAGCAGTCGTTCTCATAAAATCCGTTCCACACCCCGTACTCCGCGTCGCGCATGGCCTGGTTGGCGGCCGAGAACTGTTCGGCGGCGCAGCCCAGGAGGTAGAAGCTCTCCTGGTAGCGGGCATCTCTGTACTTTAAAAATCCCCGGCAGAACTGGATGGCCCCTGGTTGCAGAGATAATGGATTGCGGCCTGCAAAAGCACCGTCGTGTCGAACAGCCGCTTCGGTTCTCCCTCCAGGCCCTGACTCACCTCCAGGCAATGCATGTAGTACGCCTCGATCTTCCCCGCGCCCCGCCGGTTGATTTCCAGCACCAGCTTTGCCTGCTCAAAGAGCGGTTTTTCCCGGTGAGCCAGAAGAGCTCCTCGGCGCTCGCGGTCTTGTCGATGATGAACTGCCGGGGCCAAAAGGCGGCGCAGTAGTTGTAGAACTGCTCCCCGGCGTGCTGGTCCTCATGTTCCCCGTACTGGAGAAGGGAGCTGGCGTAGGTCTCAAGGCACCCGGCCACCGCCCGGTTGTCCCCGTAGTATGTGGCCGCGAATTCCGCGCTGTGGGAGGCGTCGGACACCGGACGACCGTACCACAGCTTGCGGATAGCGTCCAAGTAGTAGGCGTGGGGCCGGATGTTGGAGGAATTGATAATCCAGTAATCGTTCACGCCCAGCGCGCGGGCCTGCTGCAATTCGCGATTAACATAAGACACCGTGTTCGGCAGCGTGGTCATGTGGCTGGCGGCCTGGAGATCGTGGAAGGAGATGTGGTAGTACACGCCGTGGGCCCCTGATCCCTTCTTTTGGCAGGGAGCAGACTCTGGCGTCGTGGTTGCACTGGCGCCGTGTGCACATTTTTCCCGTAGCCGTTGTCGGCCCACACCTTGATGATGTCCGGGTGTAGCTTTATGTAGCCGTCGTTGTACAGCTCCATGACCTCCCCGTACAGATTGGTGCAGAAGACCGGGTTTTCACGTGTTTTAAGACGATCTGCCTCTGGAGCTCGATCAAGTCGCTGATCAGCTCCCCGCGTTTTTTTCGGCGTGTCGAAGCTCTCCTCCCCTGGCTCTCCCAGAACGGGCAGTCGCCCTGCCCGCGAAAGCCCAGGGCCCAGATCACCTTCTGGTCCTTCTGGCGCAGCACGGCCTCCTCCCACAGCTTGTGGAAGCATTCCGGGTTCTTGGAGTAGGAGGGCATGAGGTCAGGGGTACGCCCGCGCGAAGATTTCCGCCCCCAGGGGCTCGGCGTGGTGGTGGGTCAGCCACAGACCGTACTCGCTGGCCAGGTTAGCGTTCAGGCGGCTGTTCTTGTCCGTGCCGGGGATGACCATGTTTCCGCCGCAGCGCAGCAGGGCCTCAAAGGCCATGCGCCAGGGAAAGTCCTCCGGTTTCCCATTCTTCCAGTGGATCAGAAGCACCTCGTCGTTGAGGAACCATCCGCGATAGCGCACCGCGGGGACGGGAGCGGCGTAGGTGCCTACGGGGATCGCCACGGAGCCCGGCACCGGAATCTGTTGGTCCAGCCAGAACCAGAAGGGCTTTATGCCCAGATAGCGCTTCGCTGATGGAGAGGAGGCCGTAGACAAAGCCCAGGTCGTCCCCGGCGGTCACGGTCATCCGGCTCTCGTCCGCCACGGCCACCTGGTAGGACTCCTCCGCCATCTGGCCGTCCTTTACAAGCGTGATGGCGTTTCTTGGTCCCACGGCGTTCGTGAGGCATTTATGCATATCCCGCTCCAGCATGGAGACGGCGTTCTTTATGGGCGCCTCCCGGAAGGGGTTGTGAAGCTCTGTATTGAGGCTAAAGATAAAATCCATGAAGTATTCTCCTTTCTTTTCCTTATTTCTAAGTCGAATATACAGCAAAACTGTCATAAAGTATTTAACAATATTGCTTTATATTGAAGGGAGTATGATAAAATTGATATTATATCTTCCTGTAATCCGTGGGCGTGATGTTCAGGATGGCCTTGAAGGTCTTGCAGAAGTACATGGTGGAGTTAAAGCCGCAGTCCAGCGCGATCTCCGTAATGCTCTTTCGCGTCTCGTGGAGCAGGTCGCAGGCCTTCTGGATTTTCAGGATGTTGATGTACTGGATCACCGTGTAGCCGGTGAGCTTCTTGAACGTCCGGCATAGTGGCTGGGCGTGATGTAGAAGGTGGAGGCGATCTCGTCGATGCTGCTTAGGTGAGAAAGTTCTCATGCACGTAGGAGATCAGCGGGGGAGATCGCATTGTCGGCCGTCTTGTGGGTATTGATCACGCTGCTTCTGTGGACGCAGGCGGGTACTGCTTTGCGTTTTTAGCAGGGTCATCAGCAGCTCCGCCAGCTTGATGAAGATCACATGGTCCGGGTTTTTGTAGTCCTCGCGGCTCATCTCCTTTATGACGGCCGCCGCCTTATAGTAGTTCTCCGGGGACAGAGAGAGGAGTTGTAATTGAAGACCCACAGAAGTTTCTGCCGGGTCTCGGCGTGAAGTATTTCTCCAGGAACGCATTGGTGAAATACACGATGGTCCGGGTGTGGGTCCCCAAGCTGATGGACTGGTGCAGAATGTTGGGCTTTAGGGAGCATCACGTCGTGGGGATTTAATTTATAGAAGGTATTGCACACGATGTGGTCGCGGGTCCCCTGATCCTGGACTAAATCTCGTAAGAAGTCATGGTAGTGCATCTCCGGCATGGCGTGCTGAGACTGCTTGGCAATCTCCACTTTGAACCCGAGTCCATTTTTGATTTACTTGCCTTCACGGTCCGACCTCCTCCAGATGATCAATTTTGTATAATTGGAATGGAAATAGAGCAAAATTATTAAAACATTTTATATAAAATTAGTATATCATTTAATATATCACAGATGGGAAACGAATTTCAACCAAATGATTTTAAGAGGAGGAGCAATTACATGAAAAAGACATGGGCGAAGGGAATAAGCGCTGCTGTCCGCAGCGATGGCGGTTTCACTGACTGCGTGTGCGGGGAGCGCGGCGTCGAGAGCAAGGGGAGCAGACGACGGCCGGGGAGGCGCAGACCACCCGCCGGAACACAGGCGGCTGGCGAGAGAGGAGACAGAAGCGCAGGCGCAGGGCGGCGTGTCGGTGAGATCACGTTCGCGTGGTGGGGTGGCGACTCCGCCACGAGGCGACGGAGAAGGCCGTGGAGGCGTTTATGAAGAAGTACCCGGACATCGGGTGACTACGGAGTACGGCGCGTGGAACGGATGGGAGGAGAAACAGTCCCTGTCCTTATCCAGCGGCAACGCGGCCGATATGATGCAGATCAACTGGAACTGGATCGACAACTACAGCAGAACGGGACCAGCTTTGGAGTTTAAACCAGTTTGGCGATATCATCGACCTGTCCCAGTTCCCGCAGGAAGTGCTGGACCAGTGCAGTGTGGACGGAAAGCTGATGGCGATCCCGGTTTCCAACACTGGCTGCCTGTTCTACTGGAATAAGAGCACCTTTGGACACCATCGGCTGCCCGATCCCCACGGACCTGGACTCCCTGATGATGGAGGCGGGCGCAAAGTTTAAGGGGAATACAACGAGGACTATTATCCGCTGGTGTTCGACACCGGCTTCAGCCGCATGATTTTCCTGGTACTACCTGGAGTCCGTGTACGGCAAGCCCTGGGTTGAGGATGGTCAGCTCATGTACACCGGGAGGAAATCCAGAAGGGGATGGACTTCTTCTGCGAGCTGAGCGCCAGCATGTGATCCCGACTTTGGCTACCACCAACGGGGACATGGCGAGACTCCACGGACAAGAACCCCAAGTGGATCGACGGCAAGTACGCCGGCGCTTATGTGGGATGCATCCTCGATCAAGATGGAGGATGCGGTGAAGCGAGAGCGCAATTATGGATAGCGAAAGAGAAACCGACGAATGGCTTGAAAATCTTGACAGAGAGCTTAACGGCAGAACTCCCGATTATCTTGTAATCAGCCACCTTGAACCCGACCATGCATCAAATATTAAGGTTACTTCCGGAGAAATATCCGTCAATGAAGCTTATGGTAATGCAAAGACTTTTCAATGCTCCTACAGTTTTTTCCGGATTTGATTTTTGCCGATAAACCGTTACAGTCAAAGAGGGTGACGAACTTGAACTGCTCGCACAAGCTTACATTCATAATGGCTCCCATGGTTCATTAATTTCGAGGTTATGGTTTCATATGAAAGTGCAGAAAAAGGTTCTTTTCTGCGATTTGCCGGCAATATCTGGAAAAGCAGCACTTGACGCTCTGTGAGGACGATTGGGCTTGCGAGGCAAAAGATATTACTTCAATATCTGCGGTAAGTACGGTGTTCAGGTCAGGAATCTTCTCAAAAGCCGCAAAGCTTGATATTCGGAAAATCACCTTCACGGTCCTGTACTTGACGAAAATCTTGCTGGTACATCGGTCTTTACGAATAAGGACAACAGAGCCTGAAAACCGACGGTGTATTCATTGCATATTGTTCGGTAGCAATACGTAACTGAACGAAGTATTACTGA
>VOFH01002231.1_pt1 | contig 29982 bp, 50 predicted proteins | sample 5384091 | NCBI WGS metagenome assembly VOFH01 (sample SAMN12384727, study PRJNA508395) | human gut metagenome | isolation source: healthy gut G | host: Homo sapiens
GATCTGTAGCAACAGTCTCATCACCGATCATATCTGTAAAGTTTTCAATTCCGTAGAGTTCTTTTGCAGTAGCATGTTAATTTCTCTGCGATGAACTCTTTAATTCTTTCGGCATCCATACGATACGTTCAATACCGCCTTCTGCCTTCATGAACTTCTTGGAGCAAATGAAATGTTTTCCATGTCCCATGAAACCAGGTGTCTGAACACCGCCGCCTGTCATGGATGCCATTTCTGGGAATGTCATTCCAAGAGGAGTCATGCCTGCATACTCACGGTTTGCAATAACAACACCATTGGAGAATGGTTCGATACCACAGATACACTCGAAGCATCCGCATGATGTCATAGGATCCTGCATGATGGAGTACAGTGTAACGTGCTCTAATGCACCCTGGGATAATTTCTTAACAGCTTCATCTACATCTTCATAAGAACCAAGGTTCTCATCAATAGGTCTTTCTTTTGTAATTACCTGGCAAGGTCCGTTTGGATCCAGCTCGTGGGTAGCTTTTTGCATCCAGCCATGAAACGGCACCACAGAGTCCAAGTCTTTCTGGTGTTACTACACATACGTGAGACGGGGAGAATGCCTGACACAGGATACAGCTGTAATATACATCTACAGATTCGTCTGTCAGAGTTTCAGACGGTCATCACGTTTCTCGAAGATCGGGATAGCAACTTCATGACGGATTTTGTACACTCAGCAGGATCTGTATAAATAGTAACTTCACATTTATCAACAACTGCGTCAAATTCATTCTTAACCTGTGTATAGAGAACTTCACCAATATGTTTGATTTTGAAGCCTGCAGCAAATGCATCTTTGCTGATACGGATTCTCTGCATATCTCTCTGTCCTGTATGGTATACACCTTCGATACAGTTGATGTAGTTATGGAACTTACGTTCGGTAACCGGTTCAAAGTCTGGCTGCATGTTCTTGCCTGCAACTTTAACAATATATGCGATGCTGTTGCTTGCTTCCAAGTTCCATGTCGTCTACTTCCTATCCGACAACTGTCAATCTTATGATCTTCGATCTCGAAGCGTCTTGGTACATGAACCAGCTCAAACAGTCTTACACGGGAACCGTCAAATTCAACCTGCATGTCTTTACGGCGGATAATCTCCCCTCGAATGCAGATGCGAAAGCAACCGGAATATCGATATTTGTAATTTTGATCTTAATATCGCGAGCCTCAAGGGAAGTAGCGTTAAATTTGGATACATCCTCCTGAACGATAAGGCTCTTCGGTACACGGAAGATATTCTCTGTCTCGTTTGTGATAACCGGGAATCCAAGAGCGATTGCGCCTGCACCGCAAGCTACAATTACGTCATCCAGCGGAGCGAATGCGGTTAACAAATGCCGGTACACGCTGGAAGGTGTATTCCATCAGAGAGCCTGAATCACCAGGTGTTACGTTACCGAAGATAAGTGCTGCACGAAGTGCTACGGATACTACATGGATTACAGATGTTACGTCTTTTCCAAGCGGGAATGACACGTACGTTTGCCCTGTTTTCATTCCTGCTTCTGCAACCTGGTCGATGATTCCGCCAACTAAGGTAACTAAGATACCCTGTGCCTGATAGCTTTTACAAGTGCAACGCCTTCTTCTACTGTAGGAGCGTATCCCAGGATAACAGCTACACCAGGGATATCACCTGTTACAAGCGGTACACCCAGTTCACGGATAACTGCATCTGCAAGATGTCCGTAGCAAGGAGCTTCGTAAGGTAACTGCACCATCAATATATTTCAGAACTTCGATGAATTCTGCGCAAAGAGCGGTAGCAATACCGGACATGAATGCGTCATTTCAGTCTTTTTCTCCCTGGTCCTAAGAGTTTTTACAACGCCAAGCGCCTCTTTTACCTCTTTTAAGGTTGTAACCTTGGTTCCTGTTACTGAATAGTAGCAAGGAAGGCTGTAAGCAGGGTATAGGGAAGCTTACTGCTTTGTCTTCGCCATGCTGTGCGATTGGGCTGCATCAATAGCGCCTCAGTTAATCCATAGACTGCGTCGTTTGCCGCTGAATACTCTATCAAATAAAGTCACTGTATTGTACCTCCTATTATTTACAGACTTGATTTTGTCTATCTTTTCGTTTTAATTTTCTGATCTCAATGTTACTGTCTCACTGAAATCATATGGGTGATTTACCCTGGCGGTCTGCGTCCATAATCTACGTATTGTAATGAATCATTCCCAGTAGATCTTCTGCCGGAATCTTGTTGCGGATAAATTCTTCATCCTTTCGTTCCCGGACTTTGTTGGCAACTACCTTAACCTGTTTAATGCCAAGATCCTTTGCCAGACGTTTTACGTTTTGTAGGTCTGTACACTTCTTGCCCCTGGTTCGATCACTACAATAAATTCATCCATGCTTCCGTGGTGCCCCGGCCCAGATGTTCCAGGCCGGCCTCCATATCCATGACCACTACATCACCTCTGTGGATTACAAGGTTATTGATCACTCTTTTAAGCATCACATGTTCAGGACAGACGCATCCGCCTCCCGCCTGTCTCCACGGTTCCAAGGACCAGGAGTTTTACACCATTGCAAACCTTTCCGTAGGTATCCGGAATATCGTCTACCTTCGGATTCAGTGTATAAAACTGATTCTGGCTGTTGGCCCGGTACGCTCCTCTATAAAGCTTACGCATCTTGAAATGGGAACGATGGAATCAAAGTCTCCTCATCAAATCCAAGAGCCAGTCCCAGATTCGCATCCGGATCCACATCTGCTGCAAGGACCTTTTTTCCCTCATCTGCGTATAGTCTTGCAAGTGTTGCTGCGAAAGTTGTCTTTCCTACTCCGCCTTTCCGGTTACTGCTATTTTCATTTTTCATCCACCTTTTAATAATATTTAATTTTCATCTTCGATCAGATTTCGAGATCGATCGTTCTTTTCTTCGATTCTCTCAATCATAAGATCGCCTAATTTATCAATATCTTTCTCAACTGTATATATGCAGCCTCTGTCCCAGTCACGTACCCCTTCTGTAAGAAGCTCGCACAATTTCTGAAGAACCGGAAACGTATGGGATCAACACCAAGGAATGTATCAATACCGGTACCTACTACGTAGTTACCGATAGATACAGCTTTTTCAGACATCCACTCAGGAGCACATCCAACTACAGGAAGCTGATTGATCTGAAGACCTGCATCTTTTGCCAGTTCAGCAGCCAGAAGCATCATACGGGAAATATCTACGCATGATCCCATGTGGAGTACCGGTGGGATGTCAGCCAGTTCACAGACTCTCTTCAGACCGGCGCCGCAGAGATCCTTTGCAGCCTTGTCCATCAGACCAGCCTTTGCTGCTGCCTGTGCAGAACATCCGGAAGCAATGACAACGATATCATTGGCGATCAGTTTTTCTTCATCAGCTCAATATGCGCGTAGTCCGGACGGATCTTAGGGTTGTTACATCCAACCATAGCAACTGCACCACGGATAACACCGGAAGTGATGCACTCAAGTAATGGTTTTGTTGTTCCTGTCTCATCAACCTGAGAGTTTGTAACACCGTCAAGAACCTTAACGATTGCTTCTACGGAATAACCAACTGTAGCTTTTCTGTTTCAGCTGTGGGATATGTACAAGTTCAGGTTTTCTGTTCTTGAAGTTGTCAATAGCCATCTTGACGATTGCTTTTGCTTTCTCTCCTGCTGTACCAGCATTCAATCTAATAAATTCAGCATCAGGCATCTGGCCGATCGGAGAAGTTGTGATAAATTTAGTATGGAAGCATTTGCTCAAAGGTCCTATGGAGGGAAGATACACTGGACGTCTACTACGATCGCTTCGCAAGCTCCAGTCAGGACTACATTTCCTGCTGCAGGAAGTTACCAGCCATCGGAACTCCACGACGCATAGCTACCTCGTTTAGAAGTACAGCACACACCGGAAACGGTGATTCCCTTTTGCTCCTACAGATTTTGCATATATCGATCATTTCTTTGCTGTCTGCATACTCACAGACCATTTCAGACAGTGACGGGTCATGTCCGTGTACTACGATGTTTACGTTTTCATCAACCATAACGCCCAGGTTTGCTTCTGTATCGATCGGCTTCGGAGTTCCGAACAGTACGTCAGAGAACTCTGTACCCATCATGGAGCCGCCCCATCCATCGGCAAGACCGCAGCGGAGGACTGACGGACCAGAGCTTCCGGTTTGAAGAACATCCCATATGAGCCATATGTAAAGGGAAGGAAACTTCACGGTCAATTGCTCTTGGCTCAATTCAGCTGTCATGCCACAGTTTCCTCTTTCTGTCTGAGCATTCTCTCTTAAGCCATCTCTGAATATCCAAATGGTTTACCATATTCCATCAGATCCTGTCTCAGCCATTTCATGAGCCAGATCATAAATATCTTTTCCTTCTGTCTCTACGCCCCATTCTTTAGCGATGCGGAGCAGCTTTCTCAGGATCTTTTACCTGATAATTTCCGCCGTCTTTTGCATGTACAAGTGTGATACAGATTTCACGACCGTGATCAGAGTGAGTAGCTGCACCACCTGCTGTAAATTTCAGGAAGTTTCTTCCTACGATACCGTGAGCGTCACATCCGCAGATTCCTCTCGGAGCCTTCGGGGTAATACGGCAAGGTCCCATTGCACAGATACTACAGCAGATACCCTGCTCACCAAATTTACAGTGCGGTGTCTGGTTCTTTGCACGGATCTGCCATGCATCTGCTCCTACCTTTGCACCTGTCTCGAGAAGACGGGCTGTAGCGGCTTCAAATTCCTCCACTGTAGTTAATTTGAATTCACTCATTATAGACCTCCCTCTAAGTATGTGTTACTTTTGATAAATTTATTTATATTCCGTTTTCGGAACCCATCCCTCCCATGGGATAAATACCAGACAAAAATTCCGCAGCAGCGTTCTTTGCCTGCTAAAAAATTATGCCTACCATTCTATCCTCTTATCACAAACATGTGGGGTAAGGGGGACTTCCCTTATAAAACAAGCTTATCTACGATCTCACGAAGAGCCATCTTTACGGATTATCTTCCGGAAGCCCTGCAGTCGGTTTACCCTCGCAGTCATACTCGTAAACAGTCTCATCCTGCGGCACTACGCCAAGAAGATGAAGACCCTGCTTCTCAATTGATTCCCGTCATTCAGCTTTCCGCCAGGAGCACGGTTAATGATAAGGCCTACTGTATCCGGGTGCATATCACATTCTTTAATAAGCTCTGCAATACGACCTACAGCCTGTACACCTCTTCTGGAACAGTCACTGACCAGAATCGCTGTCTGCATGGACGGAAGTACTCCCCTGCTGATGTGCTCCATACCAGCTTCGTTATCAACTACGATATAAGGATAATTATTCTGGTATTTGGCAAGCTGGGTCTGAAGAGAGTCCATTTACAAAACAGTAGCAGCCTTTTCCTGGGTTCTGCCCATAACCAGAAGATCAAATCATCATCTTCTACCAGAGCATCCTCAAAACGTCTTTCAGCGTAATCCGCCTTGGACATTCCGCCGGGATCGGATTCTCGCTTGCAAGCTCTGCGCGAGCAATTTCTTCCCGAATCATCGCAAGTGTAGTCTCCACTTCTACTCCAAGAACTTCGTTCAGATTTGAGTTTGCGTCAGCATCTACTGCAGAGGATCGGTCCTTTGCCTTTCTCGCAGAGATACTGAATCAGCATTCCGCATAATGTGTTTTTTACCAACGCCGCCTTTACCTGCGACGAAAAGCAATTACATGTGCCATAATACTATCAATTTTCCCTAAAAATTTAAGTCAAAATCGATTAGATTAAAGTACAAAGTCCGGATCTGTCAATGATCTCGGATACATCTTTCCATTTATTCAAAGCATACAGATGGATGCCATCTACGCCGAGAGCGCGGTACTCGTCGATCTGTCTGATCGTGTACTCGATTCCCTCTTCTTTGAATCTCTTGATCTTATCATCATAGAACATATCAAACGGCTTTGCCATCAGCATCTTTTGCTGCGAACGGATTCGGGAACAGCCAGTGTCTGGAAATCATTCTGGAAAGTTCGCTATCCATCACGCAGCCATTGCGGGACAGTGCCATATTGATGGTAGCTGCCTGATCAAGAATTGGCATAACTCCTACGTCTACCGGCATGGTAACACCAGCCTCACGGATTAGAATCCAGCCAGTATTTAAACTGCTCCATATCCCAGCAAAGCTGAGTCATGATGTAGTCAGCACCATTGTCCTGCTTCTGTTTCAGAACTGCAATGTCAGACATCCAGGCTGCGGCATGCAATGTGTCCCTCCGGGGAATCCTGCTACTGCGATCTCGAACTTATCGCCGAACTCATCACGGACAAATTTTACAAGGTCTGTAGCATACTGGAAATCACCACAGGTAGTGGTCTCGCCCAGCGGAATATCTCCACGGAGATGCCAAAATATGATCTACACCCTCTGCAAGGTACTGATCCAGCTGCTCTTTGATTCCCTCTTTTGTGTTCTTGATTACTGTGAAATGGGTAACCGGTGTGGTTCCGGCATTTTTGATCATCTGACATACTTCACGGTTTGCTCCGACGTTTCCGCCGCCTGCTCCGTATGTACAGGAAATGTACGCAGGTTGTATTTCATCAGATGATCGATCGTCCCAGGAAGGTTATCCATCCCTTTTCTGTCTTCGGCGGAAATAGCTCGAAAGACAGAAGCATTCTTTCTCTCATTGCTTTCTGACAATTTCATAATTACATACCTCCACGTATTAAGTAATTTTTTATTCTAAAGGCATAATGCCTCAAGATCTGATAAACATCACGGATTACTGAAGCAATCCGCTTTTTGTTCTTCTGTATCAGCAGAAAACGTTACTGTACACTTTGTTTGCAAATGCACCTTATGAAACATTTCCACTGAACAGTAATCAGAAAATTCATGTCAGTCACATTTTACTTTAACGATACTGTTCGCAAGGTCTACCATAAGGATGGTTCCCTCTACCACTCTTTCATCACCCATAATATCGCGGAGAACAAGTTTGTTTCCATCTACATTAATACGGCTGACGTTCTTGAAGATTACAGAATCGTCATTTTCTTTATATACAGTTGCTAAACACATAATAATGCCTCTTATTTCATTTCCTCTTTCACAGAGTCAGGGCAAGGCCAAGGCGCATGTTGCCTTTCTGGAAATCGGATACGCTTTCCTTAATGGTCTTCACCAGCGGCATCCATTCCCCATCTTGGCAAGATTATCCGCCATCTGGTCAAGTTCTGCTGCATGGTGCTCATTGTGCTGAAGCATATAGGTAAGAAGAGCTACTGTCTCATTCCTGCAGTCCCCTCCCTGGCAGCCGCCGCAGGTCTGTACTGCAGTTCTGTCCCTCATTATGTGTATGGTCATGACCTTCTGTTCCGTCATGGGTATGCGCATGTGTATGGCTCACTCCGTCTGCATGGGTATGCTGGTGGGTATGCTCATGACCATGCTGGATCAGATTGCCGTTTTCATCTTTGATCAAATGCATAGTAACTACTCCTTTCCGCCTTGAATGCGGCAGACAAATCATAACATTGTTTCTCTTCCAGGCACGAAAAAAACTCACGCCGGCAACGTGAGAAAAACATGTAAGAATGGATATAAAGATATTCTATTCCCTTTTAATATAATGAGATTCCACATACCTCATACCTTCATGCATAACACATTTTCTTTCTTCTACCTAAAAAATCGCAGAGTTATGACATAAATTTATCAAATTTTTTCTTTTATTATACAACCTTTCTCATTATTACGCAAGGAGATAATTATAAAATTTTACCAAATTTCAACGCTTTACCACACAAATATATGTTTTAATTTCTGTACAATTTTACCAGTTATTTCTAAAGTTTGTCTAAAAGATTAACGAATGCGTATTTAAGCAAAAAACAGGTGAATGTTTTGTAATTATATGCTATAATGAATGAAATTTATTGGTTGCTGATTACTTCATGAGCAGCAGCATTTATTGTTTAATGAGGAGGAATTAGCTTTGAGAGAAACCGTATTCCTGAATACCGACAGAAATGCCCCTTTTAGGGCTTGGTGTATATAAAACAGCAGATAACGAAGCAGAGACAGCCATTACAGCTGCAGTGAACGCGGGCTACCGTCTTATTGACACTGCTTCCGCTTACAAAAACGAAAGAAAGTGTAGGCAAGGCAATTTGCCAAATGTGGTGTCCCACGCAAGGAACTTTTATCACCAGCAAGATCTGGAATAACGCGCAGCGCCTTGGAGATGTAGATGGGGCTTTTTATAGAAGCATGGAGCGGTTGAAGCTGGATTACCTGGATCTTTATCTGATTCACTGGCCGGTGCCTGGCTGCTATACCGGAACCTGGCTGGAGATGGCCAAACTTCTTGAAACCGGCCGTGTACTTTCCATCGGCGTCAGCAATTTCCAGATTCATCATCTGGAAGAGCTTAAAGAAAATTTCCGGTATTGTACCTGCTGTCAACCAGATCGAATGTCATCCGCTTTTGCTATCCGAAAGAACTGATTGAATATTGCCAGTCGGAAGGAATTCAGGTACAGGCTTATGCTCCTCTGGCAAGAGGTGCATATTTTGATAATGATGTAATGTGTGTTCTCGGAACCAAGTATGCACATACTCCTGCTCAGGTCGGTCTTCGCTGGGCAATCAAAGGGTATTTCTGTAATTCCGAAATCCGTCAATCCAGACCGCATTGCTTCCAACGCCAATATTTTGATTTCAACATTGAGGATGAAGATATGGCGATCATGGATACTTTAAATGAAGATCTCCATACATCCCATGTGCCCGGATGATCTGAAGGATGTTATTTTTAATCTTTTCACTCTTTGTAAATTATTAACTGCCAGAACATTGAGCATACTCTTTCGTTTTTTTGCTCACTGCTCTGGCAGTTTTTCTGATTCTATTCTTTCCAGTTATATATTTTCTGTATTTTATATTTTGCAACAGCTTATTTGCTGAATATAGCATTCACAGTTCCCAGGAAATTTCTCCTGTTTCTCTCTCTGCATCAGGTCTTTACAGCTTCAGATGCAGGCTTGTTTTTCAAACAGAAGCTTATTTACTTCCATAATGATCGGCATTTCACATTATATTTCTCTGCCAGCTCTCTGGCTGCCTTGGCGGAATAAACACCTTCCACAACCATCTGCACTTCATCATAGCCTGCTTCATGGTGTAACCCTGTCCCATCAGATAGCCGGCCCGCCGGTTCCGGCTGTGCACACTGGCACAGGTCACGATCAGATCACCAATTCCGGAAAGGCCGGCAAAAAGTCTCAATTTAGCGCCCATCTTGACACCAAGCCGCGCCATCTCTGCTATTCCTCTTGTGATCAAAGCAGCCTTTGTATTATCTCCATACCCTAAGCCATCAGCAGTCCCTGCTGCCAGGGCGATTACATTCTTAAAGGGCACCGCCAAGCTCTACCCCCAGCATATCCGGTGTTGTATACACACGAAATACAGGGCTCATAAAAAAGGCCCTGGAGATATTCAGCAGTCTCTTTTTTTGCGGGCACTGACTACACACGTAGTAGGGAGTCCTTTTCCTTACTTCCTCCGCATGGCTTGGTCCTGAAAGCACACAAACATCTGCCTGAGGAATCTCTTCTTTAATAATATCACACACAGGCATAAGCGTTTTTTCTTCTACACCTTTCGCCACATTTACAATAATCTGTCCCCGTCAATCAATGGGGAAAGTCGTTTGCTGATAGCACGCATATAAGCAGATGGTGAGGCCAAATACAACTATATCTGGTGAATCCAAAGCTGTCTTTTCATCACCGGTTATCACAATTCCATCCGGAATTTTAATTCCGGGAAGCTTTTCGGATCCTCGGGTCTGATTCAGACTGGCTGCCTTTTCCGGATGTGCAGACCACAACATAACCTGATGACCATTGTTGTGAAGCAGTATTGCAAAGTGCTGTTCCCCAGCTTCCGGTTCCCATTACGCTGATTTTTGCCATTTTATCACCTCATCTTATTTTGCAGTTTTCGCTAAAAAAGCTTATTCTCAGTTCCATTTAAAAAGGCGGTAAATATTCGCCCTGTGTCTGTAAATTGCAAGTGCTGTCATAAGTCCCATGATCACATCCATCTCAAATGTATAGGAAATCCATGCCATAACTTCCCCAGCGCCAAACCCAATGAAACAAATAAGCGCACCTACATATGCTGCCATTGACCCCAAGAGACACATAGCGGGTAATAGCTACCAGCCCAATAAAGATCACCGCGCAGATCAGAAATACTCTCCAGTCCATTGCCAGCAGCATTCCCGCTGAAGCTGCAATTCCCTTGCCGCCCCTTTAGAATCCAAGATAAAATGGAAAATTATGTCCAAGTACACAGCCTGCTGCCGTGTACATGCCAAAGCAATGGAAGAATTTCCTGATACCGATTCTTAAATACTGCATCCACGATCAGAATGGCAATACACATTCTAAGCATATCGCCAAAGATGTCATTGCCCCCGCTTTTTTTCCAAGAGGACGAAGGGCATTGGTAGTTCCTGCATTGCCACTTCCATATTGACGGATATCCATGTGATGGATTTTTCCGATAATGTATGACGTCTGAAACATTCCAAATGCATATCCAATAGCAAGACAAATAATACGTTCCATCTTTATTCCTTTCTCTCCGCGCTCTCGTTACAATAAATTTCAGCGATGTCCCCGCAAATCCAAAGGCATCCCTGATCTTAGTTCTCCAGATATCTGGTGTAAGAGAAATGCATAAGCTCTTTGTCATTTATAAAATAACAAATGTAGGCGGTTTTACCGCCACCTGTGTCATATAGTAAATCTTCAGACGTTTTCCCTTATCAGACGGAGGCTGCTGCATTGCCACTGCCTCAGAAAGGATTTCATTCAGACACCCGTCTGGATACGCAGTGTCTGGTTTTCGATAACCGCATCGATGTTTCAAACATTTGGAAATCCTGAGTCCTGTTTTTGCAGAAATAAATACCAGTTCCGCATAAGGCATAATATGAAAGAACCTGACGGATTTGTTCCGTATGTTTGTAAATAGTCTTATCATTCTTTTCAATGGCATCCCATTTATTTACGGCAATGATAACACCCTTTCCTTTTCGTGGGCAATACCTGCAATCTTGGCATCCTGTTCTGTAACACCCTCTGACGCATCGATCATTACAATGACAACATCCGCACGTTCTACAGCAGTTACTGTACGGATGACACTGTAGCGCTCAATTTCTTCTTTGATCTTTTTTTTACGGCGAAGTCCTGCTGTGTCAATAAAAATATAATCTTTTCCGTTCCAGGCGGATATTGGTATCAATGGCATCACTTCGTGGTTCCGGCAATATCAGAAACAATCACACGGTCTTCTCCCAGAAGTTTGTTTACCAGATGACGATTTTTCCTACGTTTGGTTTTCCCACAATGGCAATTCTCGGGATTTCATCATCTTCTTCGTATCTGCATCCTCAGGGAAATGTTTTGCCACTTCATCCAGCATATCACCCAGCCCCATACGGTTTGCCGCAGAAATCGGAATCGGTTCACCGATCACCAAGGTTATAGAACTCATAAACATCCATCATAAATTTCTGGATACTGTCTACCTTATTCACAACAAGGACAACCGGTTTTGCCGCTGCGTCGGAGCATATCTGCCACCTTCGCATCGGAATCCACCAGTCCCTGATGAACATCTGTGATAAAAATGATAACATCTGCCGTATCAATGGCAATCTGTGCCTGCTCTCTCATCTGAGAAAGGATGATGTCACTGCTGTCCGGCTCAATACCGCCTGTATCGATCATGGTAAAATGTCTTGTCCAGCCATGTCACATCTGCATAAATTCTGTCTCTTGTTAAGCCTGGTGTATCTTTTACAATTGAAATTTTCTCACCGGCAAGTGCATTAAATAACGTAGATTTTCCTACATTAGGTCTCCCTACAATCGCTACAATCGGTTTGCTCATACATCTGTCTCCTTCTTATCTTTTTATGGTCAATCGGATCAAGGACAGTTTACCAAGGTCAGCACCCCTTCATCTACAATTACAATTTCGTCTTAAGAGCCTGTCTGACATCTTCCACAGAAAGGTCATCCAGAAAAACATCTTCTTCATTTTTCAGCATATTGCATGGGGTCAGTACTTTTTCTCCCAGATTTCTCTGGGCTTAAGCTGATCTCATAAGATCAGTGCTGTGATCAGACCGGAAACCGTGATCTTCTCTCCAAAAAATTATTCTTTATGCATATACTTCCCAGCCTGGACATTCGGAAATTTCTTCTGTACCAGTTTCATCATTTTACCTATATAAAGGCGCTGCCAGCCGTCCTGTTGCAACAGTGGCATTTACCTTCTGTCATCTCCTTCAAGCTGCCTGCAAAGTCTTCTTTTACCTCTGTTTCCAAAGCAGAACGCATCATACCAACACCGATTCTCCAGCTGAAGGTATCCGTCATATCTGCCCTCCTCAGGGGCAAGTTCATGATCCTGCAAGAATATACCATTCATCCGAAGCATGTACAAAATGAAGGCCATACTTCTCCACCATTTTCTTCTGCCACCGCTGACCTGACTGATCAGAACCTTGCATCTTCTTTATGAAAAGGTTCCAGTGGATACAGACCCTTTCGATATTTGGTCAGACCAACAGGAACTATTGAAACGCTCTGCAGTACAGGCGCATATTCCGACATTTTTCCAGACTGTATTCCAGTTCATCCTCCGTCATTAACGCCCTTTGCACAAAACAATCTGCCCATTCATGGTCATTCCTGCATTTATAAAGTTTCTGTCAACTTTTAAAAGGGCATCCCCGGCAAATCGATTATGGAGCATTTTACAGCGAAGTTGGGATTCATAGTCTGAAACGATACATTGATCGGCTCCAGATGGTACGGATGATCCGGTCTATATCATGATCACTCATATTGGTAAGGGTAACATAGTTTCCCTGCAGGAATGACAGTCTGGAATCGTCATCTTTAAAATATAAAGTTTCTCTCATACCGGGCGGCATCTGGTCTATAAAGCAGAAAATACAGTGATTGGAACAGGGATAATCATCCATCAGCGGTCTTCTTCATATTCCTTCTCCATCCATAAGACTGTTCTCAAACTTCCACAGCCACGCCAAGATCATCTTAATATTCCTTTTCAATCACGTGTTTATTTTGTTTCCCATTTATCTCCATTATTCAAATTCTGTCGCGTCAGCTCTGTTAAGGAAAATCATTTTTCAAATACATTTTTAAGATTATACAACATCACAGATCGTCATTCTGGCTCAGCATAATAAGCCATTATTTTTAATATAATCAAACACATGAACCATTTATGATAATGTCCTAATATACCCAAAGGAAAATGGCAATGTAGTTAATGCTTCCATCAAAGATGCAACGCAGAAAGGTAGAATTATCAATGGATTCCAGTTCCAGTTCTTCCAGCCCTAACAAACAGATACTGTCCGGTTGAAGAACGTCCATTGGATATTAAAGGCTACAAAGAGCATGGCAAATTTTTTTCCATGGCAACAGAGGATTAAAGTCAGCCAATACCATTGGAATGTAACTCGGAAATTGTGTGTGGGATTTAAACAACAAATACTATGATGCCAATTTTGGCACATTTTGAAAACATTTCTCGATCATTCAGCGGAGTCATTATTCTCGCTGAATTTATTTACTGTGCAGGCAAAGAACTTTCGATGACGAAATTTACGGATCCTGATATCATTTTGAGGACGCCCATTCCCGCCGTCCCAGAGCCGCTTATTTCGGTGAACTGCAAAATATACCTGCGCCCCGGTCAGAATCCACTATCTTTATATCATAAGAATTGTAAAAGAAAAAATCAATAAATTCCTTTGACGTATTTTAGGGCAAATGTTATATATTATATTGAAATCTATTTTTGAGTATAAAATCACTACTTAGGAGGAGTATTATGAACCAAACATAGAATTGTTGGAAAAATCCATGACCGGTTGCACCTATCCGTATTGCAGCTCTTGGATGCAGAGAACTTGCAGAAGAAGTTGACAGAAAACTTGTTAAATTCCGTAAAGAGCTGGTTGAACGCAATGTTTACAGCTCAGTGCTGTTTGTAAATGCCTCACTGGGATACAGCGAAGAATCATTTATTGTAGAATGTGAATGCCCCCGTTTCGGAACCGCGTGAAGGTAAAGGTTATATTAAAGAATCCGTTCGTGGCGAACTGACCTTTATTTTATTATGGTTGATGTGTAAAAATCAATAAACCAATTAGGGGCTAGTGAAATCTGCAGATATACTGTATGCGGACACGAAGAACCATATGTCTCCTGACAACCATTTCCAGGATCTTAAACGAATTATTTCCGCTGCAACAGGCAAGGCACACCGTATCAATGTAATTATGCCGTTTCTTTATGAAGGCCGTCAGCACAGACGTACAGACGTCAAAAGATAATCTCTGGACTGCGCACTGGCACTGAAGGAATTAAGGGATATGGGTGTTTCCAACTTCATCACCTTTGACGCCCATGATCCACGTGTCCAGAACTCTATTCCACTGAATGGTTTTGATAACTTTTTCCCTACTTATCAGTTTTAAAAGCTCTGATCAAGAGTGTGCCGGATCTTCGTGTTGACAATGACCATCTGATGATCATCAGCCCAGATGAAGGTGCTATGTCAAGAGCCGTATACTTTTCCAATATCCTTGGAGTAGATATGGGTATGTTCTACAAACGCCGCGACTACTCCACAGTCGTCAACGGCAAAAACCCGATCGTTGCTCACGAATTCCTTCGGTGATTCCGTAGAAGGCAAAGATGTTGTAGTTATCGATGATATGATCTCTCCGGTGGAAGTATGCTGGATGTTGCCAAACAGATCAAGGAACGAAAAGCCAAACCGAGTATTTGTCTGTACTACTTATGGTCTTTTCACAGAGGGACTTGCCAAATTTGATGAATATTACGAGAAAGGCTGGCTTGACAGAGTGATCACAACCAACCTGAATTACCGCATTCCGGAACTTCTCGAAAGACCATATTATGTAGAAGCAAATATGAGCAAATATCTTGCGAGCATCATTGATATCATCAATCATGATGTTTCCGTTGAGAAGGTTCGTTCCAGCAACGAAAAGATCATGGATCTGATGAAAAGTGTAAATCAGATAATGGCAGATGAAACAAACAAAGGGGGGCCCTGTTAACCACATTATTTCGTTTTGTACAGGGCCTTTAATCTGCAATTTCATGGGATTAAAACTTCTGCACTGTTGTGCTTGTAACATTCAGGTTTTATGAACGTATGCCAAGAAAAGCCCCAAGATTTCCTCCTTTTTCCATGGGAAGCCCTGTGAGAAAAGAGAAACTCAGGATTACAGCAGGTACAGAATTTGGCATGGAAATGTTTTCTTCCGATTCCCGCTTCCAGAAAAATAATCTTGTTTGCCATCCACAGATTTAACTGATATTTTCCGTTTTCTTTTTGTAAAAAGCCTGTTCCGGTATTTCTTATCAAAAACCTTTTTCAAATTCTTCAATCACATCTTCGCTGACTTCATAACACTCCTGACAGATAGACGGTCCGATGGCCGTAAAAAGATCTTCCGGATTCTGAGCCAAACTGCTCTGCCATTTTCTCTATGGTAACTTTACCGATTTTTCTGAACTGTCCCTCTCCATCCGGAATGAGACAGTCCGACGCTTTGTGATTCGCCGGATCAGCAAAATACAGCGGCACACAATCTGCATAAAAAGGTGCATAAAACAACACCTGGAACATTGGTGATCATTCCATCCACATCTTTATATGTTCTTGGACGCGTTACACCTTTCCCCTGTCTTCTGCCCCACCAGCTGCACGTTTGTAGTGAGTCTGATCAGATGTGACAATATCTTCCAAAGAAAATCCCTAGCATGCACTAAGTCTGCGATAATTGTCTTTTACCGCGTTTTCCTCATCACCTCTTGTAAAGCTAAGATTCATAGAGGAGAAAATCCCCTGGCTTACACCGCCAAGTCTTGTACTGAAACAATGCACAAATCCGGGAACTGTTCAAAATAGGGATAAGTAAGAAATGTAACTCCATTATTTTCTTTTACTTGCATATGAAATTTGTTTTCGTTATGCCATTTAATCTTCATATTTCATTCTCCTCTTCTTCTGTCTGGCGGATTATTCTCGAACCAGTTTCTATTCATTCTCTAGAGCGTGTTTGCAAAAGGCTTTTCAAACGTGCGTCACAATTTGTGGGTATTTTGTCCCCGTCAATTCCTGCCAATCAGAAACGGCATGGTATATCCAAAGTGGGGCATACAGATTCCAGGAAAGAAAACAGGCTCTGGCTCACTGACAGAAACAAATGGCATTTTTTATCCAACAGATTTATCGCCGTTGCCACGAATCAAACCGGAACTCACATTGCTTCTGTTTCCTTCAAATTTTCCCTGCCACCTTGGAAAACAAGATGCTTTCTGCCGTTCACTGCTGCCAGCGGACTTCGAGCGTTCCGAACTCATCTGTACTTATATCTCCAGAAAAAATCAACCATCCATCAGCAGTCATTCCGATAATTTCAGCAGCTGTTTTCGCTCCAGAATATCACGCCCGGTAGACCAGATATTTTGCAGCAATTTCTTCCATCCACTTTTTTCTTTTTTTTCTGCATAAAAACTGTATATATACTTCTGTTGGTATCTTTGTATTCATAAGTGTAAAACATATTCATAAGGACCATAACCCTTTGCGACTGTTCCTATAAAATTCTTTATAAAAGGTCTTTCTGTGAATCGGACTTGGACCATATTTTTCAGTGCCGCAATATGATCGGCAGAACCATATCCCTTATTTGATGCAAAACCATATTCCGGGAACACTTTATCGTATTCTACCATCATCCGGTCTCTTGTGACTTTTAGCTACAATGCTGGCTGCTGCAATGGAAACACTCTTTGGCATCTCCCTTAATAATGGGAACCTGTGGAATGGTGATCTGAGGAATCGTGACTGCATCATTGAGAAGAAGCTGAGGAACCGACTTCCAGTTTACTTACCGCCTCCCGCATTGCCTCATAAGTAGCCTGAAGGATATTGATCTCATCAATTCTCCGGGGACTTGCCATTCCGATTCCAACAGCTACCGCATTCTCCATGATCACATCATACAATTCATCCCTTTTGGAAGCGCTCAACTGTTTGGAATCATTCAGATACAGGATTTTGCAGTCTCTTGGCAAAATAACAGCCCATGCTACAACAGGACCTGCCAGCGGGCCTCTTCCCAACTTCATCAATTCCGCACACATAGCCCAAATCTTCGTATTTATGCTCATATATCTTCATATTTTCAATACGCTGCTTCTCCCTTCAGAGCTGCTTCTTTTTTGCGGCACTGTGCGAAGTTTTTGCACACCACTTCTTGTATCTTCTTTGTATTTTTCATATAAAGCCGGGTAGCTGCTCTATCTGCTGCAGCAAACTCGGCTTTCACACTTTATTTCTCCATTTTCTGCATATTGTTTTCATAATGGCGCCCACTCCAATGTGATCCGCCCCATTTTTCCGGAACGGAAATCATCAAACAGTATCAGCGAAGCTTTGGCATAATCCAGCTCTTCCTGCTTTTTCAGACATCCTCTGGAACGCGCGATTGCTTCTAATATCTGCACAGCTGTGCCTTCCTCCTGGATCTGATAGCGTTTCTCCAATGCACCAGAATATTTTTTCCTGAAGAAATCAATAAGCGTAAGGGAAAGCTCCTCCATATTCAGAATGTCATCTTTGATAGAACCTACACATGCCAGACGGATTCCCACCTGCCTGGTCTTCAAATTTGCGGCCACAAAATACCAGGAGTGTCCAAAAGTTCTACTCCCTTATTCAGACGGATCCACTGTTTGCCCTTGGTTTCCCGGCTTGTTTCCGGTCTTTGCACAGGCCCGTCCTGCAAAGGTATTGATAAATGTAGATCTTACCTACATTCGGGATTCCCACTACCATAGCGCGGATCGGGCGGTTTTTAATACCCGGCGTCTGTCTCTTTCTATCTTTTCCTTACATGCTTCCTGGATAGCCACATTATTGAATTGCTTTCATTCCGGAACCATTTCTGGAATCTACTTTTACAACATAAAATCCCTTTGCCTGAAAATAAGTTTTCCAGGCTTCATTCTGGCGTTCCTCGTCAGGATCTGATTTATTAAGAAGAATCAGTCTGGATTTATTTTTTCCCAGTTCATCGATATCCGGGTTTCTGCTCGAAAGAGGTACGCGGGCATCCACAAGTTCAATGATCAGATCGATCAGTTTCAGATCTTCCTGCATTTGTCTTTTTGCCTTGGTCATATGACCAGGGATACCACTGTACGTTCATATACACCTAACCGTTTCAAAAATCCAAATTTATCTTTAAAGGGGAAATGACAAACCATACCTTTCCCACCAATATATTTCTTATTGATATTTCCGATATCACCATACCGGCTGTCCTCACTGTTATTTCTGTTATCGCCAAGTACAAAATACTCACCGCTTTCCAGAGACACTCCGTCGGATGCCAATCCCGCATTACTGATTTCAGGAAAATTCTTATTTTCATTATATACTCTCCGTTGATCAATTACTGCTCCATTGGATATCTGAATCGTCTCACCAGGCAGACCGATCACGCGGCCGATATGCAGAGCCGCATCATCACTTCCACTGGTTTTATATACAATGATATCTCCCCGTTCAGGTGAGGATACTTTATAAACAGCCCTGTTTACAAAATACCGTTCCAACCTGCAGTGTAGGCTCCATGGACTCTCCATCGTCACAGACTCACTCATAGAAGTCAGCACTGCAATTCCCGCCAGAATGCCAAAAATGTTTAGCATTTCTATGGCATCAGAAAAATTTTTTATCCAGTTTTAAATTTCCCATGTTGAACAACTTTTTATCTTCATTTCTTTGTCGCTCATTTCCATTCGTGTCATAATTATGTCCTCGTCTGGTTCCAAAACACTTTTTTTTCATCTCAGGCCGGACTATCTTTCCATTTTCTGAAATTAATCAAAAATGCTGCCCAGACAGATGGAAAAAGTCACTGTTCAATTCACTTCGTTCACGAAAGCACTTCGCGGAACACCACCAGTGAACAGCAACCAGCAATTTTCGATTGAAATTATTTTACAAGCTCTTTAACCTTAGCTGCTTTACCTACACGATCTCTTAAGTAGTTCAGTTTCGCGACGTACTTTACCATGACGGATAACTTCTACTTTTACTACATGTGGGGAATGAAGCGGCCATGTTTTCTCAACGCCTACTCCATTGGAAGCTCTTTCTTACTGTGAAAGTAGCTCTGGTGCTTCCGCCCCTGTTTCTTTAAGTACAGTTCCTTCAAAAGATCTGAACACGCTCACGGTTACCCTCTTTGATCAGCGCGTGTACTCTTACAGTATCACCTACGTTAAACTGTGGAACGTCTTTTTCAGCTGTTCTGCTTCGATGTTTTGATAATTTCGTTCATTTTATTCTCTCCTTATTCTCTGGATGTTCTTAATACCCATCACGGTAACAGAGGACCATCTTTTTCACAACATATGTGATTATACTATAATTATTTTCTGTTTTGCAACCATTATTTTTTATAAAAGTGCATAAAACAAGTCGAAAAAGAATTTTCAAAGACAACCTTTTAACAATTACCAACAGATAACCTCGCAGCCATCCTCTGTTACCAGCACGGTTACTTCCCACTGGGCAAAGGCATACCATCCTCAGTGCGTACTGTCCAGTCATCTTCTCATCCGTATAAATTTCATCGCTTCCCATATTTTACCATCGGCTCTATGGTAAACATCATTCCCAGCTCCATAATGCGCCGCTGTTCTCTTCGAAGTATAAGCTTACCCAGGGATCCTCATGGAATTCCAGGCCAACACCATGTCCGCCGATTTCTTTTTACAATTGTGTAGCCATTTTTCAAGTGCATGCATATGAACAGCGGCGACCCATATTTCCAATAGGTTCCCATGGTTTACCTTGAAATACCGATTTCCACGCATTCTTTGGTTACGCGGACCAGTTTTTTCTTTCTCCAGGACTTACATTTCCAATACAAAACATACAGGATGAGTCAGAAAAATAGCCATTGTAAATTTAGAAACATCTACGTTCACTATATCACCGTCCTTCAGGATCTCATCCTCAGATGGAATACCATGGCAGACCACTTCGTTTACAGAAGTGCAGACACTTTTCGGAAATCCTTCGTAATTTAACGGTGCTGGGATTCCCCCATGACCACGGACCTCAATATGCCAATGATCGATTTCTTCTGTTGATACACCAGCTTTTAATATGCTCTGCCACATAATCCAAGTACTGCAACATTGATTCGACAGCTCTCTTTAATCTTCTCAATCTGCTCTGGAGTCTTGATCAGTTTATGATCCAGAACCGGATATCCTTTCTGACGCAGGATTTCTACTTTCGCATCAAAAGCCTCATGGCATTTTTTATATTTCTTTCCACTGCCGCACCTGCATGAATCATTACGTCCGATTTTTGTTGACATTTCACTCTCTCCCTTTTATCTGTGACTGCTGCGAATGCTACAGCAGTACTTTTTTTGTAAAACATGATATAAACTCACTCTGTTTCTCATTTTACTTGGAAACAGATAAATTACCAACTAATTTTTCTATAAAGGCTCTACCTCCTGCAATTCATGTGTTACTGTTCACTCCGTGACCAGTAACGCGCTTCGCGATGCACAGAAATCATGCATTCGCATGATTTCGCGCCGCAATTCTCGGGTTTTCTGTGAACTTTGTTCACAAAAAACACTCGCGGAACGTTACCAGCGAACAGTAATTGTTCATATTTTTCAACTGTTTTCATTTTCCCACACAAACAGTTAAAAAAAGTTTCAAACGCAAAAGAGTATTTCATTTTTCTCTGATCTAAAATTTGAAATACTCTTTTGCTTTAAAAAATATATGTAACTAATTAGCTGCTGCATCTGCGCCTGCCTCTGTGGCAGTATCTGCTGCACTCTCTTCACTTCCCGCCATGATCTTACTCAGTTCTTCGATCATCTCGTCATCCTTCAGTCTGAATTTGACCTCAACACGACGGGAAGCCTCTTTATCTACATTTCATCTGCATCCAGAATCGGATTCGCCATGGAATGTCCGTTTACAGTCAGGTAATCCTGCAGATTCAGGCTCTGGTCCTCAGTCAGAAACTCCCCTGAATATCAAGAAGATACTGCGCCACTGCAAGTGAACGCTGCTGGGAAAGCTCCAGGTTATACGCATAATCACCATCTGTATCTGTATAACCGTCAATAATGATCTCAGCAAGATAATTCTTATAAGTATCCTCCATCAACACCTTACAGTAAATCGGAAGTACGTTTCGGAGTGCTTCCTTACCAGCATCTGTAAAAGCTCCGACTCATCAACATCAAACAATACACTGGCATCCAGTGTCAATGCACCAGTCTGGGAATCCAGATTTACATTGATATTATTTTTCTGGAATTCTTTTGAAGTGCTTCCACAACTTCAACCTTGACACCAATAATATTATCGATCTTTGTCTGCTGCTCACTAAGCTGCGTGGTCTTCTCATCAGATCCATCTGCTGCTGATTCAGAAAGAGCCTGCTGCTCTTTTAACTTGGCTTCCTGCTCTGCCAGAGTCTGTGCCAGTGCAGTCAGCTTCTCATCTTTGGTCTTAATAGTTCCTTCCTGTTCTTCAATGGTATTCTGCTTGGCAAGAAGATCAGCCGTATACTCTGCCTGCAGAGCCAGCTTCTCATCTCTCTCCTGAATACTCTCGTCGTAGCTCTTCTGAGCCTGGAAAAGCGTCAATGACATGATCAGTATGAAAAGAAGCAGAACGCCAGCCATAACATCGGAATAAAGCGCCATACATTAAAGCCTCCATCCCCTGATTTTCTTTTTTTGCGCATGTCTATCTCCTCTTATCTGAATAAGCCAAATTTTCCTTTCTGTGCCGCCTTGGAAAGCTCTTTCATGTTCTTGTTGATTTCTCAAGAAGAGCCTGCTGTCCCTCATTCTGCTGAGCAATCAGATTGCCCAGCTTCTCTACAGAATCATTTCTTCCGCTTGCGATCAGGAGATACATCTCTGGTATTCGCTGCAGTCACCTCACTGAGGAGCTTGCGGACCTGTTCCATTGTTTATAGGAAAGTCTCTGATACTGGGCAAAATCCTCCATCTGGGCCGTAAACTGCTCTGCCATCTTGCTGTTTGCCTGGATCAGATCTGCACTTTGCCTGACCTAGCCCCTTCTCTCAATAGAAGAAGCTGCTGTTTCAACATATTTCTGCATTGCCTGGTTGCAGGCAACCCAGAACAGCTGCAGATTTCTCGGCATCCTTCAGATAATCCACAATATGCTGATAATCCTGCTGCTGCATCTTCTGGATCTCCTGATTCTCAGAAAGGATACGATTGGCAGTAGACATGTAGCGGGTCTGCACCCTCCCATCTCATTTACCATATCTGTAATGGCTTTGTCCTGCTTGTCATAGGTCTCAGAAAGCTTCTGGCTCATAGTCTGGTACATGGCAGAAGTATAAGCTGTATTCTCTTTCTGTGCCTTTTTCAGCTGATCCAGTGCCACGTTGAAATCACGGAACTGCATATGGAAAAGAATTGTTCATCTCCCGCAAAAAATTCGTCCGATATTTCACGAATAGCATCCTCCTGACATCTGGTTACAGAAGAAACCAGCATATCCAGAGAATCATTCATCTTCTGGAAGGTAGGGTGTGATAACCTTCTCAAAAGCTGTCTGCCATCTGAACGGAAAACTGCTCTGCCATCTGTTTCATGGCTTTTGTCTGAACCTTCTGGCTTGCAAGCAGCAGATTTCTGGACTCATTCTCCGCTGTAGGCATTACATAAAGAATGAAACTTTTTCAAGGAATCCCTGAAGCTCCTCTGTCATGGATGAATACTCTCCCTTCATCCCAAAGGTATAAATAATGGAAAAAGAGATACCATAAATAGAGGTAAGGAATGCTACTTTAATACCTTCCACCAGCGCTTCTACAGAAGAAGTCATGGCGCTGTAATCTGTAGGCTGGAAATCACGAAGACCCCAGACAAGACCAAGGAAAGTACCTAAAATACCAAGACTGGTAAAGATATCCGGAACCATTTCCAGAAGCTTCTTATGAACATGGATATCCAGCTCATCTTCATTAATAAATTCCTCAATATCCCCAAGACCTTCTTTACTATTGTTAATGCTGTCTGTAAAGCTGTCCATCTTCTGATCCAGATATTTATCATCGAAGAGCTCGCCTAAATATGTAAGATTCTGGGATCTGTCTTCCCAGGAGTCTTGAACATACCGTTCAGCTCCTCTACTGCTCTGTGGAATGCCGTACTCAGATTATTCATACGGAACATTCCGCCAAACATTGCGATCAGATACAGGACTGCGATCACCGCCAGAAATACAAATTGTAGATCGTAGATGATAAGTTCCCCCTGCCGGCAAATAAAGTCAAAGCAGTGGTTCCTGCAAGAACCGCAACAAACAATACAGAATGTGTGATTTTTTCTTCATTGTCTGCCTCCCCATTTGTATTTTCACAAAATAGATATGCCGTCTGTCGACGGCATCACCATATATGAATGCCAACTAGTTACTGCTGCACTTATAGCTATCTGCAGAGCTGTTTAAAAAATCATTCCCGCAATCTGAACGCCCCAGGGCTTTCATCGTAATATATTGGTGCATTTTGTGAATTTTCCATTAATAATGGTACATTTTTTATCATAATATCACAATTTTTCTAATAATAACAAAAAAACATACCCCTTGCCTAATGAAAAAACGTTTCCTGTTACTGCTCACGACCTTCACAGTAATCATTTCACACCTTTTTCATACAGCCAGGGTATTATATCATATTTCATATTTTCAGGCGTAAACCTTATCTTCCTCCAGGAATCTTATTTTACCATCCTTCACTTCTACCAGGTTAATGCTGCAGTTAGGAGGCACATCCATGCCAGAAATGTTCAGGATCCTTGTACAGGTTCTGGAGAAGAGCCCGCACTGCACATCCATGGAAGACACCAAAATCGTTTTGTCTGCCAGAGACGGATCTGAGATTTTTTCAAGCCAGAATTCTCTGGTACGATCCAGGACATCCTGTATATTCTCTCCGTTTTCCGGACGCGGAAATTTCAGAGGATCCTAAAAACAGATCAAATTCTTTGCAGTTGGACTCCATAGTATTTCCAGTTCTCATAATGTGCCCTTCCAGAACCCCAGAAATTAATTTCCTGAATCCTTTTATCCGGTATCACAGGAATATCACGGCCACCCAGAACCAACCGGGCAGTCTGTCTCGCACGGGTAAGAGGACTGGTAAAACAGATATCAAACTTTACATCCATCAGAGCCTCGCCTGTTCTTCTGGCAAGATCAATTCCCTCCTGAGCAAGAGGAATATCTGCTGAACCCTGAGCCTTATGAAGGTGGTTCCAGGGCGTCAGGCCGTGTCTTACAATATATAAAAGCATCAGCTTCTCAGCTCGATTCCAAGGCCTTCCAGACCATTTAAAATTTTCTTCATTGCCGCAGAAATCTCGCTTTCTTCCAGGGTCTTATCGTGATCACGGAATACAAGCGCATAAGCCATAGACTTGTAGCCACCCCTTGATCTGGCTTCCTTCGTAGATATCAAACAGCTGATAACTCTCCAGAATCTTTCCGCCTCTCTGAGCAAGAATGTCCTCGATCTGACCTGCAAGCACCTGCTTCGGAACCAGCATACTGATGTCACGGGTTACTGCAGGATATTTTGCAATTCCGGTAAACTTGCGGTCAAAATTTGCAAATTCAAGAACGCTCTTGATATCGATCATTGCGATATATGCGCGCTCCCCAATTCCATAAGTATCTGCAACCAGAGGATGAACCTCTCCAAGGTAACCTACAACGGTTCCCTCGTATACCATATCGGCCTGTCTTCCAGGATGAAGAAATGGTTTTCCGCTTGCCGGATCATACTCCATTTTCTTCTTCATTCCGATCTTCTCGAAGAACTCCTCGCATACACCCTTCATATCAAAGAAATCGCCTTTTCCGTACATTCCAAGTGTAAACATGGTACGCTCATCCGGAAGCTCTGTAACCGGAAGGGACTTCGGAAGATAGATATTTCCAAGCTCATAAGACGAACGTCTTTGTTTCTTCTGTTATAGTTAGTTGCCAGAGAGAAAGCATTCCATTCAGTGTGCTTGTACGCATGATACTGTAGTCCTCTCCAAGAGGATTGCTGATGGTGATCACCTGACGAAGTACATTATCTTCTGGAATTCTCAGTTTGTCAAATACCTTCGGGCTCTCAAATGAGTAAGTCATACCTTCTGAGAATCCGCAGTACTCTGCAATATCTCTTTGCGATATTTTCAATGCGAAGCTTGAATGGCATTTTTCCTGTAGTAGCCTCACCGGATGGCAAAGTTGTAGGAATCTTGTCATATCCGTAGAAACGTGCAATTTCTTCTGCAACATCTGCCATGCAGTGGATATCCTGGCGGAAAAGTCGGTGCTACGATTTCATTTGTCTCCTCATCATAGGTGAGTTCGATCTTTGCAAGATAGCCAAGCATCTCTTCTTTTGGAAAGATTTGTTCCAAGAAGACCGTTGATACGGTCTGGCTCAAATTTTACACGAGATGGCTTGCTGACCTTTGCAGATATCAACCATACCGCCAACAACCTCACCGGCACCAGCTCTTCCATCAGCTGGCATGCTCTGTCGATAGCTGCCTGCGCATTGTTCGGGTCAAGACCTTTTTCGAATTTACCGGAAGCATCTGTTCTCAGACCGATTCTCTTGGAAGAAAGGCGGATATTTGTTCCATCAAAACATGCAGCCTCAGAAAAGAACAGTTTTACATCGTCATCGGTGATCATGGAGTTTTCTCCACCCATAATCCCGGCAATACCGACTGCTTTCTTTCCATCGCAGATCATCAGGACCTGATCGTCCATTTCACGTTCCTGACCATCCAACGTTACAAATTTCTCATCATTCTCTGCACGACGTACAACGATTTCATGATTTGCGATCATATCCAGATCATATGCATGCATCGGCTGACCATATTCTTCCATGACATAGTTTGTGATATCAACCAGGTTGTTGATCGGGCGGATTCCATTGGAAGCCAGACATCTCTGCATCCACTTCGGGGAAGGTCCAATCTTCACGTTTTTACAACTCTTGCACAGTAACGCGGGCAAAGCTCTTTTTCTCTACAGTTACCTTTTACATAATCGGAAGACATTTTCATCATTTTTCTCTTTAACTTCCGGCGGGCAAAATTTCTTACAAAAGGTTGCTGCCGCCTCTCTCGCAATTCCCAGCACGCCATAGCAGTCTACACGATTGGATGTGATTTCATATTCAAAGACAACATCATCCAGGCCCAGTGCCTTGATCGCACTCTCGCCTACAACAGCATCTTCAGGAAAATATAGATACCGTATTCTGGTGCTTCCGGGTACATTTCTCTTGCTTCCAAGTTCCTCAATAGAGCACATCATACCAAATGATTCTATACCTCTCAGTTTGCCTTTTTTGATCTTGATCCCTCCCGGTGTCTTTTTGCCGTCATGTCCTCCTGCTACGCGACCTCCGTCAAGAACAACCGGAACCTTGTCTCCCTCTTTTTACGTTTGGAGCACCTGTAACGATCTGGATCACCTCAGATCCGATATTCACCTGGCAGACTACCAGTTTGTCCGCATCCAGGTGTTTCTCAATTTTTTCAATCTGACCGATCACAATCTTATCCAGATCTGCATCAAGCCTGGTGAAGCCCTCTACCTTTGTGCCTGTCAAGGTCATGGCATCTGTGTATTCCTGGGCCGTTACATCCAGATCCGGCACATATGTTTTTCATCAAGATAATGAAGTATTCATTTATTTAATCCTCTTCTCTCTAATATTTATATTATGAAGGTAACAGTACTTTCACAGTTACACGCCGCGATGCCCAGAAATCAGAACTGTTCCAGGAAACGGATGTCGTTCTCATAAAGCAGTCTCATGTCATCAATCTCATATTTCAGAAGTGCAATACGTTCAAGACCTACGCCAAATGCAAATCCTGTGTATTCTCCGGATCAATTCCGCACATGCTTAATACATTCGGATGAACCATACCGCAGCCAAGGATTTCAATCCAGCCGGAACCTTTACAGAAACGGACAGCCTTTTCCGCCGCATTTGAAACAGGAAACATCAACCTCTGCACTTGGCTCTGTGAACGGGAAGTGATGTGGTCTGAATTTTGTCTTTTAGTTTCCGGTCCGAACAGCTCTTTTGCAAACTCCTGAAGGGTTCCCTTAAGATCTGCGAAAGTGACGTTTTTGTCAATAACAAGACCCTCGATCTGATGGAAAGAAGGTGAATGTGTTGCATCTACCTCGTCTGAACGGAATACACGACCAGGTGCGATCATACGGATCGGAAGCTTACCTCTGTTCCATCTTACGTGCCTGCACCGGTGAAGTCTGAGAACGGAGCAGAATAGAATCATTGATAAAGAAAGTATCCTGTTCATCACGAGCTGGATGATCTTCCGGAATATTCAGTTTGGTGAAGTTGTAGTCCGCGTACTCAACCTCCGGTCCTTCCACAACCTCATAACCCATACCGATGAAAATACGCTCAACTTCTTCCAGGGCGATGGTGTTCGGATGACGGTGACCGATTCTGGATTTCTTTGCAGGTAAGGGTAACATCGATTACTTCTGCTTTCATCTTCTCTTCTCTGACTGCTTCTTCCAGTTTCTGTCTGGACTCTTCAAGAAGACCTTCGATCTTAGCTCTTGTCTCATTGACAAGCTGTCCAACCTTCGGACGCTCTTCCGGAGCAACATCCTTCATACCTTTTAAGATTGCAGTAAGCTCACCTTTTTTTCAAGATATGCCACACGCACATCATTTAATTTATCCAGGCCTTCGGATTCTTCAATCCGTACTCTGGCGTTCTCAGCCAGTTCCTGAAGTCTTTCTTTCATATCCATGGTTCATTTCTCCTTTATTTTTTTATAATCTGCCAGATGAGGGGAAGGAAGGTAAGAAAATATCTACATAGCAGATTTTTTCTTTCGTAAAAGCCGGATTGTTCAGCGCTCGCGCTCCAAAGGACTTTACAATGCGAAAAACCCGCTTTGCGTATTTCCTACATTTTCGCGGCAGTCACCAAGTTCTCACCCAAGCGTGGACTTTGACTCTTGCTCGTGAAAATAAAAAAGCTCCGTCCCCAACAAAGGGACGAAGCATATTCCGCGGTACCACCCTGATTCCTGTATATACAGGCTCTCCCGCCGCTTAACGCGCAGCTTCACGTCGCCCTGCTGAAATTTCAGAAACGCGGCTCCGGTGCGAAACTCAGAAACTATCTGAACTTAAGGAAGCTTACAGCCGGTGGCTTCCTCTCTCTGAAAGAAAATAATTTCTAAAAACACCTTCCTGGCTTTTCTCTTTTATAACTATGCCACATCAAGTGAATCTGTCAAGAGGTTAATTTGTCTGTTGCTCTTCCTTCTTTTTCTCAGCTGAAGCTTTCATCTCAATCTTTTTCTTTCTCTCATTCTCTTTTTCCAGATATTTTTCTTCTCTTTATTAAGCTCTTTTTCCGCCTCATCGCGCTCGCGGCTGAGCATTTCCCTCATGGATGCCTGGGCCATTCTGAACTGTTTTCAAAATAAGCGTTGATCTCTGCTCCATACAGCAACAGATTCATACAAGAATATACAGCCACAACATCACCATGATCAACGCAGTCAGGCTTCCATACATATTGCTGAAGCCTGGAAACATGTCAAAATAAATAGAAAAGAAATAGGAAAACAGGGACCACCCTGCTGCAATCAGAAGAGCTCCGGCACCTGACTTTTAAAAGTAGCTTTACGGTTTGGAAGCATTTTATACAAAATCAGAAAGATCAGAAACAGTCCGGCAAATACAAAGCGCCGTCTGGCTCCAATGATCTTTCCGATAATTCTCCCAAAGGAATGGAACGTACTTTCCTGCCATAATCTGAATCTGATTTCCAAGAACCAGAAGCAGAAGACTTGCAATAATTGCAATGCTGAACAGAAATGTATAAACAACTGCATACATTCTGGTAATCAGCCAGTTACGGGTCTCATGGACGTGATAAATGCTATTCAGTCCGTTCGTAAGGGATTGCATGGCTTTTCCTGCTGACCACAATGCCATGATAGCAGAAATCGGAACTACCGCCATTAGCTTCTGCCATATACTTCTGATACAATGGTAAGCACAAAATTCTGTATATTGTGGGGCACAAATGCCCGGATGGTTTCGCTGGGCATATTGTATGTTAAAGGTGTATATCGAATTATAGTCGTGAGAAACAGAATAAAACGGAATAAAAGACATAATCAGGAAATATGCCCGCGCACCTGTGCCGCATAAGCTCCCACATGGTCTCCATTTGCCCTGTCCATAAAACCGAACAGAAGCTGGAGAACGCTCTGTTTTCTTTCTTCTTATCCATATGATTGCTCCTGTTACATTTTTCGTAATCATTTTTTTGTATCATATCACGAAACATGCTTTCTGTCTACTTTTTTTCCTGGTGTTACTGTTCTTTCCGTTCACAGCAACAATTACTGTTCCTCCATAATCAGTAAACGCTTCGCGATGCACAAAAAAGACGAACCTTCCTGTGACAAGCACAAACAGCAGCGTTTGCTGCGCAGAAACTTAATTCTCGGGTTTTCTGTGAACTTTGTTCACAAAAATACTGCAAAATGTCATGTTTCCCGCTTTGACAGGTTATTCCCCACCACTTCCAACGTAATATCCTTAAAAAAAATAATTTAGGATATCCTGCAGCCATAGCCTTCCCTGGCCATTT
>VOFH01002789.1_pt1 | contig 29955 bp, 58 predicted proteins | sample 5384091 | NCBI WGS metagenome assembly VOFH01 (sample SAMN12384727, study PRJNA508395) | human gut metagenome | isolation source: healthy gut G | host: Homo sapiens
TAAATAAGAATATTCTTACCATGTAATACACGCAATGATGAAAATTGTATTCTCAAAAATGACCGGAGGATTATTACTATTTACTTTATTAGTTTCATTTAAAAGTAAATGCCTCCCCTGCCACAGGCTAAAAATGATTCCGTATTTCATTTAGTACAACCGGACTACAAGTTGAGTCCTCTCACCGGTATGACTCGCCAACATTGGCTTGATGCTGCAACCTATTTACTGGACGGAGCATTCAGCTACATTCACACACCGGACGATCCGATGCATTTCCGAAACAGCCGGGAAAGAGTTATCCAACAGATGGAAAACCTAATAAAACGGAGAATTTGGAGGGACTTTGCCGCACTATGTTCGTAGCAATTCCGCTACTAAAAAGAAAATCCGGATCTGGTACTGAATGGAATCAAAGTCGGAGATTATTACCGACAACAGTTGCGCAATATGAGTGATCCGTCGAAGTCCGGATATATTCAGCATCTCAAAGGTGGGCCAAGCCAGACGCTTGTTGAGTTCGGAGCACTTGCCTGTCACTTACCGTGATGCCTGAAATTATCTGGGGAACCATTGACTCAAAAGGAGAAAAGATGATCTTGCCGCATTGATGCTTAGTTATGGCAACGGGCCTACAATCGGTTCTAACTGGCGTTTTTTAATATATTCGTCATGTCTTTCTTCAAAGATCAGGTTATGAGGTCAAAGACGGTTATATGGATGAATTGCTGCAAAAATCACTGGCACAATATCGTGGATATGGATGGTATAATGATAGTCCGGCCTATGATTATTATAGTATGTGGGCTTTTTCAGATGTATGGTATGATTTTGGGCGCATTACTACGGTGAGAAGTTCAATCCGGAACCCGGACGACAGTTTGTCAGCAACTTCCGTGACCTAGTCCCTAATTATCCCTACATGTTTGCCGAAGATGGAAAAATGAATATGTATGGACGCAGTATTACGTACCGTATAGCTGCCGCTGTGCCCTTCCCGCTGATGGGGTGGCTCAATGATCCGTCTATCAACTATGGCTGGATGCGCCGCATTGCCTCTTCCACCTTGCTCCAGTTCCTTGAAAATCCTGCATTAATGGAAGACCGGGTACCAACACTGGGGTTTTATGGGGCTTTTTGAGCCTGCCGTACAGATTTATAGCTGCCGTGGCAGCGTTTACTGGATGCGAAAAGCGTTCCTTGGATTATTATTGCCTGCCGATAATCCGTTCTGGACAGCTATTGAGAATAACGGAGCTTGGGAAAAAGAATTTCAATCCGGCAAAGTATACAATAAGTTTATGGAAGGTTCCAATACTTTAGTGACCAACTATCCCAATAGCGGTACTTCGGAAATACGTGCATGGTGCCATGAAAGGGTTGCCAAAGACTGGCAGAAATTCCGTTCTACCGAAAATTATAATAAACTGTCTTATAACACTGCATTCCCTGGATGGCAGACAGCCCAGATGGTAAAGTGTCCATGAACTATGCTGTACTGAATGACAAACAAGAATGGGAAGTATTGCGCCTCTATACATTCAAAAGTTTGAAGACGGAATTTACTACCGGGATGCAGAACTTGAAACAAACCTGAAATCAAATTCCGTCTGGCAGATATTCCGCTTCCTAACGGTATTCTGCGTGTAGACAAAGTTTCTTTCCCGCTTACGACAGAATTACGTTACGGACACTATTCATTACCGGAATTAGAAAGTCACATTGTTACAAAGGAACAAAGGCCGGAGGATACACTGCCTACTGCATGGATAATGGTGCCTATCAAACAGCGCTTATCAATCTCCAGGGTTGGTCGGAAGTGGAATTTGTACAGACTGAAGGACTACATCCGGTAAGTAATAAATGTTCTGTAATCAATGCAGCCACAACTCATTCCGGTGATAAAGTCTTTATCACACTACAATTATGGAAAAGAGTGGCAAGCCATTTACTAAAAAAGGAACTGACACCTGTAAAAGTCCTTTAAACAGACCGGAGACACTATAACCATTTATTTCTCTGACGGGACGGTAAAGACGGTTTCTCTCTCTGATATAAGTTTCGGAAGGAATAGTTATCTTTGCCGCCAAAGTAAGAGCTACAGCTCTTCTACAGAAACAATATAATTATGGCAGGCATCTATACATATCCCTTCTGCAAGACACGTTGCAGTTTATTGTGCGATTTCTATTCCACTACACGTTCGGAATTGAAATCGCAATATATCCGTGCCCTTTGCCGGGAGTTGACGGAACGCAAGGAATATCTGAAAGGGGAAGCTGTTGAAACCATTTATTTCGGTGGAGGTACACCGTCACAGTTATCGGAGGAAGACTTTAAGGAGGTTTTCAAAACGATTGAACAGGTTTACGGAATGAGGGAAGCAACAGAAATAACGCTTGACAAATCCCGATGACCTTACGGAAGAATATATCGGAATGTTGCACACTCTACCGTTCAACCGCATCAGCATGGGAATACAAACTTTTGATGATGCAACACTGCAATTATTGAACAGACGGCACAATGCCACACAAGCCATAGAAGCAGTAAAACGCTGTCGGCAAGCAGGTTTTCAGAATATCAGCATCGATTTAATTTATGGTTTGCCCGGAGAGACTGAGCAACGTTGGGCACAGGATTTACAGCAGGCTGTCAGTCTTGATGTAGAGCATATTTCAGCCTACCATCTGATTTACGAAGAAGGTACGCCACTTTACAAAATGCTGCAACAGCACTCTGTATCTCAAGTGGATGAGGACAGTAGTCTGAACTTCTTCTCCACATTGATAGACACCCTTTCTGCCGCTGGATACGAACACTACAGAAATATCCAATTTCTGCAAACCCGGAATGTACTCCCGACACAATACTTCTTATTGGCAAGGTATCCCTTTGGGATGCGGCCCGTCCGCACATTCCTTTGATGGAGACTCGCGCGAATGGAACGTAGCATCCCTAAAGGTACATGCGCTCCATTGAAAAAGGTCACCGGGAATTTGAAACCGAATATCGGGATATCGCCACCCGCTATAACGAATGTATCATGACGGCCATCCGCACCATGGGAGTGTCCATGCAATACGTGAAACAAACGTTCGGCACAGACTTGTGGCAATATTGTATGGACATGGCACTCCCTTATCTAAAAAGCGGCAAGCTGAAGTTGAAAGATGATTACCTATACCTAACACGGAAGGGTATATTCATATCGGACGGTATTATTAGCGACCTGATGTTCGTTGAGGAATAGACGCGTATTTTTTTCCCGAACGAATAAAAGAGGCACTTCTTCACAGAAATGCCTCCCTCGCAGATTTAAAATAAAAATTAAACCTTATTTGTCAGAGAATTCTTTATTCTTTCAATTCAACCTTCTTTATAGAAAGGTTTTGAACATATCATAATAACCGAGAGCATTACCACCGCTAAACGAAGGTGATTGTGATTTAAATACATATACCTCCAATCCGTCAAGATAGCTCTTTATTGTCCCGTCTGATGTCGCAAAGCTAAATCCTTTCTCGTCCTTGAAGGGGAAGGATGGCATTACGACCTCATCGTCCAAATCAAATTCCGCGATGGCTGAATAAGCCAAAGCTGCATCAGCATGAACGTACCCCGCCTTACTGGTCACCACGGTATATAGATACCACTCCTTCGACGCAATATGCCCAAGATATTGTCCCGCAAATACGCTTAACTGATAGGTCTCACTATCAAATTTCAGCGGTATCACCAAGCCACCTATAGCACTCAATTCTTCCGCATAAAACAGCTCCTCATTTTTCACATCCTGAACAAGCTTGAAAGTCTTCGTCTCTTCAACCAGCTGGTCATTATCTCCATAGACAGTAAATACGTAGCCTCGTAGGTACCTGCAATATCATTGATTCCAAACTGTAGAAACACGATTTTCTTTTCGCGCCTCTTTCGCTCGTGAACGTAACGGTTTCCTTTGCGAGCATTTCCTGTCGTATTCTCTGCTAAAGTTAAATTATAACCTTCTTTTACTTTCTCACCGGTTATCCAAGCCGGCAAATCTACGGTATAGTCATAATCACTCTTCACCAGGGATTGTTATAGTACTTTCTTTCGTCAGAAAGGCCATACGCATCATCACCTTTCACATACCATACCCACCGGCTTGTGACACAGGTACACGCACCTTGCTATCTAAGGTATTCGATATTTCAACAACCGCATTTCGGCCTACAAGACCAGTATAAGTAGGACCGCCACTGTCACGACATTACCGTTAACAGTAACCGTACACCAATCCTGATTGCTTACCGCTGTAATGGCAGAAGTACTTTGTACCTCTATAGTGCCGGTAGTTGCAATGGCAGTGAAAGATACATCAGACTTTATCACCTGTAAGGATGCAACGGCAGATGAATCGTCATCATCCGAGCAGGATGTTACCAAGAACAGACATCCTATCAGCATCCATAAAATATTTATTTTTTTCATACGCTAAACAGTTTATTTTTTAGTTTTCAAAAGTTTTCGAACCGAAGCATTGATAATTGTATCAGAGAGATAGATAAAAGAGTTACTCCCAATGCAATACACAACGATTCTCCAAAAGAATGTTTACTATCAAAGAATATCAGTAACAAAATAATAAGTGCTGCCACTATAATATATCCCAGTATTTGTTTCAAGACAGAAGTTTCATCTGATTCCTTAGCAATCACCCAATTTACCGGTGAATAGCACAACAAATCTATTAAAACAACCATCAACAGTGCTTGAGGGAATGAATAACTGTCTTCTCCATACATAAAGAAGGGGATTCCAACTAAAAAGCACTATAACAAAACGACTACAGATAAAATAACTTTTTTATTCATAATAGTATTTTTCTTATAGTATCAATTAATCATTGTTTAGTCAAACTAAGCCAAACCTTATTATCGACTGTACTAACCAGTTTAGTAGCAGGCGTTTGTCATCATCAAATTCTACAGTATAGGGACTATGCGCATCAACATACTCTATGATAGGATCTAAGAATGTGTAAAATCATAGTTCAGCCCCGGGCCGTAGACTGGATAGAAATCTTTTTGCCGCTTCATCGACAATAGACAATTTATATCCATAACATACCCCCAAACCTGCAATCCCAACCAATTGGATTCCCAACCCATACAAGGGATTTGTATCATTCCCGGATAAGCAGGATTTGCTCCGATATATACCCAGCCTATGAACTCTTCAAATTGGGTCGATTGATTTATTTCATAGGCATTACTGAATAAATCCATCAGCTCTTCGTTCATATCTCCGGTTCCCCCTATATCGAAGGAGAGATACCACTGAGCAGTTGTTCCGCAGAACTGCTCCAAAGCTGTAAGGATAAGGAAAGAAACATCTGCATCCGTAGCTTTATAGCTCCAGTAGCATCATCATAGACCAAGTGTTGAAAAAGTAATTCCATTTACCGTAAGCGGTTCATAGAGATTTATTCCATCCGGGTATAAATATATGCCATGTCTATATTTTCCAGAGCTGTCTTCTTTCATATCCGTATAAAGTAATTTGCCCACCATGCTGACAGTATATTCTTTCCTCCCACTACCATTTTCATGCGGTACGGCTGCCATTTTTTCCTGCATATCCAGTACCTTTTGCATATAGCTACCAGCACTCTCAGTCAGTTTAGTCATGACCATCTTATTGCCATATTTCTTTCCTTTTAGTACAATGCGGTCTTCACTACTTCCATAAACACAAACTCATAGTCGCTGGCATATCCGTCAACATCACTGACCCTCTTGGTTCTGAAAGAAATGGAACAACAAATTGTAAGTATCGAATGTAAGAAGTGCACTTTGTTCGAGATAACCCGGTAATACGAAGTCACTACCGTACCAGCCGGCCATTTTATCACCGCTGCTGGAATTTAAAAGATAATTCCGAAGTCATATCAACCTTACCATTATCGAACTTGCAGTATAAGTATATCCACCCATCGAACGGTCGCTCGATAGAACTCCATTACCCAACCCTGCGGATCATCATCCTGAAGAATAGCTTTATATTTAGTCAAAGCTTCATTCATCCTTTCAGCTGCCGACTTATCAAATAAGTCCTCTTCTTCACTTACACATGAGTTGAAGAGAATCCGGCGAGCAATAAAATAGAATATAATATATTTTTTTCATCATCTCATATTTATTTAAGTGTTTCCAAATCAATTTTCCGGTTCACTCATACGACGCTGAACAACGTCACGAGTTCGTCCATATCAATATTCCATGCTTGCTGTAATTTACAATCGTCATTTCTGATTGATGATTTCAGCACCTTGGGGTTCGTCCAGCCGTATTTGATATAACAGAAGTAACTTCCGCAATATCTTCACGAGGTTCGCTCATTGCATAAGGAGAAATAATTTCATCAGACTCCAGATACCAGTCACCACTCACATAAAGCCCCTCGGAAATACGGTCATAATCTGGATCATCTCTTTGTCTGGTGAAGGATTGGGCAAACTCATGATGCATGGTCTTAAAATAGTACTCATTCAGAAAATCTGCATCTATCTTCAGATTGTTTTACAAGATATAAAGTAACCTTTAACCCACCTTCCGCAGTACTAAGCACCATCGTTCCATTGTCCTCGTAGGCAGCGGAACCTACCAAATGAAGAACTTTGGGCACATACTGACGCGTAAAGTCTGATACCCGCCACTTCATCATAGGTTTCCAGCCATGCATACTTCACGATATGCGCCAACTTCCGATTTATCATAATCAGCAGGGCCAGAGTATAATCATGATTAGATTCAATATCCTCCATATGATATTTCAATGCGATATTATAAGGCATTGTATAGTTAGCGAGGATCCATTTATCAAAATCATTTTGTTCACTTGTCGGCTGATCTTCAAAAATGCTCTTAGGGTCCAGATCATCTTCGCTACAACTTGTAAAGTTCAGCAATGAAGCCGCTATGCCTAATATATAAATATTTCTTCATAATTTTTCTTTTTAAAATTAACCGATTAATTACGCGGATTAGCTTCCAATCCTGCTGTTATTACGCTTTGCGGTAACTGAATAGCCCGACGTGAATCATCCGCTTTCAATTCATCGTTCACAGTAATTTCATTGTTATATACAGTACGACGATAAATTTCCAAACCATATCTCTTAATATCAAACCAACGCAAGCCTTCATGCAAGGTCAATATACGGCGTACATGCAAAATTGCATGAATAAGGTTTTCTTGTGTACCCGATTCTACCGTAAAATCAGGATGCAGCGCCTTTTTAGGAGTAGGAGCTTTCGGAGTATAAAATTTCATACCCGTACCGGTTGCTTCTGAATATTCTCCATACAATGCATTGACAGACTCTACCGTTACAGTATTCGTGGATTTAGTGAAAGCATGTATCCATGTATCCAAATCTGCTGCTGCTTTCGTATAGTCTTTTTCATTGTGTAGGCTTCAGCACGATTCAGAATTACCTCATCAGTTGTGAAAGCTGGAAACATCACATGAGCATTACCGATATCATTCACAGGATCTGTTATTTCAAAATATTCAGCCATCTTTCCCATTATAACTTTGGGAAGTCCCTGATAAGACGGTATGCTGAAATAAAGCATGGAATAACCACCCCAGATAGAGATTGTCTTACAAGTCTCCTTATTGGCTATCATATCATTATGAGTATATTTTTCTCCTAACCCATAAGGTCCGTGAATTCTTCCCCATGAAGAACTCGTTGAATATAATAACAGATTAGCCTTCTCGCTTACATTGATAAATGCAGTGGCACGGATAGAGTTATTAGGACTCAGTGCTCCGACAGTAGCCCAGTCCCGCAACATTGCCGTCGGATTTTCTGTCAGAGCCACCGTTGCATACTGAATGGCCTTATCATAGTTTGATTTATCATCCTTTACATAATAAAGATAAAAACGTGTTGCGAAAGCATATCCGGCTTTTTTTATTAAAATGATATTTAGGAACAGAATAAATAGCATCATTCAATAAAGGTAGTCCGGCTTCTATATCAGCTGCAATTTTTTCATAGACTTCCGCTACAGTTCCGCGAGTATATTCAGGGAGACACGGTAGTTTCCAAATGAGTCATATATGGAATGCCTAAATCCGTAGTGCTGGTTTTCGGACTATACGCCTTACTAAAAATATTGACCAGAACAAAGTGGTTGTAGGCACGGCATAACAATGCTTCTCCCCTCTGAGGATCCAAAGATGACGGGTTCCCCATAGTATTAATAGCATCCAGAGCTGCATTAGCTGCTGCAATCGCCTTATAGCAATCATTCCACAAAGAATATGGGCTGTCTTCTTTCCTTATATGTCGCATCCTTCCAGGTAGCGGCTTCTTCCTGCAACTTGTTATACGCAGTCCAGGTGCCACCATTATCATCCGCATTATCAGATGACATCTCAGCCAGCAATGCATAGTTAGTTTCAGGATAAGCAGATACCAGCATGCTGGTTATTTTGGCTTCCGTATCCAGTTCTGTACGGTTATCCGGCATTTCATCCAAAAAGTCGTCACAGGATGACAATGCTACAGTCATCGCCAATACCATAAATGGATAATATATATATTTCTTTTCCATAATCTAATTAGCTTTTAATGTTTTAAATACCAAGTCTCAAAGTCAATGTAAACTGCTTAGGTACAGGAGCTGCTACACCACCGGAACGGAAGAACTCAGGATCTTGTCCGTTCAGTTTATCATCCGAATAGATCAGGAACAAGTTAGTAGCTTGCAACTTTAAAGAAAGATCATTAATAAATATTTTCTCTAACCACTTCTTCGGGAAATCATAAGAAACTGATATTTTTTCATACGAATAAAATCCCCTTTAGCTATACGTTCCGTAGAATAATTGTATGCGTTATAAAGAGTTTTTAAGTGATTATCAGTATCGCTCTGCCGCTTCGTTACAATCGTTGGTATTGTGGTTATACTCTCTTCACCTGCCAGTACCCAACGATTTTTAAACTCTTTCGGCATAGAAGTCAGATCCGTATATTCGTTACTGAATACGGGATCCAGGCGAATAACATTACCGAATGAGTAAGTGATAAATACATTCAGTTTAAACCCTTTGTAACGGAATATATTTCCGAAGCTACCGGTAATAGTAGGATCAGTCGGACCTTCATATTTTAGATAATCCAGTTTCTGACTTTGAAAATCAATATCATTACCATCACTCGTCAAGTTTCCATTCTGATCAATAAAAGTAGGTAAACCATCTTCATTCAATCCCTTAAACTGATACGAGAATAACCCACGTACCGGATAACCTTTAAGTGCAAATCCTGTACCGGAAACCACGTCAATAACTTCTGCATCCGATTCCAGGTCTGTAACTTCATTTTTGCCTGAGAGAAGATAAAATGTAGTCCACCCAAAGTCTTTCGTTTGAATATTTCGTGTAGAAAGCGTAAATTCAACACCATGTGATTTCATGGTAGCCACATTAGCCAGTTTACGAATTTGTCCTCCGACACCGGGAGTCTGTATCACACCAATCAAATCATAGTTATCACGTTTATACCAGTCAATAGCAAAGTTGATGCGATTGTCCAGGAATCCCATATCTGCACCAATATTCAACTCATGTTTCTTCTCATAAGTCAGGTCGTCATTTGCCAAATCTATAATCTTTTAGACCACTTTCCTGAATGTTGGCAAACGGACGATAAGGTTTATAACTCTTTAATACCATGGTAGAGTTAGTAACCGTATTCGGCCCCGGGTCTCCGGTCAAAGAATAAGAAGCCTTCAAAGCGAAGTGTGCCAAAAGCCGGTTTCAATGACTCAAAGAATTCCTCCTCGTGCATATTCCATGCTGCTGATATATTCCATGTGGGTAACCAGCGTGCACTACGACTCTTGCCTAAACGGTTAGTACCCTCATAACGATAAGTACCATTCACCGTATATTTACCCTGATAAGAATAAGTAGCGTTTGCAAAGAAAGCTGCTGATCTAGAACGGGTATTAGTCAATGAATAATAGTCAGTACCCTCTTCTATGCTCTTTTTAAAGAACTGATAAGTATAGAACGGAATTTCGCCCTGCGTATATTGCATACCCCAACCATTAAAGTAAGTCTTATTACGATCGGAAGAGTTTGTCTCCATACCGGCAAAAGATTCACAATATGTTTTTCGGCAAATACATGATTCCAACTTCCAGTAGCGCGGAAGTCATATCCCAGCATCTTATAGTTCGTACGTTGATAAATACCTCCTTGAGGCAATACGCTAATAGGTAATGCATATGGGTTATCCGGATCAGTATACAAGAAGGGGTTACGATCACGTACCGTAGCATCGGGCATAGCACGATAAGCCATAGCCTGGTTAGAATCATCCGTAATGAGGTGTTCTTGTGAAGTTGCAGAATACTTCACAGCTCCCAATGCTGAAAATTCCAACCCTGTAATAGGTTTCCATTTCAACTCCCCTGGAACTTTAAATCTGCCACATCCAGATTCATATAGTTATTATCCAATTCATGAAGGATATTGAAATCAGCATAATTACGGGTATACATTGTCTTCGAATCCAATGCACGGGAAGTGTTCAACGCATACGAATACGGGTTAATATCAAAGTCACGCTTCACTTCACCATATACAGGATCCACACTTTGGCTCAAAGTACCAGGGAGCCTTTTTTTTCTATAGGCTGCCGAAGATATAAGATTAATGGATAGCTGTTTTGAAATATTATATGTAGCATTCAGATTAGCCGTATATCTGTTTACCTCACTATCTTTATACCATCCCGGATCGGGCATAGCACTTAAAGAAGCATAGAAAGAAGCTTTTTCCGTACCGGATGAAAGACTGACAGAATGATTATGCATCACAGAATTACTGAATAGTGCATCAAACCAATCTGTATTTCTGTACTCAGCCTCCTGCAAATAATCATTCATTGCAGTGTCTGTGTGTTCCAAGGCAAATGTACCGGTCACCGGATTATAAGTATTCATCAACTGATACATCTTACCATAGACACCACTTTGAGCAGCACGATAAGTATCCGAGAAATTTAACCAGCCTTTCTGTTGCATTTCTTTGTATACTCCCATCTGTTCCTGTGAATTCATAATATTGAAGTCGGCATATCTCGAGTCATACGCATGGTAAATTCACCGGTATAGGAAATATGACTTTTTCCGGCCTGCCCTTTCTTGGTAGTAACTACAATCACACCTGCCATGGCACGTGCACCATAAATAGAAGTCGCAGATCCATCCTTCAAAATTTGGAAACTCTCAATATCATTTGCATTCAGACCTGCAATGGCAGAACTAATCAATGTAACGGCGTCACCAGAAGACAACTCATCGGCACTTACTTCCGTAACATCTTCCATTATGATACCATCAACTACCCACAACGGTTTAGAACTACCATAAATAGATGTAGCACCACGAACACGTATTTTAGAGCTGTACCGAAAGTTCCGGAAACATTTTGTACAGATACACCTGCCGCACGTCCTTCCAACGAACGGCTAATATCTGCCAAACCATCCAATTTCACATCTTCACTGGACAATTTGGTCGCAGCACCTGTAAAAAGTCGTTTATCCATCGTTCTCATACCGGTAACCACTACTTCTTCCAAAACTTCAGCATCCGGTTTCATCGCGATTTTCATCGTCCCGCTTTTATATTCACCTCTATCGTCTGCATGCCGACGTAGGTTATTCTCAGTATTTTTGCCGTACCCGGCACATTAGTAAGTGTAAACTTACCATCGAGATCTGTTACCGCCCCTGGTTTGTACCTTTAATCAAAACAGATGCACCTACAATAGGCTGATTGTCTTCTTCAAAAATGACTAGTCCCGTCACTGTTTTTGAGTTTGCGCAATCGCCAAGCCAATCCAATAAGTAGGCAGGCTAATGATAAAACAATTTTTTTCTCCATAAGCTCTCTTAAATATATGTGTTAATACTAGAATCTACCATGTTCTAGCAGAACTTATGAAAAGCAAATTCTCAACAGTTATTTTTATTATTCAAAATAGCTTGTTCGTTATGAAAATTTCATTTGAATGTAATCAATGAGATTATATCTAAAAAACAAACTCATAGTTTACATTTGCTTTTATGTTAACATTAATGTCTTTTTTTTTTTTTCTATAAAGCGGTGCTATTTTTATGTTATTAACAACAAAAGAATCTTTATTATTCACTAAAACAAAGCATATTTCTATCATTTTGCTTTTTAAAGCAATCATATAATCACTGTTTTCTTTGATTAAAAACAGATATAAATGTAATATAAAACTTAACCAAATACATGTTCAAACAATATGTATTTGCAAGTATTTTAGATTTTATTTTGTATTTTGCTTTGATTTTATAGAATATTACTTAATTTTGCAGCTGTGGAACATGAATAAACGACTATGCTTTCAGAGGATATGATCAAAACACATTTACGAAAGAAAGATTAATGTCATTCTTCATCTACACTTCAAATAAATATATAGCTCAAAGTTTGAAAAAGATAATAAAAATCTATATTCCTGAAAAAGTAACAGAAGTATCATGAAAACAACAGCTACGGTAGAAGCAAATATTTGCTAATATCATTGATTAGTACACTTTAACCAATCTATCAAGTTCTGCTAGAACTCCATCTTTTAATCAACATTTTAGAAAGACAAGAAGCACACAAAATAGGATATTTAATTTGAAACTCTTACCTTTGTCCGCTGATTACATGAAACGACAATATGACAGAACAGGAAGTCAGAAGGTATCTACGGAAAATGAGCGAGCAGGATTCGCAAACTGCTTTCCGGGATTTTTATGATATGACGTATGACCGTCTGTTCCGTATTGCTTTTTACTACACTCACCACGAAGAATGGTCGCAAGAGATTGTGCTCGATGTTTTCATGAGACTCTGGGAACACCGTAAGCAATTATTAGAAATTACCAATATCGAAGATTACTGTTTCATACTCGTAAAGAATGCCTCTCTCAACTATATAGAAAAAGAGAGCGCCGCCCCACCCTATCAACAGAAACCCTACATGAACACTCCGATCAAGCAGTATCACCTGAAGATACTCTGATCAGCGAGGAACTTTTCCCGCTATGTAAAAGCTCTCGACCGGCTACCGGAACGTTGCCGTGAAGTCTTTATCCGCATCCGCGAAGAAAAACAAACCTATGCACAAGTAGCAGAAGAGTTGGGCATCAGTACAAAAAAACGGTGGATGCGCAATTGCAGAAAGCAACCATTCGATTGAAAGAAATACTGCTCTAATAAACAGTCAGAGTCCATCATCTTATTTTCTCTATTATCTGAGGTATATCATCAATTAGCCTTTAACACTTTTTATTTCTATCGCCATAGGGAATTTCTTTTTTGCTCCTGTCTTTACTCATGAACTATATAAACTAAACTAAATTAAAACGACATGAAAAGATTTTGCAAACAAATGGCAGGAACCGCAGGGCTTCTCTTTATCCTTGCCGCATGCAGTAACAACAGTTCCAGTTATCCCGAAGAGTATGTAGGTTTTGAGAAAGCCACCAAAAACTATTCGTTCGACAAAAACAAAGACACAGAAGAGTTCGACGTAAAGATTATTGCCGCTGAAAAGAAAAATGAGGGATAGGGAAGTTCTCATTAATGGCATAAACATGCCGGGTAAAGCAGCTATTTTCAGTATTGAAGACAAGACGGTCATTATCCCTGCCAAGAAGAAATCAGCCAATCTACGAGTGAAGATCTATCCGAAGAGAGTGACAGACAAAGCTGAATTCCGCATCGTCTGTACCCCGAAGGATAAAGAAGGCAAAAAGACACAGATCACTATCCATCTAAGTCCCCAATAATGGGAACTACAACTCCATTCTGTTTCATCCTATCACTAGCTTTTTCTCACGTGAGCTTGGTACATAAATGCCTTAAGGCCGTATGAAAACTAAGCTTTGCTTTATTGTTTTTGTTCTTTTGCCCGTAACAAAACTTCGTCCCACAGTTGCGGGCTCTACGTTTTCCAATTGTGGGCTGTCGGTCCCACAACTGCGGGCTACACAGCCCTCAACTGAAAAACGAGGTTTTGCTTATAGCATAATGACATTAACCTTAAGGCTTTAAGGGAAAAAGGAAGGAGCATATCAAGTTTCTCCTCTATCATTCAGCTTTCTATATAATGGGATTATGAAGCCTGACTCCTCAATTCTTACGAAGTGATAACTTCTGCGATGAAAATTCAGTTTAAAAGGAGATATTTGCATGAATACAGGCAAAGTTTGTATAATACATATTAAGGACTTGTGAATTAGTGAATTACAAACATAAAAACGCTCTTTTTTTCTGTTTTTCGGTGTAGGATGCAACTTTCCTACACCTTCCTACACACCTTCCTACACCACCTATCTATTTGATAACCAGATAAAAATAATAGCGGGTGTAGGATGTAGGAAAAAAAGTAATTTCGGCATAGGGAGTTTTTCCGTTTTACCTGTCTTTATAGAAAAGAAGAAGAACATGGAACAAGAATTTGAAAGAATACTCGATAAACTCGCAACCTCCACCCGTTCGCCGAGAGGAAGATTCTCGAAAGCCAATAGTTGGATACTTCTTGAGAAACGGTTACCGCATCTGCAACGCCGCATCCTTTCATTGCACACAATGGCTGGTGCAGCCGCTGTCGCCGTGCTTTGTGTACTGGGCTGGTGGGCATATTATATGTTCGCCCCGGTACCATTGCAAACCGTATCCACATTGGCAGAAACACGTACCGTAACACTGCCCGACCAAACAGAAATTGTACTGAACCGCTATTCTTCTCTGACTTATCCCGAACGTTTCAGAGGAAAAAGACCGGAAAGTACAGTTACAAGGAGAAGCTTATTTCGAAGTCAGCAAAGATGCAGCACATCCTTTCAAAGTAGAAGCCGGAGCAATTATAGTACAGGTTTTAGGTACACATTTCAATGTCGAAGCCTATCCCGAAGATACACAAGTGAAAACAACCTTGTTGGAAGGTTCCGTTTCTGTCAGCCTCATCGGTAAAGCAGAAGAAAGCCTGATACTTTCACCCAATGAAAGCGCTATATATAATAAGGATAAGAAAAGTCTGACTCTACATACCGAAAATAATGCATCCGAAGAGATTATCTGGAGAAACGGAACACTGCTTTTCAAAAAGCATTCCTTTACAAGAGATTGTCCGACAACTTTCTAACGCTTTCCACACAGACATTCGTATTGAAGCCGCTGACTTACAGAACTATCGCATGACGGCTACTTTTTCTGCTGGCGAAACACTGGAAGAAATTCTTTCGCTGCTTTGCCGCAATCAAAAGTTTGAATACACAAAAACTAATGACATAATAACAATCACACAAAAATTAAACTAGAATGAAATCCTCTATCTGTTCACCCCGCACCATCAGGAAATTTTTTCCTGGTGGGAGCGGTTCTCCTATCAACCTGTACACTACAAAGTACGATTGTATTTGCCACCTGCGTTCTACAGAAGACCAATCCTTCACAAACGCGTTTCAGCATCAAACTGCAAAATGCGACACTGGAGGAGTTTGTGAAACAAGTGGAACAAAAACCGGGTACAGTTTCATATACGGAGAAGAAGTACGTCTGAATGGACGCATCACACTGGCCGTCCGAGACCTTACTATTAACGAAATTCTCCGGAAAGCTTTTGAAAACCAACCGATAGGTTTCGAAATCTCCGGAAAACATATTTTGCTAAACAAGCGGCCCGTGCCGCAGAAAACCGTAAGCCGTCGGTTCACTATCAGCGGATACGTGACAGACGGGGCGTCTTCCGAGACGCTGATTGGTGCCAATATCCTCGATAGTCGTCAGCGTGTGGGCACTGCCACCAATCCTTTCGGTTTCTATACTCTTACTTTGCCGGAAGGAGATGCGGAATTGATTTTTTCGTATTTAGGGGTACGAAACCCGGCACAGTTCGTTCCCGCTAAACAAAGACACCGTGCTTAATATCCGCTTGGACAGCAATAATGAACTGGCGGAAGTGATTGTCCTTTCGGACAAGAAAGAAGCCGGCATCCAAGCCACCGCCATGGGAGCGTATGAAATTCCGATGGCACAAATTCAACATACTCCAGCCGTACTTGGAGAAGCTGATATATTGAAAACCATTCAGTTAATGCCAGGTGTACAAGCTGGAACGGAAGGCTTTTCCGGTTTTATATGTACGCGGAGGAGGACCGGACCAGAACCTGATATTGCTAGACGGTATTCCGGTATATAATGCAGATCATCTTCTGGGGGTGTTCTCCGTATTTACTCCCGGAAGCTATAAAAAACACTACACTCTACAAGAGTTCCTTTCCCGCCCGTTACGGCGGTCGGCTTTCCTCTATTGTCGATATACGCACCAACGACGGAGATATGCACCATTACCACGGTGCACTCAGTGTAGGTACACTTACCGACAAACTGCATTTTGAAGGACCTATCTGGAAAGGACACACTTCTTTCAGTCTTAGTGCACGTGCCACGCACACCGCCTTCTTCAAAAACCTCATAGTGGATAAAGATGATTATTACGCTGATAAATACAACTACTACTTTTACGACATCAATGCCAAGGTGAACCATAAATTCAATGACCGCAGCCGCCTCTTCATCGGTTTCTATAAAGGAAAGGACCACTACCACTTTGACACCACCGACATCAACAACTACTATCAGAACAACGACGACACTAAAGTCTATTATAAAGATGACAGCCACCTGAACTGGGGAAACACGATAGCCTATGGCCGCTGGAATTATGTATTCAATAGTAAGTTGTTCTGCAACACCACTATTTCCTACAATAACTATCTGATGAAATTGAATCAGGATGTGGAAGATACACGCACCTACCGGGGGCAAATATTAGATCGCTATAGCTATTTATCCCAATTCCGTTCGGGCATCAGTGACTGGAGTGCGCGCATGGACTTCTGATTTTACACCCGCTCCGGAACATCACATCAAGTTTGGAGCAGAATATATCCACCATACTTTCCGCCCGGGCATCTCCACTTCCAAGACTCAGGAAGTGGAAAACGGGGAGCAACAGGAAGAAACAATTTATGCCGCCAGCAATAATCATGTACTACGAGGAAAAGAGGTATCACTCTATGCTGAAGATAATTTCAACCTGAACAGCCATCTCAGCCTAAATGCCGGTATAAGGGCATCTCTGTTCTCTACACAAGGAAAGAACTACTGTTCGATTCAACCACGCCTCTCTACACGCTACAACTTCGGACAGGGATTCTCCGCCAAGGCATCCTATACATGCATGGCACAATATGTACACTTGCTTTCATCCACTCCCTTCTCTATGCCCACGGATCTTTGGGTACCAATTACCAAAACATACGCCCCATGTATGCCAATCAATACTCTCTTGGAGGCTATTATACCGGTCTGGCTGGCTGGGAGTTCTCTATAGAGGGATATTATAAGCAGATGCGTCACATACTGGAATATCAGGATGGCGTTTCCTTTTCGGCACTTCCACTAATTGGGAGGAAAAGGTAGAAATGGGTGAAGGACGTTCCTTTGGCCTGGAAATGATGGTACAAAAGACTTTGGGAAAGACTACCGGTTGGCTGGCATATACGTTGGCAAAGACCGATCACCGTTTCAAAGATGGTGCCATCAGCCAGGGTAAATGGTTTCCTTATAAATATGACCGCCGCCACACCATCAGTCTGTGTTTGAATCATAAATTCAGTGAACGTATCGATGTCGGAGCTTCGTGGATATTCAATACCGGGGATGCATCACAGTACCTGAACGGGAGACCATTATCATCCGTCCCGAAGGCAATATAGAATCTGCTCCTTATATTTCCCGGCGCAACAACTACCGCCTGCCAGCCAGTCATCGCCTAAACCTGGGTATCAACTTCAACAAGAAAAACCAAGCATGGCATGCGTACTTGGAACATCAGCCTTTATAATGCCTACAATGCTATGAACCCCAACCTGGTTTACAGCAAATGGGAACAAGGTTACAATCTGATTTACAATGACTTTTACAACAGCATATATCAAGGAAACGGTAATCAATACAACTCAGAGAAAAAGTCGAAGACTGTTATCAAGAAAACTGACGATATTACCCTGCATACCCCTCTGTGACTTATACCTATAAATTTTAAAAAGCCATACCAGATTATGAAAACAAGAATTAAATTACACCTTATTATATATATAGCTTTCGCCGGGCTCTTTATGGCTTGTGAAAAAATGAAATCCCATATAATCCCGGACAACAAAATCCACAGCTTATCATGAATGCCCTGCTCAATGCCGGACAAACAGAGAATCTCGTTTACCTGCATCTTAGTGAAGGAAACAGCATCGGCCGCATCAATGAAGCAACGCTTTCCCTCTACGTAAACAATAAGCAGGTTGAATCCCCTCAAGCCATATCTCCCGAAGAATACTATGGAAATATGCAAAATCAGCTTGACAAGGGGCAATATGAAGCATTACTAAAAAGTATGCGCTTCAAAATATTCCGTCTCACCGCCCGCTTACAACCCGGAGATAACATTCGCCTGGAAGCCACAGCGGAAGGCGGAAAGTATCATGTCAGTTCAAGTAACTGTTCCCCGTCCCCTACAAAGCCTGCAAGTGGACACCTGTACCGCCCTCATCCGCCAATGGGGTAGCATGAGAGCCCATCGTCAATACCGCATCACCTTAGAGGATCTCCCCTAACGAAAAAGAACTATTACCGTCTGGAGATAGTGAATAACAAAGACTTCCGCTGCGTTATCTACACGCCCAACGAAGACGAGAACGGAGACTATATAAAGGATGAAAATGGAGATTACATTTACACACCATAACGAAAGACACAGTTGTCAACTATAGATATACCGAACTTATCAACCGTGAAGACGTGATCCTGACCGACGGACATGTCACCAGCTCGGATGATGATGAAAATGCAATGTTTCCCACCAACATTGAAAACAAATACAGTATCTTCACAGATAATCGTTTCACCAATTCATCTGCCACGCTGAAAGTTTACACCCCACTTTACGATGACAACTATGATATTCTCCAATCACTGAATTATACCCGTTGCTACCTGAAACAAAATATCACCGTGCGCGTGCTCAGTTTGCCTGAAACATATTATCGCTACCTGAAAGCTTTAAACTGCATGGATGACGAAGATTATGACGAAGCCCTGATGGAACCTATCAGCCTGCCCAGCAATGTAGAAGGCGGATTGGGCTTTGTAGGTATTTCATCTGAAATTCAATACACCATAGATATGCCGGATAAAAAATGGGGATGGTGGTAAAATCCGGATAAATACTATCATTATGATCACCCGTGTTCGATAACTATATTACATTCATATTACAAATAAGGTCTTAAACAAGCAAAATAATACCATATAATTGATCTATATCAAGAAATGCTCCCTTAAACTGCACTTTCCTTCTTCTTTGCTTTTTATGTTATAAAACATATTTCTATATTTGCATAGGTAAAAAGAAAAAGCTAAGCGCTTAGAGCAGTTTTCAATAGGTATTAGATTTTTAGAGTTAGAATTGTTTTTAGGTATAACAAATTAAAAGTAGGTATTATGAAACGTTTGGGATTAACATTAATAACAGCAGTCTGTCTGACTGCTACGACATTTGCAGCAGGAAATCAACCTACAACTGCAAAATGGGATGGTAACATCAACGTAACCAAAGTTGAGTAAATATTTAAAATTGTCGGCTGGCCAGCATGAAGAAGTGGCAAACATCTGCGAATACTTCTCTACACAGATGGGACGCCACAACTGCAAAGAAGGACCAGGAAAAGAAACTCCACAATGCAGTGTACGGAAACTTGAAGTTGATGAAGAAAACGCTTACTGACAAGCAATACGCTGATTATGCGAAAGTATTGAATGTCACTTTGCAGAATAAAGGTATCGAAGTGAAATAATAGAGAGGGCACTGAACATCACGTTTTGTGCCCTCTTTCCTTTATCAACACTATTCAAGTGTCGACTCCTAACCAATATATATATTTCATTTACAAACAATATCTGTCTTGTAGCTCCTTTTTATATTTCTTAGAGACCAGCAGCTCATCTACATTCTCAAATGGCGGATACAACACACATTTACCATCCTTGATAATCATCAGATAATCAATATTGATTATGAAAGACTGATGAATCTGCACAAAACAAGGAGCATATCTCACTATCTGATCGGCCGTGGTACTCTTCTTCAGAGGTAACGGCGTTTGTCCACTCAATACTGCCTCCCACTGTTTCCGTTCAGAGCAATACCGGAAATATCCAATTTCGGCAGGTCGTAATGCCCGCATGTCATTTGTCGGAGTAAACACCATAAATGTCTGACTAGTGTTTGCTAATGCCGCAGGAAAAAATGCAGCTTTCCGTTCTAATTCTATTCTTTCCATAAATCGGGAAATTATAAGTTCCAGATCTTTGTCCTCAAAAGGTTTCAACAAATAATCAAAAGCAGATTGACGAATGGCTGACATCATGTATTTATCGTATGCAGTATAAAAACGACTTTCATGCCCCAAGTCAGAGATTCGCGAATACTATCCAACAAATCCATCCCCTCATATCAGGTAGCTCTACATCTAAAAAGAGCAAATCGGGGACGCACTTTAGCTATCAGTTTCTTCCCGGATACTCCATTGCGTGCAGTACCTTCTAAATGAAAGTTTTCAAATTTCTGTAACCCGAATACCAGATTATCCAAGGACAACTCATCGTCATCTACTATTGCAACCTTATACCTGTCCATACCTCTCTTGTTTCTGCGAAATTAAAGAACTGAAAGCAATTTAAAAAATCAGAATATGTCATTTTTAGAATATTCGATCAAAACAACGGATATCCAATCAAAATTGAGGATTATTCGAAAATCATTAAACTGAATAATCATAATTCAACGGTAAATGAAAACTTACTTCACATCCGGTCTCGCCATCCGGCAAAGGAATATTGTGTACCGAAGTTTCAATCATTTCCTTATTCTTAGCATTCAAAATCTGAATAGTTTGCATGATTACCTTCATTCCGGTCCCTGTCCCTCTGTTAGCACTGTTCAGTTTGAATCCGCCCCCGTTATCCGTAATCCGGACACAAATATAAGTACCGGAACGATGAACATCAATCCAAAGGCGCCGTTCACCTTCTTTACCCCGAAGAGCGTGCTTGATGGCATTCTCCACCGGTATCTGTATTAACATGGAAGGCAGAAGCAACTGATTGGTGTCTACATCTTCACCAACTTCAATAGTCACCTTAAATTCCGGTCCCAAAGAACGGCGTTGAAGATCAATGTAGGTTTGCACAAAACCTAATTCTTCTTTAAGGTAACACACATTTGCTCAGCTAATTCCAAATTCCGTCGCATTAGTTTCACCAATGAGGAGAGTTCTTTTTATTCTCCCCTTCCCGACTGCCCATTTCCTGGTTCAGCACATTGAAAATAAATGCGGTGACATTCTGTTACGTATATTCTCCAAACGTAAAGAAGATATGGTACGCTGACTTTGCGCGAGCAGAAGAGCCCGTCTTTTCTTTTCATACAGATAGATGAAACAAGCAATAACCAATACCAAAACGCAAACTCCAATCCAGAAGAAACGTCCCTCGTGCAACTTTAACATCTCTACCTTCTGCTGCTCAATCAATATGTTCTTTGCCAACAGTGTAGAGTCCTGTTGATATCTCAATGACATATCGGCTGTACGCATTCTTACATGTTCATTACGGATAGAATCGTCCAGCCGGCTGTTTTCTTTCTGATAAAAGAAAGCATTTTTATAATCTGCCGTCTTCTCGTAAAAACTCCTGCAAATACTTATTACGAATATGCAGCATGTCCGGCTCTATATGATTCGGATTGGTAGCCTTACTTAGCAAGATTCCTTACGGTTGCCATATCATTTCGCTCCAGAGCCAGACCGATGCGTTGGGTATCAATATAATAAAGCGCTCCTGCCGCCCCTATTTTCCGAAAAAAAGGGTTGGCATTCATTAATATATTTAGCCGCTGAATCAGGTTCATTCATTTGCAGATAGACATCCCCAGATTCACCATACACAGGTTTTTCTCAAAGCCCATATCGGGATGAGAAACCGCCAGCGAGAAACCTTTCTTGAAATATTTTAAAGCTTCCGGATAATCCTCACGAAAATAATAAGAATTACCACGATTATTCAAATAAATATGTTTCTCAAGGAAGCATCTTATCATAAAACATCCCTGCCAGATTATAGTAATAGTCGCACTGATCAAAATCGTTAAAGCCATATACACCTGAGCCAGCCCATAATAAACAGGATGACGACGCCCTCCGATATTCTAAAGAATCTCCGATTTGCAGTGCTTTACGATACCAAAATGCACTTACGTCATATTTTTCCCTGCCGGCTGCATCAGCCAGATTGATAAGAATATCCGGGACTGATTCTGTCTTCACTCCCTGCAAACGTTGTTTGTAAGAATCTGTAAAGCAGACAATAGCCGAATCCATAGCACCTACACGCACATAAATATTACCTTTTGTATTCAGATATTCCGAGCGTAAATCAGCAAGATAGGGTGAAGATTGTTCATGGGCACAAAAGTCTTCTATCCGTTTTATTAAATAGCGGGCTGAGTCCACATCCGAAGTGAACATATACGTTTTTAATACTATAGCAGAGTAATAAGACCATTCCAGACTATCAGTCGACATCTCCATCTTTTTGCTTTGCCAGCGCACGTATCTGTTGTGGATGAGTGGTCAAAGAGTCTGTAACCGAACGATAAAAAGAGTCGTATTTTTTTTCCCAAGAGGAATGCTGCTCAGACTGTTTACACGAAACAGCTAAGAATAGTAGTAAGAGAACCGGAAGAGAAGTTCTCCACAGAATTTTGCCATATATCGTGTTCATAGCTATTGACATTTATATAAAGAATAAAGATATCCTTCATGCATTGCTACAAATATAATAGTTTTTCCCATTTAGTACAATTTTAAGACCACTTATCCGCTAAGATATTTATTTATCCTGTTTTACTTATTATATAATTTGGGTATCACAAATACTTATTTTAACTTTGCATAAACAAATTGAAGTAATCATTAACAGTAACCCACAAATTACGAGACACAATGAGAAAGCTTATATTTTTGGGGATTTGTATCTCCTTTCTTCTCCCCACAGCTATGCAGGCGCAATACTTGCGTTCATCCTATTTTATGGAAGGTAGCAGTACCGCATTCAGTTAAATCCGGCGTTGCAACCCAAACGTGGTTATGTCAATCTCCCCGGCATCGGTTCCGTGAATGCCGAAGTAGCCACTAACTCACTTGGCATACAAGATGTCATCGACGTTTTCGATTCCGACGGTGAATTTTATAACAACGACAAGTTCTACAATCGCCTGAAAAAGGAATGAATGAAGTGAATATCAGTGCAAATACAGATGTTATATCTTTCGGATTCTATAAAGGAAAAGGTTTCTGGTCATTCAATGTAGGGGCACGGGCTGATGTAGACGCCACTATTCCTAAAACCATGTTCGACTACCTGCGCACAACAGACGCTGATAATTTCAGCTGGAGCGGTGAGAGTTTTGATATCCGCAATGAAAAACTACGTTTGAACGCTTACATAGAAGTCGGGCAGGATATTCACGTGCCATCAACGAGCGCTTAACCGTAGGCGGTAAAGCCAAATTACTATTAGGTGCAGGAAACATAAACCTGAATATCAACCAGCTCTACATGTATGGAAAGGATGCTGGCATCGACTCGGAATTCCAACTAAAAACGGATGCATATCTGGAAGCTTCCGCAAAGGACTTGATCTGGAAGAAGAAAACGGATACATCACTGACCTGGATTACAATAGTTTTGGCATAAGTGGTTATGGAGCAGGTATCGATTTAGGAGCAAGCTATCAGGTGATGAAGAATCTGACTGTTTCTGCCGCCATTCTTGACTTAGGATTCATTTCTGGGGCAAATCAAGTACTCAAATAGCTGAATCAGATAAGAATACTACTATTGATAAAAATAACTATAGCGAATCATCCGATGTGCTGGACTTTGATTTATTCGGTTTGAAGAAGAAGGAAAACAAATCGCGCACCACCTCCTTATCACCGACTATGGTTATCGGAGGCGAATACGGATTACTGAACAACAAACTGGGATTAGGATTATTATCAACAACCCGTTTCGGCCAGTTAAAAACGTATTCTGAATTGACATTCTCCGCCAATTATCGTCCCAATACTTTGATTAATACTACGTTGAGCTATTCCATGTTACAAGGTGGCGAAACATTCGGTATTGCTTTCAAGATAGGTCCTTTGATGCTGGGTACTGACTATATGTATTTTGGAAATAACTCCAAACATGTGAATGCCTTTCTCGGACTTTCTATTCCTTTGGGAAAGAAAAATATAATAGCTAGGAGTTACAGGCTACAAGCTACGAGTGCTATGCAGAATAATAGCGCAGCAACTTGTAGCTTGTAGCTTTTGTAGCTTGTAACTATTTTATCGTTATCATCGTTGCCCCGAAACCATATTCCTGGAAAGAGGCATCCTGATGCCGAAAAGTAGGATATTTACGTTTCAGTTCATCCAGCAACGCTTTACGAAGTACACCGTCACCTTTTCCGTGGATAAAGACAATACGCTGTTCACGTTTATTCTTATACTGTTCCAGCACTTCACGGAATTTATCCAGCTGATAATTCAGTATCTCGCTGTTGCTCATTCCATGAGTATCATCCAGCAATTCACCAATATGAAGGTCTATCTCAATAATGCCACTTTGTCCGCCACGTTTCACAATCGGCTGAGATTTGGGTTTGTCTACCACTGTTTTCTTAAGCAAAGCTGATTGCAATTCTTCAGCAGAAACATACACTTGTTTAGTGGGAACATCATCCTTTACTATATCGTAAATCAATGCAGGCGTTTCAAAGAACTCCGACTCCTGAAAATGTATGCAATTTATAGAACTTCACCGTATCAATACGGAGTTCCACGCTTACTGCCGGCTTCATAGCAAACGAACGCCCTTCCTTAAAAGCAATAAATTGCACAGCTACGTGTTCACGATCATTCAATTCTGCTTTTCAAATTCTTCCAGCAAGAATTTTGTATTCGGCTCTACTACTCCATTGGAACGGACTTCCCATGCTTTTCCTTCGGCACAGAGATAGGTATAATACAAATAATAGTTACTGTCATTCACCAGATAAGCTTCAAAGGAGTCGTGCTGACTGCTTTGATATCTTCCGGAACGAAAGCCAGAAAAACATTCAGCACATCCCCACCACGCATTTCCGGCTGACGAAAAGCAGAAACTTGAGGCTTAGACAAATGTCCCATTTCTTTTTTCTTCATGTACAGGATGGGAAATAAAGATCGCACCGGCTTCTCTTCTACTTTCTTCGGAGTAGCTTTCGGCACCGGTCTCGTCATATTATAATCATCCGTATCAATCACCACACACTCACGTATGGGCATCGGGATATCAAACCATCGGCATCTTCTACCAGCACAATATCCTTTCCCCGAAATCCCGTCACAATACACCCCCGATCTCATTCAGGAAGCGTACTTTATCACCTATTTTCATCTTCTTTCTATTTAAGTATTTGACGAATTAGAATTTACGATTGAAGTTCGAAAGCCCAATCGCTCTACAAAGATACGGCAACTCAATAAAAAAAGATAGAAAAGAGAATAAATATCCGTACCTTTGCAGCCCGTAAAGAAGTTTATCATGAAAGAAGATCCAAAACATATCCGTATCAGTGAATTTAACTATCCGTTACCGGATGAACGTATCGCAAAATTCCCTCTACCAGTGCGCGATCAGTCCAAACTCCTGGTCTACCGCCATGGTGAAGTATCCGAAGACCGCTTTACTTCACTTCCATCCTATCTCCCGACGGAAGTCTGATGATATTCAATAATACAAAAGTGATACAGGCACGCCTGCACTTCCGTAAAGAAACCGGAGCTCTCATTGAAGTCTTTTGTCTGGAACCGATTGAGCCGAACGATTATGTGCTTAATTTCCAGCAAACCGAACATGCCGCCTGGCTTTGTATGATAGGTAATCTGAAGAAATGGAAAGAAGGACGTTGAAACGGGAAGTGACTGTAAAAGAGCAACCGATTACTTTGACTGCTACCCGTGGAGAATGTAAAGGAACCAGCCATTGGGTAGATTTTGCATGGGATAATCCGGAAGTGACGTTTGCCGATATCCTTGAAGTATTCGGAGAACTTCCTATTCCTCCTTATCTGAATCGGGATACACAAGAAAGTGATAAGGAAACTTATCAGACTGTCTATTCTAAAATAAAAGGTTCAGTAGCCGCTCCGACCGCCGGGTTGCACTTTACTCCCCGTGTATTGAACGCATTAAAAGAAAAAGGAGTAGATTTGGAGGAATTGACATTGCACGTAGGCGCAGGAACCTTCAAACCTGTAAAGAGTGAAGAAATAGAAGGTCACGAGATGCACACGGAATATATATCTGTTTCTCGCGGGACAATTCAAAAATCTGATTGCCCACAACGGAAAAGCAATTGCCGTAGGCACTACCTCCTGTACGAACACTGGAAAGTCTCTATCATATCGGTGTCACCCTTCTGAAAAATCCGAATGCAACAGAAGAAGAACTTCATGTTCATCAATGGCAGCCTTATGAGACAGCTGAAGAGACTGCAAGTATCACATCTGTAAAAAACGTTGCAGGCCATTCTCGATTACTTGAACCGCCATGATATGGAAGCGTTGCACACCAGTACGCAAATTATTATTGCACCGGCTACGACTACAAGATTGTAAATACCATGGTCACTAATTTCCATCAACCACAAAGCACCTTACTATTACTCGTCTCCGCCTTTGTAAAAGGCAATTGGCGAAACATATATGACTTTGCATTAAACCATGATTTCCGTTTTCTAAGTTATGGGGATTCTTCATTATTAATACCGTAACCTGTATATACAAATTAAAATACCTAATCATGAACGACGAACTAATATTAATTGAAAATAAGATATACGAAGTGCGTGGCACCAAAGTCATGTTGGACTTTGACTTAGCAGAACTCTATGGAATAGAAACAAGAACATTAAAACAGGCAGTAAGACGAAATATTGAAAGATTTCCTGAGGATTTTATGTTTATGCTCACCAAAGAAGAAGCTAACAATCTGATACACATAGGGGTATCACAAAATGTGATATCCCTGAATATAATGTTGGCTCTACAAACATATTTGTTTACAGAAAATGGTGTATCAATGCTTTCATCTGTTCTGCGTAGCCCGCTTGCCATTCAAATCAATATCAATATAATGCGAACATTTACGCGGATGCGCCAACTTGTTTTCGCATGCAAAGAAAGCAGTCTTTCCGTAAAGGATGAATTAGAACAAATAAAAAGTACAACTATCCGAGATAGCCGAAGATTTGGACAGTAACGAACAAGATCATGAAAGCCTTTTCAATGCCATTGCAGAAATATCTCTCAAACTACAACTTAACCAATCAATCCCGGACGTGTTACCGTGAAAGGATTCACCAAAATGATTTATGATAATGAACAGCGATAATAACCAGGAAATGTTTCCTCTTGTCGATGAACAGGAAATATTACAGGCGCCGCTACCCGTGGCGAATGTCACAATGGCAGCAAACTATTGCATCCGGTAATTCACCTTCATGTTTTCAATTCCAAAGGTGAATTGTATATGCAGAAACGTCCCGAATGGAAAGATATCCAACCGGGGAAATGGGATACAGCCGTAGGCGGACATATTGATTTGGGCGAAAGCGTAGAGATGGCTCTGAAGCGCGAAGTGCGCGAAGAACTGGGTATCACGGACTTTACGCCTGAAACGGTTACGCATTATGTATTCGAGTCCGCACGCGAAAAAGAACTCGTCTTTGTGCACAAGACCATATACGATGGTGAGATAGTCCCCAGTGATGAGCTGGATGGCGGACGTTTCTGGACGATAGAAGAAATTAAAAAGAATTTAGGCAAAGGGATATTCACTCCAAACTTTGAAGGGGAAATTGACAAAGTACTCTCATTAAAATAAAAGACCGCCCCTTGCGGAAACAGATGATATGCCCGGGGTAAACAGACCATCTGTTCCTGAAACACAAATGGGAGACCAAAGCCTCCCATTTGTTGAATATTTATAAATCTGCTCTTGACAGCTTTTACTTCGCCAGATCTTCAATTACCTTCATAATCTTCTGCCCGATTTCTTCTGCTTCTTCCGGTGTGGAAGCTTCGCTATACACGCGAATAATCGGTTCGGTGTTGTCTTGCGCAAGTGTACCCACTTATCAGCAAAATCTATTTTCCATTAAGTTCATGATGTCTCCGAGATTCTTTTCAAGCGGCTCCGGGTTGTGCTGGAAGTTTCCGGTAGGTTCACAGTAGAGTTTCTCTACATGTTTCACACCCAAACGTTCGAGAAGTTCGGGAAGAATGATACCGCCTACTGAGTTTACACAGTCAATAGCCACCCGGAAATCAGCTTTTCTTGATAGCTTCAACGTCTACCAGGTCGAGAGCCAATACACTGTCGATATGTTTTTGATTATAAGTCAGGTCTTTGCGGTAAGATCCCAAGTGATCTACGTCGGCATAGTCAAATTCTTCTGCTTCAGCAATACGAAGCACTTCGTTGCCTTCGGCTGCATTCAGAAATTCGCCATGTTCATTCAGCAACTTTAGTGCGTTCCATTGCTTGGGGTTGTGCGATGCTGTCAGGATAATACCGCCACAAGCGCCTTCCATCGTCACAGCCAGCTCGGTAGTCGGAGTAGAAGCCAGATCAATATCTACAACATCCCAGCCCATTCCCATCAGTGTGCCGACTACTACGTTTTTTACCATTTCACCCGAAATGCGGGCATCACGTCCCACAACAATCTTATTACTCTTTGACTTGCATGTTCTACGAATCAAAGTGGCATAAGCCGAGGTGAATTTTACAATGTCAAGCGGGTTCAGTCCTTCGCCCGCTCCTCCGCCGATGGTTCCGCGGATTCCAGAGATAGATTTGATTAGAGTCATAGGTTCTTTACTAAAAGATTTATCTAATGTTAGTGCTTTAGCTTTTTGCTTTCTCAAACTTCCAGATATCATAGAAATAAGGATTGACATATTGTTGTGCAGTTGTATGCCCCATCTTAGAAGGTACAATCAAGCGTACATGTGCATTATTACGCAAATAAGGTAAGGCAATCAACCAGCCGGATGGAATTGCAGTTCCATAACCTTGATTAACCCAAATAAATCATATTCCAAACTACCGGATAAAACGATTCCATAAACAGTAGACGCGTTTTGTACATAACGGAATGTTAATGGAAACTTATAATAATCAGGAGCATCCATCCATTCTTCTAATGGTACATTGAAACAAGTAACCTCTCCTGTCATCATATCCTTTTCTACATAACGAGTACAAATGACATTATTATTAGCAAAAGTGTCTACCTCATTAATAACTTCAACTCCATTCTTATCCTCCTCTTTTCCGCCACGATCTACGATCTGCATATATACGCCATTGGAGAAAGCAACGTATTCGTCATATCCATTCCCCGCTTCTTTTGAAGCCGTAATCAGTCATTCTTTTCGAACTCTTCCAGTGAAATGACACGAATATCATTATCTTTGATGAACTTATTCACCGCATTTTTCTCGTCTTCCAGCATTTCTGCATAAGTCTTCGAATTGTCGCATGCCTGGAACAGACTTCCGGCGGTTAACAAAGAGAGAAATAAAAATACAAGTTTCTTCATTATCTGTTATTTAGCTATATTCCGCACAAATGTATC
>VOFH01003767.1_pt1 | contig 29953 bp, 26 predicted proteins | sample 5384091 | NCBI WGS metagenome assembly VOFH01 (sample SAMN12384727, study PRJNA508395) | human gut metagenome | isolation source: healthy gut G | host: Homo sapiens
CTACCGTGTTCTACTGACTTCACCTGTGCTCTCCTGCTCCAGATTTCGAGCTTGTCCGCCCACGCCTGCATCATGCTCCGCCGTTCTTCAAGGTAGGTGGCATGGTTGTAGGTGCGACGCACCGAGTTGGGTTCCGCGTGGGCAAGCTGCGCTTCAATGGCATCCGGGCGATAGCCCATTTCGTTCAGCCGGGTGCTGCCTGTGGTTCTGGTGCCATGCGGGCTGTAGGTGCCGCTCCAGCCCAGCACCTTGAGCGCCTGCCGGATCGAATGCACCGACATCGGCCTGTTGCGGTCATCCCTGCCGGGAAATAGGTGCGTCCGATCACCGCTGATGGCGTGCAGGCGGCGCAACATCTCTACGGCCTGCGTTGGCAACGGCACTACATGTTCACGGCGGGCTTTCATGCGCCGGGCTGGGATCGTCCAAAGCGCGGCATCGAGATCGAATTCAGCCCATTCCGCTTCTGCCGCTTCGCTGGGACGCGCCAGTGTCCACCACATCAACTGGATGCAGAAATTGACCTGATAGCCGCAACGGTGGTTGTCGAAGTCGTTGAGCAGCTTGCCGATCTGCGCGGTGGTCAGTGCCGTCTTGTGTTGCGTCTTGTTGGCGGGCAAAGCCTTGCGGACGGGCCAGACGGGATCGTTGTCTGCCCGCAAGGTGGCAACTGCCAGCTCGAAGACACCGGACATGGTGCGCTTGGCTTCCGCAGCGACAGTCGGCGCACCGCGTTTCACGGTCTTGGTAAGGATGTCGAGAACGTGCGCAGGGGTGATGTCGCGCACCGGGAGCTTGCCGATGCTGGGGAAGACCACCCGCTCCAGCATGTCCAGGCGGCGTTTCTTGGTGATGTCCTCCCAGTCCCGCAGAGCCAGCCACTCTTTGGCGACGGTCTCGAAGGTATTGGCGGAATCCTCTTCGCGCTTGAGGCGCTCAAGCTGCCGGTGCTGGACGGGGTTGATGCCCTGCTTGACCAGCTTCCGCGCTTCCTCGCACTTGTCCCGCGCTTCGGCAAGGCTGACGGCAGGGTAGTCGCCCAGCGCGAACCACGACCCCTTGCCGCCCAGCTTGAAGCGGTAGCGCCAAGCCTTCACCCCATTGGGCTTCACTTCAAGGTAAAGGCCGCGAAGGTCATTCAGGCGGTAGAGCTGCTCCTTCGGTTTGGCAGCACGGCAGTGAGCATCTGTAAGCATGGTGTCACGGGGTCGGCAAGAAGGGGTGATGGATGGATCATATACACCTTATTTTGCTAGGTCTAATTTTCGTATACACCTACGTAGTCACTTTCCGCGGGCAAGGCCGGGCAATCTCATGCAACCCATGGAAACGAAGAACCCCGGATTTTCCGGGGTTCTGTCGCTGCTTCAGGGCTTCAAAGTAATCTTGTGAAATCCTGAGAAATGGCTTGTTTGGGTCAGACGTTGAAGAGGAAGTTCATGACGTCGCCGTCCTTGACGACGTAGTCCTTCCCTTCGGCGCGCATCTTGCCCGCTTCCTGCGCACCCTTTTCACCCTTGAAGGCGATGAAGTCTTCGTAGGCGATCGTCTGGGCGCGGATGAAGCCGCGCTCGAAGTCGGTGTGGATGACGCCCGCGGCCTGAGGCGCGGTGTCGCCCTTGTGGATCGTCCAGGCGCGGACTTCCTTCACGCCGGCGGTGAAGTAGGTCTGAAGGCCCAGGAGGTCGTAGCCCGCGCGGATCACGCGGTCGAGACCGGGCTCGTGCATGCCCATGTCTTCGAGGAACATCGCCTTGTCCTCTTCGTCGAGGTCGGCGATGTCGGCTTCGGTCTTCGCGCACACGGCGACGACCGGAGCGTTTTCTGTCGCGGCGAATTCGCGCACGGCGTCAAGAAGCGGGTTCCCTTCAAAGCCGTGGTCCTCGACGTTGGCGACGTACATGACGGGCTTGGCGGTGAGGAGGAAGAGCTGGCGGATCGTGGCGAGCTCTTCAGCGGTCAGGTCCACCGAACGGACCGACTTCCCTTCGTTCAGGGCGGGCTGGATCTTCTCCAGGACGAGGACGAGCTTCAGCGCTTCCTTGTCGCCCCCGGAGCGCGCCTGCTTCGAGTAGCGGTTCAGCGCCTTTTCCACGGTCTGGAGGTCGGCGAGCGCGAGCTCGGTGTTGATGACGTTGATGTCGTCGATCGGATTGACGCGGCCCGAGACGTGGACGATGTTGTCGTCGTTGAAGCAGCGCACGATGTGGGCGATGGCGTCGCACTCGCGGATGTTCGCGAGGAACTGGTTGCCGAGGCCTTCGCCCTTGCTCGCGCCGGCGACGAGGCCCGCGATGTCGACGAATTCGACGGCGGCGGGCACGACGCGTTCGGGCTTGACGATTTCGGCGAGGGCCTTCAAGCGCGGATCGGGCACTTCAACGACGCCCACGTTCGGCTCGATGGTGCAGAAGGGATAGTTCTCCGCCGCGATGCCGGCCTTCGTCAGCGCGTTGAAGATGGTCGACTTGCCCACGTTGGGAAGCCCGACGATGCCACATTTCAAACCCATGATTCTTCTCGGTCGATTCGGTTGGATGAGGCGGTGCGCCTAAGGGGCGCGCCGCCCGTTGGAAATTCGGTTGCTCAGATTGTAGGCGAGTCCGTCGGCGCGGCAGGCCCTTCGGGGACCTGATCGAGCTCGGTCTCGGTGTAGATCGGGATCATGCGCCGCGTGAGCAGGTCGGCGGCGACGCCCTGGCCGGGACGAAGCGTCCCGGTGAAGGTGCCGTCGTAGACGCTGTCGCGCCCGCAGGAGGGGCTCTTCGAGCGCATGAGCGCGCAGGCGACGCCGCGCTTTCTCGCGAGCGCCACCGCGTCGCGGGCGCCCTTGAGATACGCGTCCGTCACGTCGACGCCCGCTTGGGTCTTCACCCGGGCCTGGCCCTCGACGACTTCGGCGCCCGCACCCCCGATGATCTCGGCGGGGTCGCGCGGAACGGAGAGGCCGCCCGCGACTTCGGGGCAAAACGCCACGATGTCGCCTTCGCGGTAGCCGCGGGCTTCGAGGATCGGACGCACGCTCGGGACGGTGCGGCCGTCGTAGCGGCAGGCTTCACCCAAAAGGCAGGCGCTCACGAGGATGGGGCCCGCGCTTCGGGCCCGAGGCCTTCCCCTTGCCCTTCTTTGGCGCGGCTTCCTTCTTCGCGTCGTCCTTCTCGGCCTTCTTCGAGCCCGAGAAGGGTGCGAGCGCCCGCGTCGCCTTCGTCATGTCGCCTTCGGCCATGTCGTTCACCACCTTGAGGGCGGCGTCGATGCAGGCGTCCAAAGCCGCTTGGTGCTCGCGCGAAGGCGCGGAGAGGACGAAGTCGAAGACCTGCTGCGCCATCTGGAGGCGGCGCGGGTGGCCGACGCCGAGGCGCAGGCGCCAGAAGTCGGGGGTGCCCAGCTGCGCGGCGATGTCGCGCAGACCGTTGTGGCCGGCGTGGCCGCCGCCCTGCTTCAGGCGCATCTGACCCGGGTCGATGTCGAGCTCGTCGTGCGCGACGAGGATCTCCTCGGGCGAGATCTTGTAGTACTGCGCGGCGGCCTGCACGGCGCGGCCGGAGTTGTTCATGAACGTGAGGGGCTTCAGGAGCCAAACCTCACGCTCGCCCACGCGGATGCGGCCCACTTCCGCCTGGAACTTGCGCTCTTCGCGCATGACGGCGCCTTCGCGGCGCGCGAGCGCGTCGACGAAGCGGAACCCGGCGTTGTGACGGGTGCCCGCGTATTCGGGGCCGGGGTTCCCGAGCCCCACGATCAGACGGATTGCCTTCGACATGACTTACCTGAAGGGGGAATGGAGTGGACGCGCTATTTTAGCGGCGGGGACCGCGGCCGCCCCGGTTGAAGCGGTCGTTGCGGTCACCACGATCGAAGCGGTCGAAGCGGTCGAACCGGCGGGCGCCGCGCTCTTCGCGGTCCTGACGGTCTTCACGGTCTTCGCGCGGCGCGCGGCGTTCGGAACGTTCGCCGCGGTCTTCGAAGCGGCGCGGCTGATCGAGCTTCACCGTGACGTTGCGGCCCTTGTAGCGGATGCCCTGGAGGGCGTTCACCACCTGTTCGGCGAGTTCGCTCTCGACCTCGACGATCGTGAAGCGCTCGGCGATGTCGATCGCGCCGATCGAGCGGGAGTTGATCCCGGCTTCGTTCGCGACGGCGCCGACGACGTCCGCCGGGCGCACGCCCGCATCGCGGCCCGCGCCGAAGAAGAGGCGCGTCATGCCGGGTTCGGGTTCGGAGGAGCGTTCGCGGCGGGGGCGGTCATTGCGGCGCTCACCGCGCTCGCCCCGGTCGTTGCGGCGGCGCTCAAAGGGCGCGAAGGCCGGAATGTCGGTGTCGTCGTCCGTGCGGCCTTCGGCTTCTTCCGCGAGGCGGAGCGCCGCGGCGGCGACGTCGAACGGATCGTTTTCTTCGCAGAGCTGCTCGACGATGACGCGCCAGCGGTCGAGCTCCCCGGCTTCGAGGATCTCGGTCATCGCGGCCTTCGTCTGTTCGAGACGGCGGGCGGCGACGTCGTCGGCGCTCGGCACCGAACGGATTTCGATGCGGGCCTTCGTGATGCGCTCGATGTTGCGCAGATGGCGGTGTTCGCGCGGCTCCAGAATCGTGATCGCGGTCCCGGTGCGCCCGGCGCGGCCCGTACGGCCGATGCGGTGCACGTACGTTTCGTACGAGGCGGGAATGCCGTAGTTGACGACGTGGGTGAGGTTTTCGAGGTCGATCCCGCGGGCGGCGACGTCGGTCGCGACGATCGCGTCGACCTGACCGGCGCGCGCACGGCGCATCACGCGGTCGCGGGTCGGCTGATCGAGCCCGCCGTGGAGCGCTTCGACGCTCCAGCCGCGGGCGCGCAGGCCCTCGGTGAGTTCGTCCACTTCATTGCGGGTGCGCGTGAAGATGATGGCGAGCTCGGGGCCCTCGATGTCGAGGATGCGGCCCAGGGCGGCCTGACGGTAGTTGTGACCCACGACGTAGGCGATCTGCGGCACGCGCGGCGCTTCGCCTTCTTCGGTCTTTTCGCGCGCGATCTGAATGCGTACGGGGTCGGTGAGGTGTTCTTCGGCGATGCGGGCGATCCGCGGGGGGAGCGTCGCCGAGAAGAGCGCCGTCTGGGCGTTCTCGGGGAGCGCTTCGAAGATCGCGTCGAGTTCGTCCGCAAAGCCCAGGTCGAGCATTTCGTCGGCTTCGTCGAGGACGACCGCGCGGATGTTGCGAAGCTTCAAGGTCCCCTTTTCGATGTGGTCCAGCGCGCGGCCCGGCGTGGCGACGACGGCGTGGGTGCCGCGCTTCAGGGCGCGGATCTGGCGGCCGTACTCCTGCCCGCCGTAGATCGGCGTCACGAGCACGCCCGCGTCGCGGCCGTAGTTGTGGAGCGCTTCGCTCACCTGAAGGCAGAGTTCACGCGTGGGCGTGAGGATGAGAAGCACGGGGTCTTCGGCTTCGGTGCCGATCACGTGGCGCTCGAGGAGCGGGAGCGAAAAGGCGGCGGTCTTCCCGGTGCCGGTGGCGGCTTGGCCCAACACGTCGGCGCCGGAAAGGAGCGCGGGGATCGCGGCTTCCTGAATGGGGGTGGGTTCTTCAAAGCCCATCTGCGTGAGCGAAGAGACGAGGTTTTCGGAGAGTCCGAGTTCGGCGAAGGTGGCCATTGATGATTCCAAAGTGCGCCGATCGGTCCCGCACGAATGAAGAGCTGCGGATGGGACGAAGGGCGGAGTTGACGGGGCCGCGAGAGAAAAGAGGCGGCCTGCGGTGTGGGGTGTGGGCGCCCGGGGTGGCGGGCTTCACGGGGTGTTTGGGGGGCGGCCTCGCGGCCGCACAACGCAAAGGCCCGCAGCGGAAGTTTCCCCTGCGGGCCTTCAGGTGTCGAAGGAAGCTAAGGATTACTTGGCTTCTTCAGCGGGGGCTTCTTCAGCCGCGCCGATGATTTCTTCTTCAACCGGGGCGATGACCGAGGCGACGACCACGTCGTTGTGGACCGTCACGCCTTCGGGCATGGCGATGTCGGTGGCGCGCAGCGTCATGCCGAGTTCCATCTTGGAGAGGTCGACGGCGATGAATTCAGGCAGCTGCAGCGGCAGGCAGGTGACTTCGACGTAGGAAACGGCGTGCGAGATGATGGCCTTGCTCAGCTTGACGGCCGGGCTTTCTTCGGCGCCGGAGAAGTGCAGCGGCACGCGCATCGTGACCTTTTCGTCCGGCGCGATGCGCTGGAAGTCGATGTGCATGACCTGCGGCTTGTACGGATGCATCTGGAAGGCGCGGAGAACGACGAGTTCTTCCTTGCCGTCCAATTCCATCGTCAGGATCGAGGCGTGGAACTTTTCCTTGCGCAGAGCGTAGAAGATCGGATTGTGTTCGAGCTCGATCGGCGTCGCGGGCTGGGTGCCGCCGTAGATGATGCCGGGCAGCTTGTCCGCACGACGAAGGCGGCGGCTCGCACTCGTACCTTGCGTCTGACGCGTGGTGGCGATGACTTTCATGAAATTCTCCAGTGAGAGATTGAGTTGATGAAAAAACTCCCCGCAGTCGCGACCAACCGCGGGGAAGCGGTAGAAAACTTATTCGGTAAAGAGGCTGCTCACCGAGTCCTCACGCGCGATGCGCAGGAGGGTTTCGCCGATGATCGCGGCGCAGGAGACCTGGCGGATCTTCGGGCAGGCTTCGGCGGCCTCGGAGAGCGGAATCGTATCGGTGACGACGAGTTCGTCGAGGGCCGAATTCGTGATGCGCTCGATGGCGGCGCCGGAGAGCACCGGGTGCGTGATGTAGGCGTAGACGGCCTTCGCACCGCGCTCCTTCAGGGCGCCCGCGGCGTTGCAGAGCGTGCCGGCGGTGTCGACGATGTCGTCGGTGATCACGCAGGTGCGGCCCTTGACGTCGCCGATGATGTTCATGATTTCCGCGACGTTCGCGCGGGGACGGCGCTTGTCGATGATCGCGAGGTCCACTTCAAGAGCCTTCGCCATCGCACGGGCGCGCACCACGCCGCCCACGTCGGGCGAGACGACCATGAGGTCTTCGAGCTTGCGCGACTGAAGGTCGTTCAGAAGCACCGGCGTCGCGTAGATGTTGTCGACCGGGATGTCGAAGAAGCCCTGGATCTGGTCCGCGTGGAGGTCCATCGTGAGGACGCGGTCGACGCCGACGGCCTGGAGCATGTTCGCGACGACCTTCGCCGAGATGGCGACGCGGGTCGAACGGGGACGACGGTCCTGGCGCGCATAGCCGTAGTACGGGATGGCGGCGGTGACGCGGCGGGCCGAGGCGCGTTTCAACGCGTCGACCATGATCATCAGCTCCATCAGGTTGTCGTTCGTCGGAGCGCAGGTGCTCTGAAGGATGAAGACGTCCTTGCCGCGGACGTTGTCAAGCAGCTGAACCATCACTTCGCCGTCGCTGAAACGGGTGACCGTCGCTTGGCCGAGCGGAATGTTCAGATACTGGGACACAGCCTGGGCAAGCTTGGGATTGGCGTTGCCCGAGAAGACCATCATACTTTCCGGCACCGTGGTGACCATGATTGAGCTCTTTACTTGGTGAGGCGGACCGCACGGGCGGCCGCGGAGGTTGAGGCGGCGTCTTGGGAAACCGCCCGTTCGGAAGCGCGCTCTCCGCTGCCGGCGGGCCCGCTTCGGGTTAAGGGTTCGTGGCAGGGGTAGAAGGATTCGAACCTTCGAATGCCGGAATCAAAATCCGGTGCCTTAGGCCAGCTTGGCGATACCCCTGTCCGAGAGTATTTCAATCAGTCAGCCAGTCCGAGAGCGGATGCTTCGCCATTCCGCTCACTCCGCGCACCGCCCAATCTTCGGGAAACGACGCCGCGAGGGCGTCGACGTCCGAGCGTTCGGGCAGCACGGCGAAGACGGCGCTCCCAGAGCCGGTCATTCGGGGATCCAGCCCCGCCGACGCGAACATCGTCTTGGCGTGCCGGACCGCTTCCGAAAAGGCCTCGGCCACGGGCTCGAGGTCGTTGCGACCCGGCAGTGCGGGCCAGGTTTTCCGGACCAGGTCTGAAAAGAACGCTATTGTGTGGGAAGGCGTATCCCTTGTCAAGTTGGGCGCCGCAAATATTTCCCCGGTCGGGACGTGCGCCGCAGGCCATGCGACGAGGTACCGCGAGGCCGGGAGATCAAACGGCCGGAGCTTTTCGCCGAACCCTTCCGCGAAGGCCGTCCGGCCGAAGATGAAGAAGGGCACGTCGGCGCCGAGCCGCTCGCCGAGCTTCATGAGCTCCCCGCGCGTGAGCCCCAGGTTCCAGAGCCGGTTGAGACCCATCAACACGGTGGCGGCGTCGGACGACCCGCCGCCCATCCCGGCGCCTGCGGGGATGCGCTTCTTGACCCGGATCCTCACGCCGCCCCTGGGCTTCCTTTCCGCCATCAGAAGGCGCGCCGCGCGCACCGCGAGGTCCTTCTCGGCGTCGCAGAGAAGGTCTCCCGTACGCTCGACCCTCCCGGGTGCGGTGCCGGAGAGGTCCCAGAGGTCGATCTCGTCCGACCAGTCGATGAGCGTAAAGACGCTCTCCAGGGCGTGCCGCCCGTCGGGGAGGCGCCCGGTCACGTGAAGAAAGACGTTGAGTTTGGCGGGGGCGGGAAGCCCCAGGGCGGACTTCATTCTTGTGTGGGATCCAAAAGAATCGTGACGGTGACGGGGGGTTCCGTGAGATGCGTGAAGCGAAGCCGCGAGGGTGCGCCCGACGCCTCACGCGAGAGCACCGTCGCGCGCCAGTCGCCCGCGACGGTTTCGTTTTCCGCCGGGGGCGTGGTGAGCATCGCTTCCAGCGCGTCGACGGGAAGCGCGAAGCCCAGCTGCGCCGTGAGGAGCGCGTCGAGGTCGGGACCGGTGAGGGGGTCCGCGGCGCCCCGCGCGATCGAGGCGCCTTGGGGCGTGCGCTCGATCCGGGCGATGACCCCTGAGAGCGGCGTCAGGAGGTCGAGCCTCGAGAGTCCCCGGGCCTTGAGGTAGAGAAAGCGCCCGGAGACGTTTTCGACGCCCTGCGGCGTCTTCGCCGAAAGGCTGAAGCGGCCTTCGCGGCGGATCGCCCCTTCGGGGACGACCGCGCAGCCCGCGAGCGCAAGGGCGCCCGCGAGCGCCAGGCCCAAAACCGTCCGGCGCGCGGTCACGGCTTCTTCCCCAAAAGTTCGCGCAGACGGGCGACGGTCGGGTGCTCCGGATCGTGCTCAAGGAGTTCGGCGAAGGTGGCTTCCGCCGCCTTTTGGTCGCCCGACTTCTGGAGGATGATGACGAGGTGAGCGGCTACTTCGGCGTCGTAGAGCTTCTTCAAGGACGCCGACACGAACTCGCGCGCGGCGCGCAGGCGCCCTTCGTGGTAGCAGAGCCAGCCCATCGAATCGAGGATGTAGGGGTTGAGCGGATCGGCGCGGTAGGCCTTTTCAAGGAGCGCACGCGCTTCGGTGAGGTTGCGGTTCTGCTCGACCCAGAGGTAGCCCAGCGCGTTGTTCGCCTGGACGTGCTCGGGGTTCATCGAGAGGAGCGTCTGAAGGCGCTTTTCCGAGAGGGCCGAGTCACCGGTTTCCTGCGCGAGCATCGCGGCCTCGTAGAGGATTTCCGGGTCGGTCGGGTGTGCTTCCAGCGCGGCGTTCATCACTTCCAACGCTTCCGGGGCGCGGCCCTTTTCCATCAGGAGGGAGGCTTCCGCGGAGAAGAGCACCGGGGCGTCGAGCTTCAGGTTCGTGCGGGCGGTGCGAAGGGTCTGCAGCGCTTCTTCCGTCTTCCCGCCGTCCGAGAGCGCCACCGCTTCGCGAAGACGCGCCTGCACGGCGAAGGGACCGGCCTGAAGTTCGCGGTAGTAGCGGGCCGCGGCGGTGAAGTCGCGCTTCGTCAACGCGGCGTTCCCGAGCTGCAGCCACAGTTCCGCGCGCGAGAGGTCGACCGCGGGGTTTTCCTCGCGCACGCGCTTCACGTATTCGGTGAGCCAGCGGGTCGTGCGCTCGACGTCGTTCAGTTCGGCGGCGATCTGACCGGCGTTCTGGTAGATGCGCAGGTTCTCGCCCGCGTCCTTCACGGCGCGCTCGGCGGCTTCGAGCGCCTTCGCGCGCTCACCCGAGCGCTCCAGCGCACGGGCCAGAACGATCCGCACGTCGGCGTCCTTCGGACGGCGTTTCAGGTGCTCGTTCAACATCCGGAAGGCGGCCGTGCGGTCGCCCTGCCAGCAGATGTCGGCGGCTTCGACGAGAAGGGACGAATTCTTCGGGTCGAGGGCGATCGCCTTTTCGGCGGCGCGGCAGGCCTGCACGCGGTCGCCCGCGGTGCGGCGCAGCTGCGCCATCGCGATGCCGACGTCGGCGCGCTTCGGGTACTTCGCGGCCCAGGGGTCCAGAATTGTCACGGCGTCGCGCACCCGGTTGGGAGGAAGCCCCCGGAAGATGCGGGCCGTGGTCGCGAACCAGGCGCCGGGATCGGCCTTGCCCTTCTCATCCTTCCGCGCGTCGAACCGGCCCGCGGCTTCCGTGAGGAGCTTTTCGGCGTCCTTCGGGCGGCCCTGCTCGACGGCGTCGACCAAAAGCGTGTTGAGGGCACCGGCCGAAAGGGGATCGAGCTCGTACCAGAGCTTCGCCGCCTCGACCATCCGGCCCGAGTCCTGCGCCTGAACGGCCGCTTCCCAGGCCTGCCCCGCGAGTTCGGCGCTCCGTTCGCGGCGCGCCGCGTCCATGTAGGCGTCGTACGCGAAGCCCGGTTCGCCGCGGTGGCGCGCGATGTCGCCCGCGATCACTTCGAAGGTCGTGATGTCCCCGCGCATCACCTTGGGGTGCCCCGGGGGCATGCCCTTCATGCCGGGCATGGCCGAGGCCGCACCGGCGGCGAGCAGGACGAGCGAACAAAGAAGACTGACGGCGGGACGCGGCATGGCTGCAGGGTGAAATTCGTTGAAAAGAACGCGGTCCATTTTAATGGTCGGAGGGTCGCTGTCCCGGCGAACGTGTGAGAATGTGCGTTTCATCCCGTTGACCGGATCCACTCTTCGTCCTCCATTCCCGATGACCGCTTTCGCCGAACGACTCACCCGCTGGCAGCGCTCCGAAGGCCGCAAGGCCCTCCCGTGGCTGCGCACGCGCGATCCCTTCCAGCGCCTGGTGGCGGAGGTGATGCTCCAGCAGACGCAGACGGGGACGGTGGCGCCCTATTGGGAGCGCTTCGTCGGGCGCTGGCCCACCGCCGCGGCGCTCGCCGCGGAAGACCGCGACGTCGTGATGAAGGCCTGGGAGGGCTTGGGCTACTACCGGCGCTGCCGGCTCCTTTGCGATGCGGCCGAACGCGTGGTGACGGACTTCGGCGGCGTGACGCCGTCCGACTACGCGTCGCTCCTGACGCTTCCCGGCATCGGGGACGCGACGGCCGCGTCCTTGGCCGCGGCGATCACGGGTGAGCGCCGCGCGATGATCGACGGGGAACGTGAAGCGCGTCCTCTCGCGCGTCTTCCGGATCGAGGGCGCCGTGGGCGAAAAGGCCTTTGAAGCGGAGGTGCGCTCGCGCGCCGAAGCGGAACTCCCCGGGACGGAGGACATGGCCGCCTACACGCAGGGGTTGATGGACCTGGGCGCGACCGTCTGCCGCCCGAAGGCGGCCGACTGCGGGCGCTGTCCCGTGGCGCTGCTCTGCCGCTCGCACGCGGAGACGCCCGGGGAGGAAACGGCGCTTCCCCGCCCGAAGAAGCCCTTGGCGAAGCAAAAGCTCGCCGTCGGGATCGTCCTGGTCAGGAGTCCCTCGGACGAGGTGCTCCTGGGGCGCGCGCCCGAAGGCGTCTGGCACGGGCTTTGGGTGCCGCCGATGGCGGTGCTCCCCGAGGAGGCGTCGGAGAACCTTCCCCGCCGCCTCAAGGATCTTCTGGGCGTGATGGCCCTGGGTGAGGAACTCCCGGCGATGCGCCATGAACTCACACACCGGTCGCTCACGATCCGTGCGTGGCTCTTGGACGTCGATGCGGCGACGTTCGACGCCCTGAAGGCGGAACTCGTGGGCTTCGAAACCTTCCCTGTGGCGGGGCACCCGGCCGTGCCGGTGCCCGTGAAGCGCTATCTCGCCGTGCTCCGCGAGCTCGGCTGAATCAGGCCGTCTGCACCGTCGCCTCGGGGGCGAGGCGCGCGAGCTGCTCGGCGATGCGGTGGCGCACGATCACGCCGGCGCGGTCCGCAAAGCGACGCCCCAACGTTTCCGCCACCCAGACGGAGCGGTGCTGTCCGCCCGTGCACCCGATGCAGATCGTGAGGTAGTGGCGGTTCTGGCGCAGGTACGCCGGAATCCAGGTTTCAAGAAACGCGGCGATGTCGTCCACCATCCGGCAGGCCTCGGCGTCCGCCGCCAAAAAGCGCGCGACGGGTTCGTCGCGGCCGGTCAAGGGCCGCAGCGCCGGGTCGTAGTAGGGATTCGCGATGCAGCGCACGTCGAAGACGAGGTCGGCCGCCGTGGGGATCCCGTGCTTGTAGGCGAAGGATTCGAACGTGATCGTCATGCGGGCGCCCGGCTCTCCCGCGAACTGCTGCACCCAGCGGCGAAGCTGCGCGGGGAGGATCCCCGTCGTGTCCATGATGATGCCGTGTTCGGCCATCGGCTGAAGAAGCTCGGCCTCCAATTCCACCGCTTCGCGAAGCGTGAGCGTCTTCCCTTCGTGCTCGGCGCGGATCGAGAAGGGGTGCCGCCGGCGGGTTTCCGAAAAGCGCTTGATGAGCTCGTCCGTGGAGGCCGTCAGAAAGAGCACCCGTACGTCGAAACCCTCTTCGCGGAGCTTCGCGAGCGACTCCGACACTTCCTTCATCGTGGCGATCGAACGGCCGTCGATCGCGACCGCAGCGCGCTCTTCGCCGAGGCTCCCCAGGCGGTGGGCGACCGGCAGCAGAAACTCCGCGGGGAGGTTGTCCACGCAGTAGCAGCCGCTGTCTTCGAGCTGTCGGATCGCGATGGATTTGCCTCCGCCGGAGAGGCCGGTGACGAGAATGAGCTGCATGGTGGGGCGCGCCTTGGTGGGTGAATGGGCGAGGCCCATTCTTGCACGAACGGAGGGCGATGAACCGTCCTTTCCCGGGGAAACGTCTCAAGGTCAAGACATCCGCGGCCGGATTGGAGTATGGTGAAGCGGTACCCCTTCACCCCCGGAACATCTCATGCTCATCACCTTCGCCCTCGACAACTGGAAGTCCTTCAGGGACCGCGCGGAGCTCCGCATGACGGCCGTCTCGGCGGTCCGGCCCCGCGAGCGTCTCTTCTTCGTTCCCGAATACCGCATGCGGCTTCTTCCGGTCGCCGCGCTTCACGGGCGCAACGCCTCGGGGAAGACGGCCTTCGTAGAGGCGCTCGGCTTCCTGCGGGACTTGGTTCTGCGCGGGACGCCGAACCCGGACGGGAAGATCCCCGTTCGCCCCTTCAAACTGGAATCGGAATGCCTGAGGCGTCCGACCCGCTTGGAGCTCAAAACGCTCATCGAGGGGCGCATTTGGTCCTACCGGGTGAGCCTCACGCCGGAGCGGATTCTCGACGAGCGGCTCACGTTGGCGTACGAACGCCGGGAGGGCGAAACCATGCGGTTCGACGAGGCGTTCTTCCGCTCGAAGAACGAGCTCGAACAGCTTCGGCTCATCGAACGGTCGACGAGGGAGAACCAACTCTTCCTCACGACGGCGGTTCAGTGCAATGCGGTGAGGCTTCGCCCGCTTTACGACTGGTTTGCGCGGCTCAGCGTGTTGACGCCCCGGTGCGGGAGCGTTCCCGTCGAGGCTTCGGGTGATCCGAAGCATCCTTTGGGCGAAGCCGTGACGCAGATGATGCGGGACAGCGGAATCGGACTGGTGCGTCTCGAAGCGGTGCGCGTTGAGGGCCCCGCCGATCGGATGGGCTTGCTCGGAGAACGGCTGGCGCTTCTCGGCTCGGACGCCTTCCTCGCGGAGGACATGTTGGTCCGGCGCGAGGGAGGCGGGGTTGTTCTTGAGCGCCTTCGGCCGATTCTGAAGAACGCCCGGGGCGAAGAGACGGCACTCTCGTGGAGCGACCTGTCGGACGGCACGAGGCGTCTACTGGCGCTGGTTCCCGTCTTTGCGCAACTCAAGGAAGGCGTCGACGGGGTCTTCGTGATCGATGATCTCGAGCTCGGCCTCCATCCGAACGTTTCGGCTTGGCTCGTGAAGTCCGTCCTGGGCGCAGAGGGACCTGCAGGCAGGGCTCAGCTGGTCTTCACGACGCATGACGCGAATCTTCTCGACGCGGAACTTATTCGGCCCGACGAAGCGTGGAGCGTCGGGAAGAGTGCCGCGGGCGCGTCGACGCTGCGGTCGGCCGCTGACTTCGGGAGCTGCTGAAGCCCGGGTCGGCCTCAGTTCTCTTCCGAGGAACCCTCTTCGCCGTTTTCTTCGTGCCAGGCCGAGTCGAAGTCGCTGTGAAGGTCCGCGGGCGGCTCCCACTCGTGAATGAGGCGGCAGACTTCGGTGGCATCGGGCGCGCTCATCAAGGCCTGGCGCATCGGGCGGTCGTTCATGATCGCCGCGCACTCGCGCAGGATCCCGAGGTATTCGGAGGAATCCCCATCGGGGACGATGAGGCAGAAGAAGAGCTGCACGCCGCGCCCGTCCGGGGCGTCGAGCATGACGGGCTCCGCCGTGCGCAGCACGACGAGGCAGGGCTCCGTCACCCCTTCGATGCGGCCGTGAGGAATCCCGCAGCCCGCACCCATGCAGGTCGAGCCGAGGCGCTCGCGCGCAATGAGCGCGTCGAAGGCTTCGCTGTGGGCGACGCCGTAGGCGGATTCGAGCAGAAGCGACGCTTCTTCGAAGAGGCGCTTGCGGCTCGCGGCGGCGATGTCGAGGCGAACGGCGTCGAGGGTGACGTAGGGTTGAAGAAGGTTCATGCGGAAGGTGTGGCCGCCGGTGTTTACGGTGCGGGCGGACCCGTGGAAAAAGGAAGTGTAGTCTACCGAAATCCGTATTCGGCCGCGCGGGGTGCGTTGGGGCGCGTACAGGAATTCAGCTCTTCCGGCGCCGTTGACGGGTGCTCGGGATTCCTTCCATCTCGCGGTACTTCGCGATGGTTCGGCGGGCCACGATGATGCCCTCCGACGCGAGCTGCTCTTCGATCGCCGCGTCTGAGAGGGGCTTGGTGGGGTCTTCCGCCGCAATGAGCGCGAGGATGCGGGCGCGCACGGCGTCGGTCGAGCACCCGCCCTCCGCGGCCTGCGCGAGCAGCCGTCGCCACTCGAACGTCCCCGCACGGCACTGGAAGTACTTCCCCGCCATGGCGCGGGAGACCGTGGATTCGGCGAGCCCGAGGATTTCCGCGACGTCCTTCTGGGTCAAGGGCGTCAAAGCCGAGGGGCCTTCAGTGAAGAACCCCTGCTGGCGCGAAACGAGCAGCGTGAAGATCCGGCGGAGTGTCTCACGGCGCATGTCGATGCGGGCGATCAGCTGGCGCGCTTCCTGGAGCGCCGCGGTCCAGGCGGGACCGCCCGAGACGCTGGGAGACGCGAGCCGAAGCCGGGGCGAAGCGGCGGGATTTTCGAGCGCCACCCACCTCCCCTCACGGCATTCGACGAAGAATTCGGGAAGCACCGTCGGGGCGGCGTCCGCCCAGGGGGCGGCCCGGATGGGGGTCCAAAAGCGGGAGCGCCCAAAGCACCTCGTCCAATACGTCTGGGGAGAGGCCGAGCGCGCGGGCGGCGTCGGCACGGGCCGGGCCCGAGGTCTGAAGAAGCGACGCGAAGGCCTGAAGGTGTTCGCCGAAGAGGTGGGCGAGCGCCTCCGTGGCGTCCTGGGTGAGTTCTCCGGCGCGCGCGAGCCGCGCGATCTGCTCCCGGACGGCTTCGACGGGACCCGCGCAGGCGATCCCTGCGGGGTCGAACGAGCGCAGGGCGATGATCGCCTCGTCCCAAAGCGTCGCGGGGCGCGAGGGATCGATCGAGGCGAGGTCTTCGGGCGTGGGGTTCAGGAACCCGTCGTCGTCGACCTCGTCGATGAGGTCGCGCACGGCGTCGCGGACGTCTTCCGTGAGTTCGGAGAGGAGGAGCTGCTCGCGGAGCATCCCGCGAAGGGTTTCCTCGGCGGGCGTGTCGGCATCTTCTTGGAAGTCCCCTTCGGGGCGCGGGCCCCCGGGCCAGGCTTCGTAGACGCCGGGGATCCCGTCTTCGGGGTCGACCCGCTCAAGCAGAGGATTCTCCTCCATCCAGAGCGCCGCCTCGGCGCAAAGCGCCTCCGCGGGGAGCTGCAGGAGCTTCAACCCCTGCTGCTGTTCGGCGGAGAGCTTCTGCTGCTGCGCGAGGACGGCCTGGAGTTCGGCGTGCATGGCTTACATGCTGAAGTTGTCGCCGAGGTAGAAGGTGCGCACGTCGGCGTTCTTGATGATCTCGGTGGGCGAGCCGGCGGCGAGCACGCGGCCTTCGTTGATGATGTAGGCGTGATCGCAGATCGAGAGCGTTTCGCGCACGTTGTGGTCCGTGATGAGGACGCCGATGTTGCGCTCGCAGAGGTAGCGGATGATGCGCTGAATTTCGATCACCGCGATCGGGTCGACGCCGGCGAAGGGTTCGTCGAGCAGGATGAAGCGTGGGTTCGCGGCGAGCGCGCGGGCGATTTCCGTGCGGCGGCGCTCCCCGCCCGAGAGCGACAACGCGGTGCTCGTGCGGATGTGCTGGATCTGGAGTTCGTCCAGAAGTTCGTCCAGGCGCCGTTCGATTTCGTCCTTCGTGTAGGGCTTGCCGTTCTCGTCGATCTGAAGTTCCAGAATCGCGCGGATGTTGTCTTCGACGGAGAGCTTCCTGAAGACGCTCGCTTCCTGCGGGAGGTAGGAGAGCCCCATGCGGGCGCGCTTGTAGATGGGCATGTGGGTGAGCTCATGCCCGTCGAGGACGATCTTGCCGCCGTCTGCGACGACCAACCCCACCACCATGTAGAAGCTCGTCGTCTTCCCGGCGCCGTTCGGGCCCAGGAGGCCCACGACTTCGCCGCTTTTCACGGAAAGGTCGACGCTCTTGACCACCTGACGCGAACCGTACTGCTTGCGCAGACCGGTCGCTTCGAGCGTGTGGATTTCTTCGGGCGGGAGCAGCTCTTCTTCGGGCGTCGTCGTCTGTTCGGTCGTCATCCGTGGTGTCCGTTACTTGGGCGCGGTGAGGTTGGTGGCGGGCGAAAGGCGGGCGCCCTGATTGCGGGGCTCGGCCGCTTCCTTCGTGCGCGGCGCGATGATCGTGCTCACGCGGTTCTTCTTGCCGTCGGTGGTGCCGCCCTCGATGGTCGAGCGCGCGTAGCGCAGGTTGTAGACGATGCGCTCGCCGCTCGACTGGTCCTTGCGCACGCCGTTTTCCGTGCGCGAGATGCGCGCGGCGCCTTCCAACGTCACCGTGTCGCGCTCTTCGTCGTAGGTGATGCGGTTCGCTTCGGCGTGCATCCACTCGTCGATGCCCTTCGTCTTCGGGTCGCGCTGCTGCTTGAAGCGCGCGGGCGAGCCCGTGATCACCGCCTTGCGGTAGCCCTTGGGCGTGACGGAGAGTTCGAGCTTCGCCCCGGTGATGTTCATCGACCCCTGGTCGACGACGACGTTCCCGGCGTAGACCGCCGTCTGCTGGACTTCGTCACCGTTGAAGCGGTCCGCATGAACCTCGATCTGCTGATCGCGGTCGGTGCTGAGCGCCCAAACCGGGAGACTGAGTGCGGCGCAGGCCGCGGCGACGAGAAGCTGCCTCATGGGGATCATCGTTCAAGGGTGGAGGAATGGAAGTTCTGGGGCTGCAGCACGGTGTGCACGCGCTTGCGCAGTTCGACCGTGCGGGCGATGTTATCGTACACCATGCCTTCTTCGGCCTCGGTCACGTCGTTGCCGCGGCGCATGAAGACGGGCGCGGTCGTGTCGAACCGGTAGGTGTCGAGCCAACCGCGCAGGCGGTCGGTCCTGAAGTAGAGGTCGGGCTCCGCCGGACCCGCGGCGTGGGTGTATTCGACGTTGCCTTCAAGTTCGACGGTTTCCATCCCGTCGTTGCTCCAGGCTTCGTCGGCGCGAAGCGTCGTCTGAAGCTTCGCGGGGTCGAGCGTCACGAAGAGCGCGTTCTCGGCCCTCATGCGCTCGTCGGAGAAGTGCGCGACGTGCGCGGCGACGAGCCGGGTCGTGGGACCGCCCTCGGGCGAAAAGTCCGTGAGCGTCACGTTCTCGGCCGTAAAGTCCGGGCTCTCGGGCGAAGGCACGTAGCGGAGCCCCATCAGCCCCGTCTGCACCGCGTAGTAGTAGCTCGCCAGAACGAGCGCCAGAAGGATGCTCGCGCCGGCGATCGCGGTGATGCGCTCGCTCATGATGAGTCGGCGGTGGGTCATCCTCAGCGGCCCTCCACGTAGGCCGCGCGGACCAGGTCGTCCCAGAGGCCCCGGCTCCGCAGAATGAGTTCGGCGAGGTCGCGCACGGCGCCCGCGCCCCCGGCGTGGGGCGCGCGCCAGGCGACGATGCCGTCAAGATCCGCGATGCCGTCGGCGGGCGTCGCCGGAAGCCCCGCGCGCATGAGCAGCGGCAGGTCCGGAACGTCGTCGCCCATGTGTAGGCGACCTCGCGGTCGGTGAGGTTGAGTTGGGCGAGAAGCCCTTCGTAGGCGGGCGTCTTGAAGCGCTGGCCCTGAAGCACGTGCGTGATCCCGAGCTCCTTCGCACGCTCCGCGACGATCGCGGACGTGCGGCCCGTGAGGATCGCGACTTCGATCCCGGCCTTCTGGAGCATCTTGATCCCGAGGCCGTCGCGCACGAAGAACGACTTGAAGAGTTCGCCGTTCGAGGAAATGTTGATGCGGCCGTCCGAGAGGACGCCGTCGACGTCGAGCACGACGAGGCGGACGGCGCGGGCGCGGTCTTCGAGCGTCGTCATCAGATCACCTTCGCGTCCATGAGGTCGTGCATGTGCAGAGCGCCGATCAGGCGCCCTTCGGCGTCCGTGACGAGGAGCTGGTTGCAGTGCTTGGCTTCCAGAACCTTCGCGGCCGCGGCGGCGAGTTCGTCGGCGCCGATCGTGTGCGGGGACTTCGTCATCACGTCGCGGATGACGATCTCGCGGATGTCGCCCACGCGCTCGATCAAGCGGCGCAGGTCCCCTTCCGTGAAGATCCCGAGCACGCACCCGTCGTCGGCGACGACGGCGGTCATGCCGATGTGCTTCTTCGTGATTTCGCGCACGGCGTCCAAAACCGTCGTGTCGTCCCTCACCTGCGGCATCGCGTCGCCCGTGCGCATGACGTCGCGCACGTGGATGAGGAGGCGTCGGCCCAAGGCGCCGCCCGGGTGGCTGCGCGCGAAGTCTTCCTTCCCGAAGCCCTTCGCCGCGAGACAGGCGACCGCGACGGCGTCGCCCAGGGCGAGCGTGAGCGTCGTGGACGCGGTGGGCGCGAGGTTCAAGGGGCAGGCTTCGCGCTCGACGTGGCAGTTCAGGTGCACGTCGGCGTAGCGCGCGAGCGAGGACTCGGGGTTGCCGGTCATGGCGATCAGCTTCGCGCCTTCGCGCTTCAAGGTGGGGACGATCGTCAGGAGTTCGCTCGTCTCACCCGAGTACGAGATCCCGAGGACGACGTCCTCCGCTGTGATCATGCCGAGGTCGCCGTGGGCGGCTTCCGCCGCATGGACGAAGAAGGCGGGGGTGCCGGTCGAGGCGAAGGTCGCGGCGAGTTTGCGGCCGATGTGGCCCGACTTCCCGACCCCGGAGACGACGAGGCGGCCCTTGACGCCGAGAATGAGCTTCACCGCTTCGGCGAAGGCTTCGCCCAGATCGCCTGCGGCGCGTTCGAGTTCGGCGGCTTCATGGCGTAGGACGTCTCGGCCGAGCGTGACCGCGTCGGCGGCGGAGTAGGAAATGGTCATCGGATGGCTCGCGGAATGAATCTGAGGGGGCCGCAATCGGGCGACCCCGACGCGCATTTTAGCGGTTGGCGTCAACATTCGATCGTAACCGATGCGGGGCCGGGCGTTAGGACGAACGCCCAAACTTTTCGAGAGTTGTCGGAGTCATGAAACGAAAGCGCCGCCTGCGGCGCGTGTGGGTGGCCGAGGCGGCGTTTCGGGCTGCGGTGCGGAAGGCCCGCACCGGGCACCGGTTTATTAAACCAACAAGCAAATACTTCAGGTTCAACGCCTGCTAAGAAGGCCGCTTCATTTGAAGTGGCCTATTTTTTAATGTAAAGATGCGTCATTCCACCATGTTAGAAATATTCAAAGGCTCCATTTATGGTATAATTCCTTTGTAAATCAACGACCTTGAGAAAATCTCGATGGAAAAAGTGGATGCCCGCAAGATCTCGCCTGAGGCGCAACAGGATCGCCGTATTCGTGCCTTCGAACTGAGGGCCGAAGGCTTTACCTACGCCAGCATCGCTCAAGCTATCGGGGTCACTGAGCGGATCCTCTACACATGGTTCCGGCGTGCCCGTACTGACGGGAAGGAGGCGGCGATTAAAGGCGGCACCCGCGGCCGTCGTCGCTTCGAGGGCGCCAAGCTGAATGAGTCGGAGCAGACCCAACTCAAAGAGCTCCTCGTCAACAAGAAACCCTCTGACTACGGCTTCGAGCATTCCTTGTGGCATTCCACCACGGTAGGGGCCCTCATCAAGAAAATCTTCAAGGTCAGGTACAGCAGGTCGGGCATTTGTGCGCTTCTGAAGCGCATGGGGCTGAGCTACCAGCGCCCCAAGAAGCAGGCAATCCAGGCTGACGAGGCGAAGTTGGAGGCCTGGGTGAACGAGACCTATCCGGCGATCAAGGCGGATGCGAAAAAGCGAGGAGCCCTCATCTTTTGGCAGGACGAGACCTCGCTCAAGCAAGACGCGAACTGGGTCCGTGGGTGGGCTCCTGTCGGCGAGACTCCCGTGCTGCTGATGAATGGCCGAGCACGGTACGGCCAGGCCGTGCTCTCGGTGGCCATTTCGAATCGCGGGGACGCCCATTTCCTCATTCAAGATACAGCCGTGACGGCTAAGGACTTCCGCGACTTTCTCGAAGGCCTGCGCAAAGAGTTCCCGAATCGTCTGATTTTTTGTGATTTGCGACAACGCTTCGATTCACAAGGCCGCTGTCGTGAAGGCTTGGTTGGAGGAAGACGGCAGGATGGAGCTCAAGTTCCTACCGCCCTACGCGCCGAAGCTCAACCCGGTTGAAGTTTTCAACCAAACGCTGAAGTGCCGGTCGCGCATGGCTACCGCTAAGGATTCCGAGGGCAATAAGAAGTTGGCCGAGGAACACCTGAAGGACTGTTCGAAATACGGGGGGCGCGGCTTCAGGAAATGTTTCGAGCACGAATGCACGAAGTACGCGAAGCGCTGACGGGCTGCCCGGTTAGAGAAACGGCCTCATGAGGAGGCCGTTTTTGGAGGAAAAACCTGAAGTATTTATCAGGATGTTTATGCGGAGGTCGGTTCGTCGAAGAGCATGCAGATCGGGTCCATCGCGAGCGCACGGGCGATCGCCACGCGCTGCTGCTGGCCGCCCGAGAGCTGGCCGGGGAACTTGTCGGCGTGCTTGAGAAGCCCGACGCGGTCCAGGAGCTTCAGGCCTCGCTCCGTGGCTTCCTCGCGCCCGCGGCCCAACACCTTCATCTGCGCCAACACGAGGTTTTCGCGGATCGAGAGATGCGGGAAGAGCTCAAAGTGCTGGAACACCATGCCGACGCGGCTGCGCAGCTTCGGCAGGTCCGTCTTCGGGTCGCCGACGGAGATCCCGTCGACGATGATCTCGCCCTTCTGGAAGGGTTCGAGCGCGTTGACGGTCTTGCGTGGACTTGCCCGAGCCCGAGGGACCGCAGACGACGACCACTTCGCCTTTTTCAACATCAACCGAGCAGTCCTTGAGCACCTGGAAGTTGCCGTACCACTTGCTGATGTTCTTGATTTCAATCATTGCCATGAGGGGGTCCTTCAAATAAGTCCGTGAGTTACCGGGCGTTCACGCTCAGGTTCGACTGCAGACGACGAATGAGCAGCGAGAGCGACAAGGAGACGGCCAAATAACAGACGGCCGCAAAAGAGTACATCAAAACGAGTTCCCCGTCACGCTGAGCGATCTTGGAAACCGCGCCCATGAAGTCGTTGCCGCTGATCACGTAGACCAGGCTCGTGTCCTGGAAAAGAATGATGATCTGCGTGAGCAGCACCGGAAGCATGTTCCGGAGCGCCTGCGGAATGATCACGTAGCGCATCGTCTGCGCGTAGTTGAGGCCGAGCCCGATCGCGGCGAAGTACTGACCGCGCTTCACGGACTGGATCCCGGCACGCATGATCTCGGCGAAGTAGGCCGCCTCAAAGAGCACGAACGTGATCACGGCCGTCATGTCGGCGCCGATCATCACGGGGTGTTCGAGCCCGAGGAGGATGCGGAGCACCTCGGGCATGAGAAGGAAGTACCAGAAGAGCACGAGCACCAACGGCACCGAGCGCATCAGGTTGATGTAGAGGACCGCGGGGGTGGAGAGCCACTTGCGGGGCGAGAGGCGCGCGAGCGCGAGGAGCGTCCCCAGGGGAAGACCCAGAAGGGTTGTGATTGCGGTCAGCTGCAGCGTGTAGACGGCGCCGTCCGCCAAAAAGCCCGCGGAGGCGGTGATCGTGGAAAAGTCGAGCGACATGTCGGTTCCTCCGGGGGTATCAGGCGCGGCGGGCGATGAAGCCCGGAACGGCGCAGCGCGCCTCCACGGTCGTCATCAGGCGGTTGACGGCGAGCGAAATCACGATGTAGAGCACCGTGGCCCAGCAGTAGGCGGCGAAGAACTGGAAGGTGTTCTCACCCATTTCGTTCGCGCGCATCGTGAGTTCGGGAAGACCGATCGTGATCGCGACCGCGGTGTTCTTGACGAGGTTCATCGATTCGCTCGTGAGCGGCGGCAGGATGATGCGGAAGGCGATCGGAAGGAGCACGAAGCGGTAGCTCTGCACGGTGGTGAGCCCCAGGGCGCGCGCGGCGGCGGGGAGCCCCTTCGGGATCGATTCGATGCCGGCGCGGACCTGTTCGGCGACGCGCGACGACGTGAAGAGCCCGAGGCAGAGGAAGGCGGAGAGGAACTGCGTCGTGAGCGGGTCCGCGGCGATCATCCAGCTCTTGTAGGCGGGGATGAGTTCCGGGACGACGAAGTACCAGACGAAGATCTGGACGATGAGCGGAATGTTGCGGAAGAGTTCGATCCAGGCTTCGGCGAAGTGCCGGATCCAGGGTGTCCTCACGGTTCGGAGGGTCCCGATGACGAGCCCCAGGGCGAGCGCCAGGGCGAACGCGGCGACCGCCAGGGCGATCGTCCAGCCCGCGCCGCCCAGGAGGTAGAGCCACCAGGGGTCTTCGGTAAAGAGACCGGGTTCCAAAAGTGAGGAGAAGTCGAGATTGATCGCCATGAGTGCGGGCCGCCTTGAATTGTTCTTCTAAATCGTGAGGGCGGCGGAACCGAGGGGTCTCCGCCGCCCGCCTGGGGTCAAGCCCCAAAGTTTTTCAGATGCCCTTGTCGTTGGGCGACGCGAAGAGTTCCTTCGTGTAGGCGTTCATCGGGAAGTTTAGGTTGGCGTTCTTCGGGGGGATGGGCGACTCGAACCAGGTCTTGTAGAGCTCGGCCATGCGGCCCGAAGAGAACATCCCGGCGATCGTGCGGTCGACCAGAGCCTTGAAGGCGGGGTCGTCCTTACGGAACATCGCCGCATAGGGTTCGCGCGAGAGCGACGCGTCGAGGATCATGTAGTCGGCGGGGTTGTCCGTGTTGGAGATCTGCCCGGCGAGGAGCACGTCGTCGATCACGAAGGCGTCGGCGCGGCCGTTCACGACGAGCTGCATCGCTTCGGCGAAGTCCTTCGTCATGAGCAGACGCATCTTCACGCCTTCCTTCTTCATGAAGTCGCGAAGAAGCGCGACGCTGGTCGTCCCCGACGTGACGGCGACGTTGCGCCCGTCGAGGTCCTTCATCGTCTTGATGCCGGAGGACTTCTTCACGGCGGCGGAGACCTGGATGCCGAAGTAGTTGAGGCCGAAGGCCGCTTCACGCTGACGCACGAGCGAATTCGTCGTGGAGCCGCATTCGATGTCGACCGTGCCGTTCTGGATCAGAGGCACGCGGTTCGCGCTCGTTACGGCCTGGTAGCGCACTTCAAGGTTCGGGAGATTCAGTTCGGTCTTGACGGCTTCGCCCACGGCGCGGCACACCTCAAACGCGTAGCCCACGGGCTTCCCGTCGGCGTTGAGGTAGGAGAACGGCACCGAGCTTTCGCGGTAGCCGATCGTGATCGTGTTGGTGTCGCGGATCTTCTTCAGCGTGCCGTCGAGTTCGGCGGCATGAACGGCGCCCGCGGCAAGGGCGGCGGTCAGAAGAACGGCGGAGAGACGTTTGAACATGATGCGGGAACTCCCAAAAGCAGTGCGGGGGCCGGAATTCGGCGCCTTTGAACCTAAGGGAAGCAAGCCGCGTGCCAAAGCGGTGCATGATGCGGAAAAGCCCGGAGATTCCGGGCTTTTTCGGGGTGCTGATGCTGAGGGTCACTGGGACCCTCAAGATGCGCCAAAGAGGCATGAACGCACCGATATGGTGCGTTCTCACGAATCCGTGCTTATTCTTCGGGCGCGAAGACGGGCTTGCGGCCTTCGAGGAAGGCGGCCGCGGCTTCCTTCGCTTCGCCGCTCGCCATGCGTTCGGCGAAGACCGAACGCTCTTCGGCGGACTGCGCCTCGATGGCGGCGTCGCGGGCCATGCGCAGGAGGCGCTTCGAGGCGGCGACGGCCTCGGGCGGGAGCACGGCGAGGCGGGCGGTCTTGGACGCCACGAGCATTTCGAGGTCGTCGGGCTCCACGACGGCCGTGACGAGGCGCATCGCTTCGGCTTCGGCCGCGCTGATGGGTTCCGACAGGAGGATCTTCTCGGCGGCCTTCGGGTAGCCCGCGGCGGCCGTCATGACGTAGCCCGTGCCGAAGCGGGGCGTCAACGCCAGCGCGACCGACGGCACGCTGAAGAGCGCGCGCGTCGAGCAGTAGACGAAGTCGCAGTAGAGGAGCATCGTGAAGGCGTCGCCCACGGCGGGGCCGCTCACCTGCGCGACGATCGGCTTCGGGAACGTGCGCAGCACGTCGAAGAAGCGCTCGGCCGCGGCCGTGATCGCTTCGGGCGAGCGCATGCGCTCTTCCAGGTCCATCCCGGCGGAGAAGACCGTTTCGTGGCCCTTCAGGAGCACGACGCGGACCTTCGGATCGGTCGCGGCGTCGAGGAGCGCATCCGTCATCGTGCGGAACATGTCCGAGGTGATCGTGTTGCGGCGGTCCGCGCGCTCGATCGTCATGTGAAGGATGCCGAGCGCCTGCGTGATCTGAATGGCCATGGTGTCGTTCTCGTCGTGGGTTTTGAAGAGGGTCGGGATTCTACCGCAGGATCTTGCGCCAGCGGATCGTGTCGCGCTCGTCCGATGCGCGCACGTACCCGAGCTTTTCCATCATCGCGTTCATGCCGTCGTTGCCGCGGAGCACGATCCCGAAGATCGCCTTCGCGCCCAAGCGGAGCGCCTCGTCTTCGAGCCTCGCCATCATGCGGGTGGCGAGACCGCGTCTTTGATCCCGGTCGGCGACGACGACGCCGAATTCGGCTTCGTCGGGGCATTCGGCGGGGTCGGCGAGGCTCACGCGGCCGAGGCAGGCGATCCGTTCGCCCCCGGCGCCGTCGCCGCAGACGTCCGCCCAGGCGACCGCGCGTCGGTAGTCGATGCGGCAGAGCGCGGCGACGCGCTCTTCGGAGAGCCGTGCCGAGCTGTGAAATCGGAGGAAGAAGCTCTTTTCCGACAGCCCCGAGATGAATTCGAAGACCCTCGGGAAGTCGTCCTCCTCGACGGGACGCGCGCGGTAGCGGGTGCCGTCCTTTGCGGTGAAGACGTCGTCTCCGGCCGTCTCGGGCGGGGCGCCCAAGGTGAGATGCGGGTGATTGGGTTCGGGGCGAACGGGGCCGTCCCAGAGCCAGACGCCGGCGTCCAAGGCGAGGAAGCCGTCCGGTTCGGGGACGAGCGGGTCGATGCGGATCTCACGGATCGCGGGAATCGCGGCGGAGACGTCGGAGAGAAGACAGAGAAGCTCCGCCGCACGGTCGGTGTCGACGGGCGGCATCCCGCGAAAGCCCCCGAAGGTGCGCGCGACCGCGGGGCGCCGCACCGTCTGGCGCGCGACGTCGAGCGAGACGGGCGGGAGCGCCGCGGCGAATTCCGGGTGGAGTTCGCCCGACAGGCCGCCCTGGCCGAATTCGAGGGTCGGCCCCCAGACGTGGTCGCGCACGATCGCAAAGCGGAGTTCCCGCTCGGGCATGTGCGGGTGCATCTTCTCGACGACGACCCCCGTCCAGAGCGGAAGGTTTTCGATCGCTTCGTAGGCGCCGCGCAGGCGCTCGAACGCGGTGCGGACGTCCTCGGGCGCAAAGAGCGTGAGTTCGACGAGCCCCAGTTCCGCCTTGCGGGCGAGACCCGGCGCGTCGGCCTTGAGGACGACGGGAAAGCCCAGATCCAACGCCGCGCGGACGGCGTCGTCCGCGTCCGGGGCCCGCTCCGTCGCGACGGAGCGCACGCCCAGGAGCGAGAAGAACCGGGCGCGCTCGTTCCCCGTCAACGCATGGCGGCGTGCGGCGAGGGCCTCTTCGACCATCCTGCGGAGCGCTTCGGTGCGCTCGCGCCCCAAACGCGGCGCGGGCCCGCGGGCGGGAGGCGCCGCGCGCGCACGAGCTGCGTCTGCTGCGCCAAAAGTCCCAACGCACGGGCGGCGTCGTCGGGCGAGCGCACGGCGCAGACGCGCGCGTCGGGCTTCTCGGCGAGGATGCGCTTCACCGCGGCGCTTCGCTGGCCGCTCACCCAGGCGAGCCCCACGGGCTTCACCGAGGTCTGCGCGGCGAGCGCGACTTCGCGCACCACTGCGTCGAAGTCGAGCGCGGGGTTCGGTGCGGCGATCGTGAGGACGGCGTCCAACCCCGGGTCGCCCAAAAGCGCCTCCAGGGTCTCGCGGTATCGGGCTTCGGAGCTCCCGGCGCCCAGAATCACGGGGTTCACCGGCATCTGTTCGCCCGGCCACTTCTCCCGGAAGGTCTGCACGACGTCGGAGCTCAGCCCGGGGAGCGTGAGCCCCGCGGCCGCGGCGTCGTCCGCCGCCATCGCCGCAAAGCCGCTCCCGTTCGTGAGGATCGCGGTGCGGGTGCCCTCTCCCTGCGGGAGACGGCCGATCGAAAAGGCGGCCGCGGCGGCCGCAAAGTCCGCAAAGCGCGTGACGAGGTGCGCGCCCGCTTGGCGGACGAGCGCCGCGAAGGATTCGCGGCGGCCCGCGTCGGTGCCGAATCGGAGCGCGGCGAGCCGCTCGGGGACGTGCCCCTCGGGGGCGCCCGCGCGCAGCACCACGACGGGCTTGCGCATCGCGGCCGCGCGGAGCGCGCTCCAGAAGCGGGCGGGTTCGCGGATGGCTTCCACCTGAATCGCGATCACGCGGGTCTTCACGTCGCGCGAGAAGTGTTCGAGCCAGTCGGGCATGCCGAGGTCCATCTCGGCGCCGGAATTGACGACGGCGGAAAAGCCCGCGTTCGTCTCGAGAATGCGCTCGACGAGCGCACTCGCGATCATCCCGGACTGGGTGATCAAGGCGATGTTGCCTTCGGGAGGCATCTCGACCCAGAAGCTCGCGTTGACGCCCTTGTGCGGGAGGGCGATCCCGATCGAGTCGGGACCGATCAGACGCAGGCCCTTCGCGCGGGCGGCGTCGGCGACGGCGCGTGCGGTGAGGCCGTCGACGACGAAGAGGTTGTCGTCCTCGGGGGCGATGAGGACCGCCCCCACCTTCGAGGCGTCCATCTTGTCCAAGGCTTCGGCGACACGGCGCTGCGGGAGGGCGAGCACCGCGAGGTCGACCGGGCCGGGCACCTCCGCCGTGCTCGCGTACGCGCGGTGTTCGCCCACGTAGCGGTACTTCGGATTCACCGGATGGAGCGCGATCCCCTGCGCGGCGCGGGCCGCGGCGCGCCAAAGGTGAAAGCCGCGGCTTTCGGGCCTTTCGCTGGCGCCGACGACGGCGATGCTGCGGGGGTTGAGCGCGCGCTCGATGGCGGTGGTCATGGCGGTGGCGGGGGAGCCGGAAGGAAAACTTCCGGACAGTGTAGCCAAAAACGGAGGCCCGTCCCATTCCCGCGCGGCCCCGTTAAACTTTAGGAATAGGCGTGCGGTACGGACGTACCGGAGACAAACAGGAAAAGGAGCCCCTATGAAGGTCAACGGCATTCCCACACGAAGCATTCGAAGCGTTGACGGCGGACGCGCGGTCGAGATCATCGACCAGACGCAGCTGCCCTACCGCGTCGAGAAGCGCGTGCTGAGCGACTGGCGCGACTGCGTCGAGGCGATCTCGACGATGCGCGTGCGCGGGGCGCCGCTGATCGGCGTGACGGGGGCCTGGGGCGTGGCCTTGGCCGCGCAGGAGCACCCGGAAAACGCGAAGCTGATCAGCGCCGCGGAGACGATCGCCAACGCCCGCCCGACGGCGGTGAACCTCTCCTGGGCCGTGCAGCGCATGCTCGCGGCGCTGCTCCCGCGCGATCCGTCGCTTCGCGCCGAGACCGCGGTGAAGTTGGCCGAAGAGATCACGCAGGAAGACGTGCTCACGTGCCGCGCGATCGGCGAGGCGGGCGTGCCCGTCATCGCCGAGCTCTACCGGAAGCTTCGCCGTCCCGTCAACATCCTCACGCACTGCAACGCCGGGTGGCTCGCCACCGTCGACTACGGCACGGCCTTGGCGCCCATCTACGCCGCCTTTGAGCGCGGCATGCCGGTGCACGTCTGGGTCGACGAAACGCGTCCGCGCAACCAGGGGCTTCTCACCGCTTGGGAACTCAAAGAGCACGGCGTGCCGCACACGATCATCGCGGACAACGCGGGCGGACAGCTCATGCAGCAGGGCGACGTCGACCTCGTGATCGTCGGCGCCGACCGCATCACGCGCCGCGGCGACGTCGCGAACAAGATCGGGACGTACCTCAAGGCCCTGGCGGCCTACGACAACGAGATTCCCTTCTACGCGGCCGCGCCCGCGTCGACGATCGACATGCGGCTCTCGGATGGCAAGCGCGAGATTCCGATCGAAAACCGCTCGCCCAACGAACTGCTCGTCGTCACCGGCGTCAACGCCGAGGGCCGCACGAGCTCGGTGCAGATCGCGCCCCTGGACGAATCCGTCGCGAACCCCGCCTTCGACGTGACGCACAACCGGTTCGTGACCGGGATCATCACCGAGCGCGGCATCGTGAAGCCGACCGAATTGGCCTCGGTCTTCAAGGACCTCATCCGGGACTGAAAGCCCATGACGACGCCGATCGACAGCGCCGCGCTGCGCGCGGGCCTCATTGAAACCGCCCGCGCGATGAACCGGCGCGGGATCAACGTCAACAAGTCGGGGAACGTCTCCGTCCGGGCGCTCTCCGACGAGGACGGCCGCGCGGGCTTCCTGATCACGCCCACCGGGATTCCCTACGAGTCGCTCGAACCCGACGACATCGTGTTCGTGCCCTTCGGGGGCGGCGCCCACCGTGGCCGCCGCAGGGCGTCGTCCGAATGGGAAATGCACGAGCGCGTGCTCGCGCGCAGGCCCGACGTCTCGGCCGTCGTGCACACGCACTCCGCGTACGCGACGGCGTTGGCGTGTCAGCGCCTGAGGATCCCGGCCTTTCACTACATGGTGGCGGCGGCCGGCGGCGACGCGATCGAGGTCGCACCCTACAAAACGTTCGGGACGCCCGAACTGGCGGATGCGGCCGCGGCGGCCTTGGCCGAGCGGAACGCCTGCCTGCTGGAGCACCACGGCGTGCTTGCCCTCGGAAAGACCCTGGAGAAGGCGCTCGCGCTCGCCGCGGAAGTCGAAAACCTCGCGCGGCAGTACGTGCTCGTGCGGGGGCTGGGCGAGCCGCGCCTGATTGAATCCGACGAGATGCGCCGCGTGATCGAAAAGTTCCGCACCTACGGCATGCAGCCGGCCGAGGGCGATGCCGCCGTGATTCCGGCGAA
>VOFH01002567.1_pt1 | contig 29945 bp, 53 predicted proteins | sample 5384091 | NCBI WGS metagenome assembly VOFH01 (sample SAMN12384727, study PRJNA508395) | human gut metagenome | isolation source: healthy gut G | host: Homo sapiens
GGCGGCTGCGGCAGCTGCGGTTGCGGTGACCGGATATTTCTTGTAACTTTTAAAATAGTATTCGGCAGAAGGGGAAAAAGCATGCAATTATATATCGGAGGATATGCGCAGGGCAAAAAGCTTGCCTATGTGCAGGAAAAGCTGAAAGGGCAGGAGGTGCCTGTTGTAAATGATCTGCATCTCTGGGTGAAACAGCTTTTTACGGGAGGGAAAACCGGCGGAAGAGATTGTGCTGCAATATTATAAGGAGCACCCGGATTGTATCTTTATCTGCGACGAGATCGGCAACGGCATTGTGCCGATGGAGAAGCAGGAGCGGGAATACAGGAACGTGTCGGCAGATTATTGATCCGGCTTGCAGAGGAAGCGGAGACAGTGGAGCGCATCATATGTGGAATGGGACAGAAGATAAAATAAAAGTAAAAATCACATGGATCAGACATGGCATGACACAGTGCGAACGGAGAACACCGTTATCTTGGAAAACAGACGAACCGTTGTCTGAAACAGAATCCATCTTTTGCAGGAAAAAAAGAAGGAATATTTTTCCAGTCCACCGGAATTTTTGTATACATCTCCGATGAAACGCTGCGTTCAGACAGCGGAACTGCTTTTTGAGAGGAATCCAATCCTGATCCCGGAATGGAAGGAGATGGATTTCGGGCAGTTTGAGGGAAAAAATTATGAGGAATTAAAGGATGATCCCTGCTATCAGAAGTGGATCGACAGCAATGGAACATTGCCATTTCCCGGCGGAGAGTCAAGAGAGCAGTTTATCCGGCGTTCCATGGAAGGTTTTGACCGGATGATGTCTGATATTTTAAAAGATCAGAAAAGAACACCGGAATACAAAACGACACAGATCCGCAATATCTGAACAGTGATCGTGGAACAGAAATCCCAGTCGCAGCCGTAGTGCATGGCGGTACGATCATGGCGGTGTTAAGCAGTCTTACCGGATGGGAATATTTTGATTTTCAGGTGAAAAACGGGGAAGGATATGAAACTGTGCTGGAATGGATCCAGTGGCAGTTGGAAGATAACAAGTCTGACTAAGATAGGATGTAAGGATTCAAAAAGTGAACATTTACAATAGATAAGAAAGGAAATTAAATCATGATTTATCATATTGCTTCCATGCTGGCGGGATTTCTCATGGATCTGCTGCTTGGAGATCCGTACTGGCTGCCGCATCCGATCCGTCTGATTGGAAACTGGATCAGTTTTCTGGAAAAGAGACTTCTCGGCAGCAAAACGGAAGAAAACATACCACACCGGAGCAGGAACAAAGGAGAGGAATGCTGCTTGTACTTGCAGTTTTGAGCAGTACGGTGTTTGTGACGGCTGTGCTTTTACTTGGCGCTTACAGACTGCATCCGTATCTTGGGGTTGTGATCGAGAGCATTATGACCTACCAGATTCTTGCCACGAAATGCCTGAAGGTGGAGAGTATGAAAGTCTATCAGGAACTGAAAAAAGGGGATATTGCGGCGTCACGGAAAGCGGTATCCATGATCGTCGGCAGAGATACGGAACGTCTGGATGAGACAGGGCGTTGCAAAGGCTGCAATCGAGACTGTGGCAGAGAATACTTCGGATGGCGTGATCGCACCGATGATCTTCACAGCGATCGGCGGTCCAATCCTTGGATTTTTCTACAAAGCTGTCAATACCATGGATTCCATGGTAGGATATAAGAATGACAGATATCTGTATTTTGGCAGAACTGCGGCAAAACTGGATGATATCGTAAACTACATCCCGGCAAGGATCAGCGCACTGCTCATGGTGGTTTCCCTCGTTTTTTATGTGGAAAAGAGTTTGACGGAAAGCGGGCATGGTATATTTTTAAGAGAGACCGCTACAGACATGCGAGCCCCAATTCGGCACAGACGGAAGCGGTGTGTGCAGGTGCCCTTGGAATCAGGCTTGCGGGAAATGCAAGCTATTTTGGCAAAATCGTGGAAAAGCCTTATATCGGGGATGCAGAAAGAGCAGTGGAGACAGAGGATATTAAGCGCGCAGACCGTCTGCTCTATGCAACGGCTGTCTGTGTGAAGCAATCTGTCTGTCGGTACTTTGGATCATCCTGCTTATTTCTTAGACCAGAGAGGAGGAGAGAAAATGCGTCCGGTCATACACGGTGGAGACATTTATCAAAATGAAATAGAACTGGATTTTTCAGTAAATATCAATCCTTTTGGAATACCGGAAAAAGTGAAGGAGGCAATGCAGGAATCTTTAGAACTCTGTGAGCATTACCCGGACATTCATCATGCAAAACTGATCGAAAAAATCGGAGCGCACTATCATATCCCGGAGGAACATATTTTGTGTGGGAACGGAGCATCTGAGTTATTTGTGGCAGTCGTCCATGCAATCAAACCGGGAAAAATTGTGATACCGGTGCCGTCCTTTATGGTTATGAGAAAGCTGCAAACGTGACAGAGGCAGTGGTTTCCTATTATGAGATGAAAGAGAGGGACGGGTTCTGCCTGACCGAAGCGTTTCTGCAGGAATTGCAGGAGGATGTGGATTTATTATTTCTGGCGAACCCGAATAATCCGGTTGGCAATACAATAGAAGACGTGCTGCTGGAAAAAATATGTGACAGATGCCGGGAAAAAAGATAACCGTTGTGATAGATGAATGTTTTCTGGAATTTACAAGGAAAAGGGGATTTTTTGAAACACATTCCATGCAGGAATACCAAATGTCATCATTGTGAAGGCTTTCACAAAATTATATGCGATCCCGGGTGTGCGTCTGGGCTTCTTATTCTGTGGCAGCCAGAACAAGGCAGGGCAGATTTTCAATCAATTGCCGGAGTGGAACATCTCAATCATTGCGGAGGCAGCAGGACGTGCGGCATTAGATGAGACGGAATACCGTAACAAGACCATTTCATACATTGGAAAAGAGCGTGCATATCTAAAAGTCAGAACTGGAAAAGCTGGGAATCAAAGTCTACCCCGGGGAAGCAGATTTCCTGCTCATAAAGACAGAGCGTCAGCTCTATAATGATTTGCTGAAGAAAAAAATTTTAATTCGTGACTGCAGCAATTACCGGGGACTATGTACAGGATACTATCGTATTGCAGTGAAGACACATGAAGAGAATGAAAAATTGATTACACAATTAAAGGATACAATTATGGATAAATGCGAAACGCTCCAAAGTGTAAATTAAATTGTGAAAAATCAACAAAAGACATGAAAGACATTGGGGAACCGCCGGTTCTTAGAAGGCAGGTGCGACTGCAAGTCGTGACTGGCTTTCTTAGTACCGCTGCAAGTGACACATAGCGCGAGCGTGTCTTGAATGTTTTTGTTGATTTTGAACAATTTGAAGAAAGCTTATGAAGCGTTTCGCAATCACCCATATCAACACTGCAGGAAAGTAAGGAGGATCAGATGGAAAACATAGAATACGTCAGACCACGGATATCGAAAAACGAAGCTTTGCCATAATCTCAAAAGAGCTGGAGGAAAAGGAATCGTTCTTCCAAAAGAGCAGGAGCTTGTGACGAAGAGAGCCATCCATACCAGCGCAGATTTTGATTATGCAAAGACCATGACTTATTCCGCCCATGCGGTCGGGATTGCAAAAAACTGATACAAAATGGTGCAGACATTGTCACCGATACAAACATGGCACTTGCCGGCGTGAATAAAAAAGAACTGGCAAAATACGGAGGAGAGGCACACTGTTTTATGGCTGAGGAAGAGGTGGCAAAGATTGCAAAAGAGCGCGGTGTCACAAGGGCAGCTGTGAGCATGGAAAAAGCAGCACAGATAGAAAAGCCGGTGATCTTTGCCATAGGCAATGCGCCGACAGCATTGATCGAATTATATGAAATGATACAGAGTGGAAAATACCGCCCGGCATTTATTATCGGGGTTCCGGTTGGCTTTGTGAATGTGGAGGCTGCAAAGGATCTGATTTTAAAAACGGATGTACCGTATATTATCAACCGGGGAAGAAAAGGTGGCAGTAACATTGCAGCGGCAATCTGCAATGCACTTTTATATGAACTTCGAGATGGAAATTAAATGTAAATTTAAGTAATGGATTCACTGGTCTGCTGAGTTGCCGTGCAGACCATAAGAAAATCATGCAAGAGTGGATGAATGATGCGATATGGATTTACAACAGGAAGCTGTGCGGCGGCTGCCTCAAAAGCAGCAGCATATATGCTGCTGACAGGAAAGTTAAAACAAAATATAACAATACAGACACCAAAAGGGATTCTGTTTCAAGCAGAGATACTTGAAATTACAAGAAGTGAAACAGAAGTTACCTGCGCAGTACGAAAAGATGGTAGAGATGATCCCGATATTACATCCGGGACACTCATTTTTCCACGGTGCGTTTTGCAGACGGGGAGAAAAAAATACCGGGACAGAATAACAGACAACTTTCAGGCATTCATGTGGAAGCGATGCAGGAGAAACGGGCAGTCATTTGCATTGACGGTGGCGAGGGTGTTGGCAGAGTGACAAAGCCCGGATTAGACCAGCCGGTTGGGAATGCAGCCATTAATCATGTGCCACGGGAAATGATTGAAAAAGAGGTACAGGAAGTATGCGCATTGGCAGATTTCTGCGGAGTGCTTCATATTACAATCTCAGTGCCGGACGGAGAGCGTTTGGCGGAGCAGACCTTCAATCCGAGGCTTGGGATTGTCGGGGAATTTCTATTTTGGGAACCTCCGGGATTGTAGAACCGATGAGCAGTCAGGCACTTCTTGATACGATCAAAGTCGAATTGAACCAGAAAAAAGCAGAAGGTTATAAGATTGCCGCTGTTTCGCCCGGCAATTACGGGCTGGATTACATGAAAAAAACATATGATTACGACCTTGACCGGAGTGTGAAGTGCAGTAATTTTATCGGAGACACCATTGATATGGCAGTTGATATTGGATTTGAAAAATGCTGCTCACGGGACATATCGGAAAACTGGTAAAAGTGGCAGGAGGAATTATGAACACACACTCCAAAAGGGAGACTGCCGTATGGAATTGCTTGTCGCGGCTTCTGTGAGAAATCAAGTGCCCTACACGGTGCTCGAAGAAATCCTGCAATGTGTCACCACGGAAGAAGCAGTCAGGAAACTGGATGCTGTGGCAAAAAGATGCTGTGATGCAGGATCTGTTGTCAAAAAATCATGTTTTATCTGAACAAACGGGCGGCAGGAAAAATGCAGATCGAGGTCATCCTTTATTCAATGAATTTGGAGAGCTGGCAAAGTCCGCTGGAGCAATAGAATTTTTAGCGGAATTGATGTGATTTATGGGTAAATTGCGAAACTCATGGAAACCTAAATGGAAATTATATTGGGAAAGGAAACAAAACGATGGTTTATTTTGTGGGAGCAGGACCGGGAGCGGCAGATCTTATCACGGTACGCGGAATGCGTCTTTTAGAAAAGGCAGATGTGGTAATTTATGCGGGTTCGCTTGTGAATCCGGAACTTTTATCTTATTGCAAAAAAGAGTGTGAGATACATAACAGTGCATACATGACCTTAGAAGAGGTACTCAATGTCATGGAAGAGGCGGAAAAACAAAAACTTACGACAGTGCGGCTTCACACCGGGGAACCAAGCATTTACGGAGCAGTGCGCGAGCAGATGGATCTGCTGGATGAAAAAGGTATTTCATATGAGAGCTGTCCGGGAGTCAGTGCCTGCTTTGGAGCGGCAGCTTTGTTAAATCTGGAATATACTTTGCCGGAAGTGTCCCAGTCATTGATCATTACCCGCATGGAAGGCAGAACCAAAGTGCCGGAGCGGGAGAGCATCGAGAGTTTTGCCGCACATCATGCTTCCATGGCAATCTATTTAAGTACAGGAATGCTGGGAGAACTGGGCAGACGGCTGATCGCAGGCGGGTATGGGAAAGACACACCGGCGGCGATTGTATACAAGGCGACTGGCCGGAGGAAGAAGCGTATCTGTGCACGGTGGAACAGTTAGAAGAGACGGCAAAAGCGCATGACATTACAAAAACAGCGCTGATCATTTGGGAGATATTGTGGCACATCAGCATTATGGGAAATCCAGACTGTATGCGCCGGATTTTGAGACGGAATTTCGTAAGATAAAAAATCAAGGGAAAAAAGAATGAATATCAGTATCATTACGTTTACAGAGAACGGAACAAAACTTGCAGAAAAATCAGAGGGCTTTTTGTGGGCACGAAAACGGAAGAAGCAAAAAAACTTGGATTATCGCTATCTGATTGGACAAGACAGCAGTTTGCAGAGAAAAATGCCATTGTTGTAATTGGAGCCTGTGGCATTGCAGTGCGCATGATCGCACCATTTGTGTCGGATAAGCTAAGTGACAGTCCGGTGGTTGTGGCAGACGAGGCAGGGACTTTTGTGATCCCACTGCTTTCCGGGCATATGGGAGGTGCAAATGAGCTCGCAGAACAGATTGCAGGGCAGATTGGTGGGATTCCGGTCATCACAACGGCAACCGATGTGAATCATACGTTTTCTGTGGATCTGTTTGCAAAAAATGTGGTCTTTCCATTTATAACCGGGAGGGATCGCAAAAGTCTCAGCCAAAATACTGGATGGAAAAACGCCGGATATTGTGATCTCATCAGAGAAAACAGACTTAGAGCAGGGAGTACTCGGATTGCAGCCGAGAGAATATATTTTTAGGAATCGGCTGCCGCAGGGGAAAAAGCTTTGAAGAACTGGATGCATTTATACAAAAGTGGCTGGATCATGCAGGCATTGAAAAAAAAGACTTGTGCGCGCAGCAGCTTCCATTGATCTGAAAAAGAGGAGGAAGGCCTGCTGAGGTGGTGCATGGCAAACCGGATTCCGTTTTTAACCTATTCCGCGGAGGAGTTAAAACGAGGTAAAGGGAGACTTTCAGGAGTCCTTCTTTGTGAAAGAAAAGACGAGGCGTGGACAATGTCTGCGAGAGCGGGCTGCAATGAAAGCGGCAAACGAAGAAGGAACTTTCATTTGCGGAAGCAGGCAGAAAATGGTATGACGATCGCAATTGTAAAATACGACTGGAAATTGGAAAAGAGAGCTGGCAAAGAGTACAGGATCGATGAGCAGTAAAATTTATATCGTTGGAATGGGACCTGGAACCGGGGACATGATGACTCCACAGGCAGATCATGCATTGTGCGGCAGCGATGTGATCGTCGGATATCCGGTGTATTTAAAATTATTAGGCGGTAAATATCGGGAAAAAGAATTTTTATCCACACCGATGAAACAGGAAGTCAGACGCTGTGAGATGTGTTTTGAGGAAGCAGAAAAAGGAAAAACGGTTGCGATGGTATGCAGTGGGGATGCAGGCGTGTATGGAATGGCATCCCTGCTCTATGACATGTCGGAAGCGCATCCGGGATGTGAACTTGAGGTGATCCCCGGGATCACAGCGGCAAACAGTGGGGCAGCGGCGCTTGGAGCACCACTAAACCACGATTACTGCGTCATCAGCTTAAGTGATCTTATGACACCGTGGAACTTATCGAAAAAGGCTTGCGGCAGCGGCAGTGGGCGATTTTTGCATGGCGATTTATAATCCATCCAGCCACCACAGGGCAGATTATCTCAAGAAGGCCTGTGACGGCCCAAAAAAACGGAGTGGAGCCGGAGAGAGCCTGCGGATATGTGGAAAATATCGGAAGAGAAAACACAGCCTGTGAAGTCTGCACACTCGCAGAATTGCGGGAGCGTCAGGTAAATATGTTTACAACGGTATTTATTGAAATTCCAGAACAAAAATCATAGGTGGGAAACTTGTCACACCGAGAGGATATGTGCTGCCGGATCCGGCGGTTTAAAGTATGCCGTATTTTAATTTGCATGTGACAATCGTGTAAACAGGAGAAAGAAATTCATGAATAGAATTCTAATTTTTTCAGGAACAACAGAAGGACGCATGTTAGCACAGACATTGTCTGAAAATGGAATCCACTGTATTGTTTCCGTGGCAACAGAATATGGTGAGATCGTCATGCCGGAGATGGAAGGAGTTACGGTTCATAAAGGCAGGATGGATTTGGAGAAAATGCAGAAGTTCATCGCACAGAGTGGGGTGGCAGCGGTGGTGGATGCAACGCATCCGTTTGCAACGGCAGTTTCGGGAAAACATCAGGGAAAGCCTGAAAAATACGGAGATTCCGTATATCCGGCTGCAGAGGGAGGCTTCGGATATTGCATTAAATAAGGACACAATACAGGAAAATCGCTCAGATGTGATACTGTGCAGTGACGCCACAGAATGTGCAGACTTCTTAAGCTCCACAGATGGGAACATCCTGCTCACAACCGGGAGCAAAGACCTTGCCACATACAGTCGGAAGGAAACGTTAAAAGACCGCCTGTTTGTCCGTGTATTGCCGGGATTGGAGAGCCTCTCGCTGTGTGAAAAGAACGGTATCTGTGGAAAACAGATCATTGCGATGCAGGGTCCTTTTTTTTCATTGGAGATGAACCGCGCACTGATCAGACAGTTTGATATAAAGTATCTGGTCACAAAGGAGAGTGGCAGAACCGGGGGATTTCTGGAAAAATAAAAGCTGCCGGGGCAGAAGGGATCACTGCCTGCGTGATCGGCAATCCGGAAAACAAAACAGTGGTGATACATTTACACAGGTGTGCAGAAAAATTTCCAAAATTACAGGAAAAACAATAAAAACCAGATCGCCCTTATCGGAACCGGTATGGGAAATGAGCAGACGCTCACGATGGAAGCAGCAGAAAAAATCCGGGAAGCAGACTACATTTTTGGAGCAAAACGGCTGCTAAGGACAACAAAAATGAGCAGGCAGTCCGTTATCCCTATTATCTTGCAGCGGATATTGTCCCGGAGCTGGACCGGTTATCCGGCTGCGGGGTAAAAGTGGTCATTCTTTTTTCCGGTGATACCGGTCTTTACAGCGGATGCGGAAAACTATATGAAACACTGAAGGGCAGAAGTGACAGCAGTGTGCGCATCTATCCCGGAATTTCATCGGTATCTTATCTGGCAGCATTGACCGGGGACAGTTATCAGGATGCGGCTATTTTAAGTATTCATGGACACGGAGCGGATTCAGAGTGGATCGGAAATCTGACAGAAACAATTCGTTTTTCCGAAAAAAACATTTTTGCTCATGTCCGGAAAAGAGGATGTACAAAAACTTGGCAGACTGTTACAGAATTATCATTTGCAGAACTGCACGGTACTTGCAGGTTTTCAGTTGTCCTATCCGCAAGAGAAAGTTTTGGCATTAACGCCGGAAGCATGTGAGCATGTGGAAGAAACCGGATTATATATATGTCTCATCCTAAATCCGGATGCAGAAAAAAAGGCAGTTACCTGTGGGATGCGGGATGAGGAATTTTGCGGGATAAAGTTCCGATGACGAAAGAAGAGATAAGAGCGTTGTCCATCTGCAAATTGCATTTAAAAGAGGATTCCGTCTGCTATGATATCGGAAGCGGAACAGGTTCTGTCGCGGTGGAGATCGCAAAAGAAGTGGGAAGATCCGGGTTTTTGCGATAGAAAAAAAGCCTCTTGCACTGGAACTGATCCAGAAAAATATCGAGAAATTCGCTCTGCCGAATATTCAGGTAATCGCCGGTGAGGCACCGGACTGTCTTAAGACAGAAGAACGGAGTGAGCATCCGACACATGCGTTCATCGGTGGAAGCAGTGGCAGATTAAAAGAAATCTTAGATGTTTTATATAAAAAAATCATGCAATGAGGATTGTGATCAATTGCATCAGTTTAGAGACGATCAGTGAACTGACATTGCTAAAAACAGACAGCCGTATCACGAATCTTGAAATCATTCAGGTGCAGGTATCCCGTGCGAAAACAGTCGGCGGTTATCATCTGATGAGGGCGAAAATCCAATCTACATCTGCTCTTTTGATTTTACCGGGGAGGTATCTTAAATGGGATTGAAAATACCGAAAGTTATGATCGCAGCGGTAAAAAAGCGGCAGTGGAAAGACAACCGTCACATGTGCTTTTTTAAAACAGTTATTATGCAGGAAAAAAACATCCGGTGTCCTTTAAGTGTGGACCGGATTATATTGATCCGATGTTTCATGAACAGGTGTTAAAAATTCCATCCAAAAATCTGGATACATTTTTTCGGATGCATTACAAATACAGGCAATGTATGAGATGGAACTACCGGGGCATGATATCGCAGTGTTAGAAGGTGTTATGGGACTTTACGATGGACTTGGCGGTATCAGGGAGGAAGGTTCTTCTTACCATCTGGCCAAGACACTGGATGTCCCGGTTATTCTGGTAGTGGATGCGCGTGGCATGGGAAAATCTGTGATTCCGCTCATTGCAGGATTCTTACAGTATGACGAGAAAAAGCTGATCAAAGGGGTTATTTTAAACCGGACAAGTAAAATGTTTTTTGATACCATTGCACCATTGATCGAAGAAGAACTTGCGATAAAAAGCATTGGGATGTATTCCAAATGAAAAAGAGTTGACATTAGGTTCCAGACATCTTGGGTTGATTCTGCCGGAAGAAATGGAAGAACTGAATTTTCAGTTGGAAAAAGCCGGACAATTGCTGGAAAAATATGTGGATGTCGATGCGATGATCGGGATTGCAGAAAGTGCTTTTTGGGGGAAAAAGAAGAAACTGTAACAGAAGAAGTAAAGCCGGAAGAAAAAGAAGATTTAGAAGAAAAAGCGTATTCTGGGAAAGTTACAATTTTTTCCCGAGCAATTTTCAGTGGAAAAAATAAATTATATGATACAAAAAACTCCGGTACAAATACAATACCGCCCCGCATTGCAGTAGCGAAAGACGAAGCATTCTGTTTTATTACCGTGACAACCTAAGAATGCTGGAACACTATGGGCAGAGCTGGTATTTTTTTCACCGCTGCATGATGAGAAGCTTCCGGAAAACATTCATGGCTTACTGTTAGGCGGCGGTTATCCGGAATTATACGCTAAGCAGCTTGAAGAAAATGAGAGCATGCGGAAATCCATCAAAGAAGCGCTGGAACAGCAGTTACCTTCCCTGGCAGAATGTGGGGGATTTATGTATCTGCATGACACGCTCACAGACAGGGAGGGAACAACTTATCAAATGGCAGGTGTGATCCCGGCAGAGTGTCAGTACACGTGAAAACTGGTACGCTTTGGTTATGTGGAAGTACAACTGCCGCAAGGGCGCACGTAGAAGGGAACAGCGGAAAGACCGGAGCCGGAAAAATAAAGGCGCATGAGTTCCACTATTTCGACAGCACAGCGAATGGAGAGGATTGTATTGCCACAAAACCGGTGACAGGAAGAAGCTGGAAGTGCATTCATGCATCGGACGACCATTTCTGGGGCTTTCCACATCTGTATTATCCGTCAGATCCAAAGTTTGTGAAATGGTTTTTGGAAAGAGCAGAAAAACACATTTGAGATTGCAAAAAAACATGGGTGTGCTAACATGGATAAGGCTTTAGACCGCTATATCATTCATGCGGTGTGGAAGCGTAAAAAAATGACAGTTTCATAGAGAAGACAGTTGGTGCCAGCCGGTTTTGTTATGACCAGACTGGTTAAAAGGGAAACAGGTGGGAATCCTGTACGATCTCGTCACTGTGATTAGGGAGTGCAGATTCTTTTTTCCGCATGGAAAGCCACTGGTGCATGGCACTGGGAAGGCAGAATCTGTATGAGGATCTTTCAGCCGAGGAAACCTGCCAATCGTCTGGTACAGGGAAATGAATTCCCAGATCACGAGTAATTGGTCGTACTGTTTAGAGGGCTTTCTGACAAAAGCCTGATTTTCATTGACTTTTACTCCGTTCAGGACATCTGACCGGAGTTTTTTATTGTCTGTTTCCGTAAGGATTGGATAATAAATTTTTCTTTGTGTACAGATCTCTATGAAGCAGAAGTAAATCACAAAGAGGAGAAAAAAAATGAAGAAAAAACACTTGCACTTGTTCTTGCGTTTACAATGACAGCAGCTCTTTTACAGGCTGCGGAAGTAAGAACGAGACAGAGACAACACAGCCACAGACAGAAACAGCTGCTGAGACAGAGAGTGAAGAGATCGATGATCAGACCGCAGCAGACGAAGTTGCAGCACTCATCGATGCCATCTATGTGCAGACTAGAAATGAGAACACAGATGAGCAGTGCGCAGCAGCAAAAGCAGCATGGGACAAGCTGACAGATGCACAGAAGGAACTTGTTGAGGAGAAAATGCTGACCCGGATTATTTCGGAAGAGATACAGGAGATGCATCCAAGGATGATCCTTTGAATGAGGACGGAATTGGTGAGAACGAGCTCTTAGTTGTAAGCTTTGGTACATCCTTCAACGACAGCCGTGCAGAGGATATCGGTGGTGTGGAAAAAGCATTGCAGGAAGCAAATCCGGACTGGTCTGTAAGAAGAGCTTTACAGCTCAGATCATCATCAACCATGTACAGGCAAGAGATGGTGAAAAATTGACAATGTAGAACAGGCACTCAACAGAGCAGTAGAAAATGGTGTAAAAATCTCGTTGTACAGCCAACTCATTTAATGCATGGCGCAGAGTATGATGAACTCGTAGATGCATTAGATGGATACAAAGATAAATTTGAGACAGTTACGATCGCTGAACCGTTACTTGGCGAAGTTGGAAGTGATGCAGCTGTTGTCAATGAAGATAAAGCAGCTGTTGCAGAAGCTATTACAGCAGAGGCAGTAAAGACAGCAGGTTTTGATTCCTTAAAGGCAGCAAAAGAAGATGGTACAGCATTTGTATTCATGGGACATGGTACTTCCCATACTGCAAAAGTAAGCTACAGCCAGATGGCTGCCCAGATGGAAAAATTAGGCTATGACAACGTATTCATCGGAACAGTAGAAGGTGAGCCGGAAGAGACTGCATGTGAGAACGTGATCGCAGCAGTAAAAGAAGCCGGTTACACAAAAGTGATCCTTCGTCCTTTAATGGTCGTAGCCGGAGATCACGCCAATAACGATATGGCTGGCGATGATGACGATTCCTGGAAGAGCCAGTTTGTTGCAAGCGGAAACTTTGAAAGTGTTGACTGCCAGATCGCAGGACTTGGCGGAATCGATGCTATCCAGCAGATTTATGCAGCCCATACAAAAGCAGCCATCGAATCCCTCGGTTCTGCTATGCTTTCTTCCGCAAGCAAGAGTGAAGCTCTTGCAGACGGAACATATTCTGCAAAATTCGACACTGACAGCGGCATGTTTCATGTGAACGAAGTGTATGACGGACGTGGAACACTTACGGTAAAGGATGGCAAAATGACACTTCACATCGTGATGCCATCCCAGAACATTGTAAATCTTTTTCTTAGGAACTGCAGAGGATGCTAAAAAGGATGGAGCAAAACTGATCCAGCCAACAACAGAAGAGGTTACATACTCTGATGGTTCCAAAGAGGAAGTTTATGCTTTTGATGTTCCGGTAGAAGCATTAGATCAGGAGTTTGATCTTGCGTTAATCGGAACAAAAGGAAATGGTATGACCATACGGTCAGTGTTTCGGATGCAAAAGCGGAGTAAGATGGTGTAAAAACATATAGGATATCTGTAATGAGAGCCTGAGATATGGATAACATATGGAAAGGAGCGGTTTGCAGATTATAAAAAGAGACGCACAGATTGTTTAGATGAGAGACAGTCTGTGCGTTTTTGTTTTATCGTGAGAAAAGGAATAAAATTTTTAATCTGTTCAATTTGAATTTAATTATATCATTTTTCTTAAAAAGATAAAATTAAATTGACAATGATATAATGAAAAGAATATAATTACTAGTATTAAGTAATAGTTGGATGATTGCAGCAGGAGGTTAAATGAGACAGTTTGACTATCGTGAAAAATGGAAAAAACTGCTCACACCTGAAATAGTATCTTATCTGACACAGATACATGAATTTCGAGGAGAGCAGACATTATTTATTGAAGCAAAAGCGGATACATTAACACAGCTTGTAGAAATTGCGAAAATTCAGAGTACGGAAGCTTCCAATAAAATTGAAGGAATCTATACATCTGATGAACGTTTAAAAGCTTTAGTAAAAGATACAACCCGTCCTAAGAGCCGAAATGAACAGAAATTGCAGGTTACAGAGATGTATTGAATACGATTCATGATAACCATGATTATATTCCACCGAAACCATCCATCATACTGCAGCTGCACAGGGATTTATATAAGTTTGAAGGGTTTGATATCGGGGGAAAATACAAGACAGCAGATAATATTATTGAGGAAGAAGATATGGCAGGAAATAAATCTGTCCGGTTTCAGCCGATGCCTGCATGGGCAACGCCAGAGGCAATAGAAGAATTGTGTAAAGCACTTGATGAGGCACTTGCAACAGAACAGATTGATCCACTGATTCTGATCCCAATGTTTATCCTTGACTTTTTATGTATTCACCCTTTTAATGATGGTAATGGCAGAGTGAGTCGGCTATTGACCTTATTGTTACTATATAGAGCCGGTTATATTGTCGGAAAGTACATAAGTATTGAAAAGTTAATTGAAAATACAAAGGAGTTGTATTATGACTGCTTGCAGCAAAGCTCTGTAAACTGGCATGAAAATAAGAATGATTATGAACCGTTTGTAAAATATATGCTTGGTATTGTTACAGCTGCGTATCGGGAATTTTCATCCAGAGTGAGTTTGCTGGCAACAAGCGGTATGTCAAAGCCGGACAGAGTGAGGGAGATCATTAAAACAACACTGGGTACCATTACAAAAGCAGAGATTTTAGAAAATGTCCGGATATCAGTCAGGTGACAGTACAGAGGGCACTTGCAGAGCTGGTGGAATCAGGAGCGATTCTGAAAATCGGTGGCGGAAGATATACAAAATATACATGGAATAATGAATGATTGGAGATAAAAATGATTACAGGCGAATTGAAAAACAAAATTGATAGTTTATGGGACATTTTTGCTGCAGGAGGATTGGTAAATCCACTTGAAGTAATTGAACAGATCACTTATCTGATGTTTATACATGATCTGGATGATTCGGATAATATGAGGGCAAAAGAAAGTGCAATGCTGGGACTACCATATCAGAGCATTTTTGCAGAAGAAGTTCAGATTGGAGAGAGAACAATCGATGGAACACAGTTGAAATGGTCGGTATTTCATGATTTCCCTGCTGACAGAATGTATTCTATTATGCAGGAATGGGTGTTCCCTTTTATAAAAACACTGCATAGCGATAAAAACAGTGCATACTCCAAATATATGGATGATGCAATCTTTAAACTCCCAACACCATTAGTGTTATCGAAGGTTGTAGACTCACTGGACGAGATCTATGAGATGATGAGTGAAATTCAGACAGCAGACGTAAGAGGAGATGTATACGAATATCTTTTTGTCAAAAATAGCACAGTCTGGATTAAATGGGCAGTTCCGTACACCAAGACATATTATCCGCATGATGGTTGAACTAATGGATCCTTCCAGTGATGAAATGATTTGTGATCCGGCTTGCGGTACATCTGGATTTTTGGTTGCGTCAGGAGAGTACTTAAAGGAAAAAAAAAAAGAGAGATTTTTTATGATAAACAGAAAAAGATCATTATATGAACCATATGTTTTATGGTTATGACATGGATCGGACAATGCTCCGCATCGGAGCCATGAATATGATGACACATGGTATTGATAATCCATTTATTGAGTATAGAGACAGTTTGTCTGATCAGAATCAGGACAAAGAGAAATATTCACTTGTTCTGGCAAATCCACCGTTTAAAGGGAAGTCTTGATGCAGAATCGGTGTCAGGTGATCTGTTAAAAGTTTGTAAAACAAAGAAAACAGAACTTTTGTTCTTGACATTATTTTTACGTATTTTAAAATTGGTGGACGATGTGCTTGTATCGTTCCAGATGGCGTACTCTTCGGTTCTTCTACAGCACATAAGGCGATTCGTAAGGAGATTGTGGAGAATCAGAGATTAGTAGCAGTTATTTCCATGCCATCCGGTGTATTTAAACCATATGCAGGAGTGTCAACTGCGATTCTTATTTTTACAAAGACAGATCATGGCGGAACAGATCATGTCTGGTTTTATGATATGACAGCGGATGGACTCAGTCTTGATGATAAACGGTCTCCGATTGCTGATAATGATATTCCAGATATTATTGAGAGATTTAAGAATCTGGATAAAGAGATGGACAGAAAACGTACCGACAAGTCATTTATGGTTCCAAAGCAGGATATTGTAGACAATGATTATGATCTCAGTATTAATAAGTATAAGGAAATCGAGTATGTGCCGGTAGAGTATCCACCAACATCGGAAATTATGGCAAACATCCGGGAACTTGAGATGGAAATCGGGAAAGAGATGGATGAACTGGAAAGATTGCTGGAGTTATAAATGAAGTGAGCAGTAAGAGTGGAAATATAGGAAAGGAAAAATGCAAATTCCAATTTGCAGTTGAGGGTTGAAGTGGAGGAAAAATGAAAAAAGACGTAACAGTACGATCTAGTGCAGCAGAATATTTAACGTTTATTACAGCTAGCGGTGAGAGTCAGGTAGAAGCAATATATTTTGATGAAAATGTATGGCTGACACAGAAAATGATGGGAGTATTGTATGATGTTGAGGCTAATACAATAACGTATCATTTGCAGAAAGCGTTTAGAAGTCTTGAACTTGATGAAAATTCAGTTACTCGAAAATTTCGAGTAACTGCTTCTGATGGAAAAAGCTATGACACAAAACATTACAATTTGAAAGCAATTATATCAGTAGGAAATAAAGTTGATTCTCCAAAGGCAGTTCAATTTCGTAAATGGGCAAATAATGTTATTGAAGAATATACAATAAAAGGTTTTGCAATGGATGATGAAAGACTGAAAAACGGAGGCACAGTATTAACAAAAAAGTATTTTGAAGAATTACTGGAACGAATACGTGAAATCAGATTGTCGGAACGTAAATTTTATCAGAAAATTACAGATATCTATGCAACAGCTATAGATTATGATTCTAAAGCAGAAACAACAAGAAGATTTTTTTCGGCAGTTCAAAATAAGATACATTATGCAATTCATGGCAATACAGCGGCTGAAGTAATTTATAATAGAGCGGATGCAGCACAAGAGCATATGGGATTGACAACTTGGGAGGGAGCGCCCAATGGTAAGATTCATAAATATGATGTTGTGATTGCGAAAAAAATTATTTGTCAAAGAAAGAATTGGCAAATATGGGACGGTTAGTGAATGCTTATTTAGATCTGGCAGAACTTCAAGCGGAAAGAAATATACCAATGACGATGAAAGACTGGGAGAATAGATTGAATGGCTTTCTTCAAATAATGGATTATGGAGTATTGTCTGATAATGGGAAAGTTTCTGCTGAAATGGCACGAATTCATGCAGAGAGTGAATTTGAAAAGTATCGAAAGATACAAGATGTCATATACGAAAGTGATTTTGATCGATTTATGGAACTTGAAGATAAAATGAATATGCATTTAGCTAAAAAATACTACACTGGAGCAACCATTCCACATATTTATTTTAAAGATTATAAACAAAATGCCAAAAGAATTTGCCGAAATATCTTTTTATGTTGTGTTATATGCATTTAGAAAAATATTTTATTGGAGCAAATTAACATATATATTTTAAAGATTATAAAAATGAAGAATTTAATCTTGATTTGTTAGAAAAGCCAGCTGAAATTGTTGAGATTCTTGAAAAAAAAAATTATTGAGAAAAGAAAGCAAGAGATCCAACTGTTAGATCAACTCATCAAGGCTCGATTTGTCGAGATGTTTGGACATCAAAGCCATAATGAAAAGTCATTACCATATATGACAGTAGATGATGTTGCGGAGATTTATCTGGGTATAACGCATACACCGACTTATGTAGATTCAGGAGTGATGGTTATATCAGCAAAAAACACATCTGGAGATTTTTTGGATTTGACTGATGTGAAATATATTTCAAGAGAAGAATTCGAGGGAGCACCAAAAGGTTCGAAACCGCAAGTGAATGATGTATTGTTTTCGGTTGGTTCTAATTTAGGACATTCCTGTAATCTTGGAAGAAGAATTGGAGTTATGCACATTTGTAAGTTTAGGCTTTTAAGGAGTAAAGGAATAGTTACGAGCAATTATCTTAAACACTGGATGCGTGATGAATTCTTCGCAAAACAAGTATCTGAGCATGTTAAAGGCGGAGGTCAGCCGAACTTAAATACAGGATGTCCAGCTAAAAGAATTTAAAATTATTGTTCCTAATTTAGAGAAGCAAAAGAGTTCGATGATTTTTGCCACCAAGTCACCAAATCAAAAGTTGTAGTGCAGAAAGCACTTGATGAGACACAAGCTCCTATTCGATTCATTGATGCAACAATATTTCGGATAACGTTTATAAAGAAAGGTTATTATTAGCCATGAAAATATTGCTATTTGGAGTTTCAAATGTTGGAAAAACAACTATCGGGAAGTTGCTTGCCGAAAAAATAAAATTTTCATTTTATGATTTGGATGACGAAATAAAGAAATACTATGGCATAACGCTTGAAGAATTTGTCCATACAGAAAATTTACGTTGAGAGATCAAAAAAGAGGGCAAATCATAAATAAAATTTTAAATTGATGAAAATATGGTTTTAGCAATTACGCCTATTTCTTATCCTGATAATTTTGAAAAGTGTATAGTTGCAGACGACATATTGTTGATCGAACTCTGTGATTCTCCGGAAAACATTTTTTCACGACTTGTATTTAGTGATGAAGAAGATAATTTATATATTGACTTGCAATATAAGAATGAACATAAAGAATATTATATGAATGAAATTAGAGAAGATATTCATTGGTATGGACAGATTTTTGATAAAATCGGAGTGAAAAATAAATTTGCAATGAATAATGATGGACCTGAAAAAGTAGTAAGCAGACTGATCAAAGAATATGGACTGTTGCCGCAATAAGCAATGTCAGAAAATTGGGAATGAACATTATTTTCGTGTACAATGTTGGTAATTACTGAAGGGAGATACCAACATGGAAGAAAAACTTGTAAAGATTATTAATGAGATGGCAGATTATCTGAATATTACACAGATGAAAAAATTGCAGGAAGTATTGATAAAAAATTTATCAGATGCGAGACCGGAAAAGGAACAGATTTCAAATCAAGAATATTTGAAAATGTTTATTGAAGCAAAACAAATTGAGGGATGTTCAGCGAGAACATTACAGTACTATCAGGTGACAATTGAGCATTTGTTAAAAAATATTGATACCGTAATACGAAAAATTACAACAGATGAAATACGAACCTATCTTGCAGAATATCAGCAGCGCAATAATTGCAGTAAAGTAACAGTGGATAATGTAAGAAGAAATATTTCAAGTTTCTTTTTCGTGGTTGGAGGAAGAAGATTATATTTTAAAAAGTCCTATGAGAAGGATTCATAAAATTAAAACGAAACAGCCGGTAAAAAGAAATCATTTCGGATGAAATGATCGAAAGATTACGGGATAATTGCAGATGTTCCAGAGATTTGGCAATGATAGATTTATTATATTCGACTGGAATACGAGTTGGTGAATTGGTGGGATTGAATATTTCGGATATTGATTTTGAAGAAAGAGAATGTGTTGTTTATGGAAAAGGAGACAAGGAGCGACGTGTATATTTTGATGCTAAAGCAAAATTACATCTACAAAATTACATAAATAGCCGGACAGACACAAATCCTGCATTATTTGTCACGTTGGATTCGCCATATGAAAGATTGAAAATCAGCGGTGTAGAGATAAGAGTGCGTGAGCTTGGACGTAAACTAAATATTGAAAAAATACATCCACATAAATTCAGAAGAACAATGGCAACGCGGGCAATTGACAAGGGAATGCCAATCGAGCAGGTGCAAAAAATATTAGGACATTCACAGATTGGAACGACGATGCAGTATGCAATTGTGAATCAAAATAATGTAAAAAACATCACATCGGAGGTATATTGCATAAAAGAAATGATAGCAGATTCAAATTCCAATTTGCATGGTTGATGTGGATGCGATTAGAAGATATATGTACTGTCTTTACTGATGGTGACTGGATAGAAAGTAAGGATCAAGCCGATGAGGGAATTAGGTTGATTCAAACCGGTAATATTGGTATGGGAGCATATTTAGAAAAAGAAGAAAAAGCTAAGTATATATCTGAAGAAACTTTTAATAAACTAAAGTGTACAGAAATATTTTCAGGTGATATTTTAGTTTCAAGATTACCTGAACACTGTAGGAAGAGCATGCATTATTCCTGAAAAAAGGAGAGGATGATAACCGCAGTCGATTGTACAATTTGTAGATCAAATGAAGCTATTGTATGCAAGGAATATTTGTGTTATTTTATGCGTTCAAATGCATATTATACAAGATTATTAAATAGCGTTACAGGAACAACACGAAAGAGAATTTCGAGAAAGAATTTGGGAAATGTTGAATTGGATATTCCTTCAAAACGAGAACAAGAAAAAGTTGTAAAACAGCTCGATTGTTTAGTTAAGGTGATTAGCTCAAGAATCACGGAACTGCAAAGATTAGATGATCTCATCAAGGCTCGATTTGTCGAGATGTTTGGGAATCCCTGTTCTTAATGATAAAGGTTGGGAGCAAAAGTCTTTGGGGAGATTACTACAAAGATTGGATCCGGTGCAACTCCTAAGGGAGGAAAGGAAGCCTATCAAGAAGAAGGCATTACACTTATTCGCAGTATGAATGTTCATAATGGTCAGTTTGAGTATAAGGATTTGGCACATATTTCAGATGAACAGGCTTCTAAATTGGATAATGTAACTATTGAGGAAGATGATGTATTGCTAAATATTACAGGTGCTTCTGTTGCTCGGTCATGTGTAGTTCCAAATGAGATATTACCAGCAAGAGTAAATCAGCATGTATGCATCATAAGGTGTAAAGACTGTATAATTCCTGAGTTCTTAAATAAGTTGCTAATTGATGATAATTATCAGGATTTGTTATGGAGTATTGCTGGAAGTGGAGCTACGCGTGAGTCAATAACCAAGCAGCAAGTTGAAAATTTGCAGATTATACTGCCAATGCTCGAACTTCAAAAAGAGTTTATGGCATTTTGCCACCAAGTCACCAAATCAAAATTGTTCGAATTCTCTTCCTTGCAAAACCATACTAGGGATGCTACAATAATAGTAATAACGATAAATCCAGAAAACTCTGTGCGTTAGCGGAGGTGTCTATGATAACAAACTTTGATTATTTGAAAAATGAACCGAAATTTTCTGCATTTGCAAATGTCGCAATCTCAGCAGAAAAGATTATTCTTATGGATCCGGAGGCAAGTATTATCAACAGCCGCAGGGCGATGGAGTTTGCAATCAAATGGATGTATTCAGTAGATAAGGCTCTTGAAATGCCGTATCAGGATAATTTGCAAAGTCTTATGAATGAAGAAGAATACAGACAGCTTGTCGGAGCGGATTTATGGAGACGAATGGATTACATCCGCAGATGTGGCAATAATGTAGCACATGGGAATAAAAACTCGGTAGAGATGAGGCTATGTTGTGTCTGGAGAATCTGTTCATTTTTCTTGATTATATCGCACACTGCTATACAGAAAATTCTACAGAACGCACTTTTGATAAAAATACGATTACTGCCAGAATGGAAAAAGCCAGAGAATCAAAAGTGGCAGCAAAAATATAAAGAGAAGAACTGGAAAAAGAACAGGAAAAGTCTGCAAAGGCAGGAACTTGATTTAAAAAAATTAATTGCAGAAAATGCTTCATTGAGAGAAGAACTATCTGCACGAAGACAGGGAACAGCAGCAGACTTATGTTCCAAAAACCTCTTGATTTATCTGAGTATAAGACAAGAAAACTTTATATCGATTCCATGCTTACAGATGCGGGCTGGACAGAAGGCAAAGACTGGCTGAACGAAGTAGAACTTTCAGGAATGCCGAATAAATCAGAAACAGGATATGCAGATTATGTGCTTTATGATGATATGCATCGTCCGCTTGCAGTGATCGAAGCAAAGAGAACATGCGTGGATGTTTCGAAAGGCAGACAGCAGGCAAAGTTATATGCAGATTTATTAGAGAAGAAATATAAGAGAAGACTGGTGATCTTCTTACCAATGGATTTGAAACGCACATTATTGACGGGCAGTATCCGGAAAGAAAATGTGCAACAATTTATTCAAGCGTGATCTGGAAAAATGGTTTAATTTATTAACCATGAGAATCAGCCTTAAACACATTACAGTAGATAAGAGTATTGCAGACCGCTACTATCAGGAGGCAGCTATCAAGGCTGTTTGTAACAGTTTTGATGATAAAAACCATAGAAAAGCACTCTTGGTTATGGCTACAGGATCCGGCAAAACAAGAACTGTAATTGCACTGTGCAAGATACTTTTAGATACTGAGGATGGGTGAAAAATATCCTGTTTCTGGCAGATCGAAATTCACTTGTTACAGGCAAAACGAAGTTTTGTGAATTTACTTCAAACTTGTCATGTACGAACCTTGTGGAAGAAAAAGATAATTACAAGGCACATTGTGTATTTTCAACTTATCAGACAATGATAAACTGTATTGACACTGTGAATGATAAAGATGGAAAGCTTTTTACCTGCGGTCATTTTGATCTGGTGATCTGTGATGAAGCACATCGTTCTATATATAATAAATACAAAGATATTTTTACCTATTTTGATGCACCACTTGTCGGATTGACGGCAACGCCAAAGGATGAAATCGACAAGAATACATATGATATATTTGAATTGGCATCAGGAGTACCTACTTATGGGTACGATCTTGCAGGCGGTAAAAAGACGGTTATCTGGTAGATTATGTTTCTGTGGAATCAAAATATAAATTTATTGAGAATGGAATTGTATATGATGAATTGTCAGAAGAGGATAAGGAAGTATATGAGCAGACTTTTTACAGATGAAAACCATAACATGCCGGAAGCAATAGAAGCATCTAAGTTAAATTCATGGGTTTTTAACAGAGATACGATAAAAGCAGTTTTAAATACATTGATGACCGATGGTATACGGATCGATTATGGTCAGAAGTTAGGAAGACGGTTATATTTGCAAAAGAACCATGATCATGCAGAAAAATTTTGGAAGTATTCCATCAGGAATACCCACATCTCCCGGATTATGCGAAAGTAATTGATAATTATATGACGTATGCACAGAGTGCGATTGATGAATTTTCAGATGCGAAAAAGATGCCTCAGATTGCAATCTCTGTCGATATGTTAGACACAGGAATTGATGTTCCGGAAGTTGTGAATCTCGCTTTTTTTTTTCAAAAAAGTTATGAGCAAAGGCAAAATTCTGGCAGATGATCGGACGCGGAACAAGGCTTTGCCGGGGCTGATCGACGGAGAAGATAAGCAGAAATTTTATATATTTGACTTCTGTGGAAATTTTGAGTTTTCCGATTAAATAAAGGAAAAGCAACCGCTAATATGATTGCACTTCAGGGGGCATTTTTGATCTGCAATTTGAAATTGCCTTTAAGCTTCAGAATATTGAATATCAGGAAAAACGTCTGATCGCATATAGAAATCCTCTGGTGAAGCACATGTGTGAAAAGGTACAGAGAGGAGATACCGAGGGATCATTTTGCAGTCCGCGAGCATTTAAAATACGTAGATTTATATTCCGAAGAGGCAAATTATCAGAAACTTACTTTTGAGGATACATTAATCGTGCGTGAAGAAGTTGCACCACTTATTTTACCGGAAGAAGATGAAGTGAATGCAGTACGCTTTGATGCACTTATGTATCACATTGAACTTGCATATCTTATGGGAAAAAAAAATATGCAAAAGCACGGAATGATCTGCTCAAGAAAGTGTCAGGAATTGCTGATGTGGCAAATATTCCTGAAATCCAGGCACAGACGGAGCTGATTCAAAATATTTTGCATACGGATTTTCTGGAACGTGCAGGGATGAATGAGTTTGAAGATATTCGGGAAAACCTTCGCGGATTAATAAAATACATTTCAAATCCTGAAATAAAAAAATATAATACTAATTTTTCAGACGAATTGCTATCAGTTGAGTGGAAAGAGTCAGAGCTTGAGAGCAACGAATTGGAAAATTATAAGAAAAAAGCTGAATATTATATCAGGCAGCATCAGGATCACCTTGTAATTGCAAAGTTAAAGAAAAATCAGCCGTTGACAGATACGGATGTGAAAGCGCTTGAAGAAATCCTTTGGCGTGAAATCGGAACAAAAAAAGATTATGAAGAGGAGTTTGGAACAAAACCGCTGGGAGAATTTGTCCGAGAAATAGTTGGACTGGATATGAATGCGGCGAAAGCAGCTTTTTCCGAATATCTGACAAATACAAGTCTTGACAGCCGGCAAATTTATTTTGTCAATCAGATTATTGAATATATTGTACATAACGGAATGATGAAAGACTTTTCTGTACTTCGGGAAGCACCATTTACGGATCAGGGCAGTATTGTGGATATATTTACGGATCAGACAGTATGGATGGGAATCAAAAAGGTCATAGATAATATTAATGTAAATGCAGTGGCATAAAAATGGGAGGTGCGTTCTTGAGCGAAAATGAAAATCATATTTATATCGCAATTGATTTAAAGTCGTTCTATGCTTCTGTGGAGTGCAAGGAAAGAGATCTTGATCCACTGACGACCAATCTTGTCGTGGCGGATGCAGAACGGACGGAGAAGACGATCTGTCTGGCGGTTTCCCCTTCTTTAAAAAAGCATATGGGATTCCGGGACGAGCGAGGCTTTTTGAAGTGGTGCAGCGTGTGAAAGAGGTTAATCAGGAGAGGATGCAGAAGCTGCCAAAAAGAATGTTTGAGGGAAGCTCCTGTTTTTCAGACGAACTGAAGAAGCACCCGGAGCTTTCCGTTACTTACGTAACAGCAAAGCCACGAATGGCACTCTATATGAAATACAGTACACAAATTTACAACATTTACCTGAGATATATCGCACCGGAAGATATGCATGTGTACTCCATAGATGAAGTATTTATGGATGTGACGCATTATCTGAACACCTATCATATGACGGCGAAGGAACTGGCATCAAAGATGATCCTTGACGTGGTGCAGGAGACAGGTATTACTGCAACAGCAGGAATCGGAACGAACCTTTATCTGTGTAAAGTCGCAATGGATATCGTGGCAAAACATGTCATGCCGGATGCACATGGGTGAGGATCGCGGAACTTGATGAGATGTCTTACCGGAAATTATTGTGGAATCACAGACCACTGACGGACTTCTGGCGGGTAGGAAGTGGCTACCGGAAAAAGTTAGAAGCGGCCGGACTTTATACGATGGGCGATATTGCACGCTGTTCCATCGGCGGTGAGAGAGATTATTATAACGAAGAGCTTCTTTATAAAATGTTTGGCATTAATGCAGAGCTTCTGATCGATCATGCACAGGGGTATGAGCCTGTGAACAATTGCGGATATTAAGGGATATAAGCCGAGACAAACAGTATCGGTTCCGGTCAGGTGCTGCATTGTCCGTATGATTTTAATCAGACAAAAATCATTGTCCGTGAGATGACCGATGCACTGGTGCTCGATCTTGTGGAGAAAAAGCTTGTGACAGACCAGCTTGTACTCAATGTCGGATATGATATCGAGAATCTGACAGACCCGGAACATCGGAAAAATACCGTGGAGAGGTGAAAGCAGACCGTTATGGCAGACTTGTGCCAAAGCATGCACATGGGACAGCAAATCTTAAGAAAAAAGACATCTTCTACATCACAGATCATGGAGGATGTATTAGAACTGTATGACCGGATTGTTGATGAGAATCTTTTGATACGCCGGGTTTATGTTACAGCGAATCGCGTTGTGGACGAGCAAACGATATCGGAAGAGACGGAATTTACACAGATGGATTTATTTACTGATTATCAGGCAGTGGCAGCGGAACAGAAAGCCGAGCAGGAAAAACGCGAAAAAGAGCGAAGGCTGCAGGAGGCAATGCTTTCGGTTAAGAAAAAATATGGGAAGAATGCAGTGTTAAAGGGAACGAACCTTCAGGAGGGGGCGACCATGCAGGAGCGAAATAATCAGATTGGAGGTCATCATGCATAAAAAAGAGTATGAGGATATCATTGGGCTTCCACATCACGTTTCCATAGTACATCCGCAGATGTCAATTTATGACAGAGCAGCACAGTTCTCTCCGTTTGCAGCACTGACCGGGCATGAGGCGGCAATTCAGGAGACTGCAAGACTTACGGAAGAACAGGCAGAGCTGAATGAGGATAAGAAGGAGGAACTGAACGAAAAACTGCAGGAACTGATGGCACATGCAGAGGAACATCTGGCAGTGACAGTGACATATTTTAAGCCGGATAACAGAAAAGAGGGCGGTAAATATGAGACAGTGACAGGAACATTTAGAAAAATCCGTGATTATGATAAAATGTTCATTTTAGAAAATGGAACGGGCATTGCGTGTGACATGATTTATGAGTTGGAAGTGAACGGATTTTGGAAATAAATAGATTTTCTGCAACTTACCCCCCTAAAACGCATCTTACCGCATCTCCTGTAGATTTTCAAAACAGATTATGTTATACCATGATCAGAGAGAAAAAGCTGTAAAGTTACTTTTGTCCAGCAATTTCGATTAAGTGATATAACAAAAAAGGGGTGTGCAATATGCAGAACGAACATGAATCCACAGATATTATCCGTATTGAACATTTAAATAAAACCTTCGGTGATGTAAAAGCAGTCAGGGATTTGGGCTTTTGTGTGAAAAAAGGCGAACTGTTTGCATTTTTAGGTGTGAACGGTGCAGGAAAAAGCACAACAATCTCAATTCTCTGCGGACAGTTATCGAAGGACAGCGGAACGGTACAGATCAAAGGAATCGATAACGAAGGACCGGGCGAGCAGACAAAGCGGCTGATTGGCGTAGTTTTTCAGGACAGTGTGCTTGATAAGCCGCTCACTGTAAAAGAAAACTTAAAGAGTCGGGCAGCTCTCTATGGTATTACAGGACAGGCGTTTGAAAAAAAAAGATTACAGGAATTGCTGGATATATTGGACTTTGGCGACTATTTAAACCGCCCGGTCACAAAATTGTCCGGAGGGCAGAGAAGAAGGATCCACATTGCGAGAGCATTGCTCCACAGACCGGAGATCCTTATTTTAGATGAGCCGACTACCGGGCTGGATCCGCAGACGAGGCAGGTGATCTGGAATGTGATCGAAAAACTCCGCATAGAGGAGCAGATGACCGTTTTTCTGACAACCCACTACATGGAAGAGGCTGCAAATGCCGCGTATGTGGTGATTCTCGACAAAGGCAGTATTGTGGCGGAAGGAACACCATACGAGTTAAAAAACAGGTATGTGCAGGACACGATTTCTGTTTATGGTGTAACCGAAGCACAAATTAAGTCTTTACATTATAATTATAAGAAAGTACGTGATGGTTACCAGATAAAAGTAGATAATACGTCAGAAGCAACGAAACTGATCGTGGAGCATCAGGAATTGTTTCAGGATTATGAGGTTGTAAAAGGCGGTATGGATGATGTTTTCCTTGCAGTGACAGGCAAAACCTTAGGAGGTGGGCGCGAATGAGAACGATGACAGCTCTGATAAGCAGAAACAGAAAACTTTTCTTCCGGGACAGAGGGATGTTTCTTTCTTCCCTGATTACACCGGTAATTCTGATTGTTTTATATGCAACATTCCTTGCAAATGTATATAAAGATTCCTTTTGTCTGCATTGCCGGATACCGTACAGATTTCTGACAAACTGATCAACGGAACGGTGGCGGCACAGCTTGCGGCGGCACTTTGTCTGTGAGCTGTATCACAGTGACATTCTGCGTGAACCTGACGATGGTGCAGGATCTTGCGAACGGTGCAAGAAAAGATTTTAATGTGTCCCCGGTGAAAAATCTGTGATTTTTCTGGGATACTTTCTTTCAACATTACTCAATTCCCTGATGGTCAACGGACTGGCACTGGTTGTCTGCCTTATCTATATGTGCAAAATGGGCTGGTACATGAGCGTGACGGATGTACTTTGGGTGATTTTGGATGAGATCCTTCTGGTATTATTTGGCTGTGCACTCTCAAGTATCATCTGTTATCCGCTGAAAACACAGGGGGCAGATGTCGGCAGTCGGAACGATCATGAGTGCCGGTTATGGATTTATATGTGGTGCGTATATGCCAATCTCAATTTCGACACCGGACTGCAGAAAGTATTGTCAATTCTGCCGGGCAATTACGGGACTTCTTTTGCTGAAAAACCATATGCTGCGTGGAATCCTTGAGGAGATGTCGGCGAATGGCTTCCCGGATGAGGTTGTGACAGCAATCAGGGATTCCTTAGATTGTAATCCGGTTTTCCGGGGACATGTCGTGAATGTTGACCAGATGATATTTATTATGGTGACAAGTATCGTAATTCTTGGTATTCTGTATTTAGTAATTGCATCAAAAGGAGAATCCCGATGAAAATCACCATACTGGATACAATCCCCGGTGAAGAGGATGAGATCATTATAAAATGCCAGAATTTAAGCGAAGATATACAAAATCTGCTCCAGAAATTAAAACAGGGAAACACCAAGATCGCAGGATATAACGAGAATGGTATCCATCTGCTGGAGCCGGATGAAATCTATTATTTTGAGACGGTCGACAACAAAGTGTTTGCCTGTTGCAAAAAAAGAGGTTTACGAAGTGCGGGAGAAATTGTATACACTTGAGGGCATGCTTCCGGTCGAATCGTTTATGCGGGCGTCAAAGTCTGCAATTTTAAATCTCAACAAAGTAAAAGTTTATCACCAGCCTTTGGCGGACGTTTTGAGGCAGTATTAGACAATGGCGAAAAGACGATTATTTCAAGACAGTATGTGCCTGTTTTTAAAAGAACGTCTTGGATTGTAAAAGAGGTATGAAGAGATGGCAGAGAAATTAAAAATGTTGATGGATATTTTTGGCAAAGTCACGTTTGGTGTATTGATAGCGGCAACAGTTTTTATTTCTGTTTTCGGGGGATTTGACGCACAGATCAGTGTAAAGATACTCTGGCAGATATTGGCAGTTTCTGCGGTGTGTTCAGTTCCGATTCTTATGTTTGGCTCAGATGCATCGAGGGAGCTGACAAAAAAGGAATGTTTGCCAGACAGCTATTATATTTCATTTTTGTGAACATTGTAGTTTTAGGGCTTGGAAAATTATTTGAGTGGTTCAGTTTCCAGAATTTTAGCATGGTACTTTTTATGGAGGTTCTCATTATTGCAGTCTATGCGGTTGTGAATATCATCTGTTATCTGAGTGACCGTGCAGATGCACAGAGCATGAATGAAAAATTGCTGGAAATGAAAAAGAATAAGAAAGAATGATAAGCTGACATTATTTTAAAACGAAAGAGAGGTATTTAAAATGAGTAAACATACTGAAAGAGCAAAGGAATTAAGAAGTGAAGTGCCGGTTAGCAGCAACTGTGCACAGACGGTGATGCGTGTATATGCAAAGGAGATCGGGCTGGATGAAGATCTGGCAGCAGCAATTGGCAGTAACTTTGGCGGTGGAATGAGATGCGGTGCAACCCGTGGAGCGATCGCAGCAGGATACATGGTATTAGGTGCCAAGGGAATTGAGTCGCCGGCTGTATTGAATGAATTTCGGAAATGTATTGCAAAAAACATGACGGTATGACAGATTGTGCAGATCTTTTGCGTGCAAATGCAGCAAAGGGCGGAGAGAAAAAACCACATTGTGACAACATGATCGAGGAAGTGATCACACTGATCGATGAACTGACAGACGGTAGATAATAGAAGGAGAATGCAGCTCCTTTAGCTGTTTCCCCATCCTGCTGCATGAATTATG
>VOFH01003655.1_pt1 | contig 29936 bp, 52 predicted proteins | sample 5384091 | NCBI WGS metagenome assembly VOFH01 (sample SAMN12384727, study PRJNA508395) | human gut metagenome | isolation source: healthy gut G | host: Homo sapiens
CGCGATTTTTTGAAAATGGTCGCAGAGAACGGTTTTGGCTATGGGAGAGAAGTGTAGCAGAGCCATTGGAGAAGCGGCGACCTGTTCGGCGGTCATCTTCTTTCCGCAGATCGATTTTTGTGTAGCAGAGCTTTAGCGGCAATTGACCAGGAGAATTCATTTTCAAAATCCATATCCATGGCGTCGATTTAGATGGCTATGTTTTGTTTCATGGCAAGGGATCTATATCAGGAAGTAGGTGGCTGTCTGCTTATCAGAACTTTACAGATTCAGAGCTGGTCAGTAGATAGAATATTTGAATGGATTATGACGGCCTGTGTGATTCGTAGGCATGGAAGCAGAGTTTTACGAGAGGAGGAAAGAAGTATTGACAGAGAGTAAAATTGACAGCATCAGTGAAAAAACAACGGAGCGTTCTCGTACTTCGGGTTTTCAGTCCTTTTGACAGCTACCATGTATACAAAAAGATGACTGGGGAAATTTGGAGGAATACGGAGAGGAGTTATTTCCATCTGAGTTGTGCAGCTATGAGACGGAGATCCTGAAACGGATTGCAGAGGAAAATCTTGAGGGAAGAAGGAGATAGGGGGCTGGCGGTCTATCTGGATGATCCAAAGTTAGAAGAAAAAATTTACAGTATGAAGCCTACCGTGGAAGTTCTGGCGGGGGAACTATGGGAGTTCTGGAAGTAGAAAGTCATAACCAGCTTTCTGAAAGGGAGATTGAAGCAGTAAAAGGAGTACTGGGAAGGTCAGGAGAAAGTGATGGGTGGGGAGAGGGCTTTGAACAGCGGGGAATCAAAATTCCAGAAGGGGAACTGTATGTTAGCTTTTCGAACAGTGGAGATGAATTCTTTCTGACCACAGAGGAAGGATTGAAAGGAGAAGAGCAGGAACCAACCGTTCAGAAAGGAGGGATTGTTTTTTGAAGCATTATGATAGAGAATTTTATACCCTTCGATTGTTCAGCCCCATAGAAGGAGAGATATATTCTCTGAATAGTACAGAGGAAGGTATTCATCTGACCGCTTATGAGATGGAAAACTATTCGTCTTTTTTATACGCGACCATATGGAAGGTGTAGGATTGTTGGGAAAAAGAAATCAGAAATTGATGACATACTTTAATAATGCAAAGAGGCTGCATAAGCCGGTTAGCCTATCACTGGATCTGGAAGCTTATGAGGGAAGATTATGGAGTGTACTGCAGGCAGACTCACAGGATAAACGGACACATGAGGAGGTTCAGAGTTTAGCAGAAACATGGGGAATGATTGCTGCTGGAGGCTTTATCAGAGAAATGCAAGAGACAAGGATCCTGGTACCAGATGGAGAACTTATGGTTTTTCTTGGAAATGAGGGACTGGATTACTTTGTATGTCCGGAAGAGGTTTTGAAAGGGACGGCACATACATTAAAACCAGCCCCTGGATGTTGCCATTTATTCAGAAGCATATTTCCCAGAGCGGAGTTATCAAGGGGCGAAGCTGAGGCTTCCAGCAGAACCCGCTTTTTTTGAAGGATGCAAAGATGAGAGCCTTTATTCATGAAAATGAGCCTTACCGGATTGAACTTCTGGGGAACTGGCCATCTTTTCTTAAGAATATATTGGAAAAGGCAGCGTCTGTTACCTTAGAAGAAGTCAATGTATTAGCTTGTCTGGTTACTCATATGGACTCAGTCAGATAGAAACTTATGAAGCCGCCATTCAGATGCGTCAGGAAGAAAATATAGATGTTCCAGTTGGGATAAAAAGAGTTACTCAATCTTTGTTATAACCTGAGTGCTTTAAATTCCTCCGAGGCATTATAGATGACAGGAAACTGGGAGAATTCTACCTAGAGAAGACAGATTAGAGTGGATCCATATGCTTGAAGTGGATATAAGAGAATTATTGATCCGCAAAGAGTGGGGATGGATCAGCGTAAGGAGGAAATGGGCATATTTACCTCAAAAGGTTATGTATTTGAGAATGCTCTTTCGTATCAAGATATTTATGATGGAATTCACCTTCCCGATATTGACGGAGTGGCCGGAGGGATTTTTTCTCTTCGCCTGGTCGGATCTCAATATCCAGAAGAACAGGGAACCTGGTTGGAACTTCCAACTACAGATTTGGGGTTTCAGTGGGCGCTGAACAGATTAAACGAGAGAACTTTTGATGACTGTATCATTACGGAGAGCATCAGCACAGTGCATGGATTATCCGTTAAGCAGACAGATGACATTGAGACATTGAATGAACTGGCAAGACAGCTTCAGGAATTTCCTGATGATAGAACGCTTTGCAAATTCAAGGCAGCTTTGGAACTAGAGCAATGCGATAGCTTGGAACAGGCTGTTCGGATTGCGGAAAACCTGGATTGTTATTCCTATGATCCACAGATGTATTCCATGGCTTCGTATGCAAGGTATCTGTTTCGGGAATTGGAGTTCAATATTGATGATCCAAAGATTTGCTACATTTGATTTTCAAGGATATGGGGAACGTCAGCTTGGGCTGTTGGAAAGTGTGCAGACAACCTACGGAATGATTACCCGTAATGAAGATTTTCCAATACAGACACAGCAGAACACAGAACAGGGAATGAAAATGCAGTAAGGGAAGCGTTGAACGTGCTTGATGATCAAATGGAGGAAACTAATAAGAATGAGGTGTGAAGGAGAATAGAAAATGACATATGAAGAATTTTTGAAATTAAAAAAAAGAATTTAAAACGATTTTTTCCGGAATCTTTTCAGGAAAGAAAAGTGGAAATCATGGAGGTGTTAAAAATAACAACATCAAATTGCAGGGAGTATACCTTCCAGGCACTAAAAGCTATACATCCGTTCCGCTTTTATATCTGGAATCCTATTATCAGGAACTTGAGGATGGAAAGAAACTGGAAGATGTGTGGCAGAACATCGCTCGGGATTATCAGAAGTGTCAGGAAGCAGAGATAAGCATAGATGGCATTTCCAGTAAAGAATGGGATTATGAAACCATAAAGAAGGGTTGACCGTCTATGTCCGCAACGCACAGGAAAATATAGATTTTTCTGGCAAGCTGTCCTCATGAAATACGAGAGGATCTGGCACTGGTTTATGGATTTCATGTGTTGGTGGATGGAGAAAAGGACGGAAGTGCCATTATTAATTATGACAGGCTGAAGTGGCTGGGAGTCAGCGAGGAGCAAGTTAAAGCAGGATGCCTGGGAAAACATGAAGCAGAGCAATCCTCCTTGTTTTTTGGATTTACAGGATATGCTGGCAAAAATGTATTCTGATGAACTGGGAGATGTAAAAGCAGGTAGTTTGGAATATTTAGAGGATGTGGATCCCAATGCAATGATGTATGTTCTGACGAATTCAAATCAGGTTAATGGGGCGGTTTATATGTGTGATGAAGAAGTAATGTCTCTTATTGCAGAAAAGCTGGGATCAGATTTAATCGTGATTCCGTCATCGATTCATGAAACGATTATTCTAAAAAGAAACAGAGAATATGAGCGTAAACTGAATTGAATGCGATGGTAGAGGCAGTAAATGCGGAAGCCGTGAATCCACAGGAGAAGGCTGGGGAATTTTGTTTACCGATTTGATAGGGAGGCCCAAAGACTGGAAAAAGCAGTAGAACAGGCAGAGGAGCTGGATTTTTGAACCTGGGATGTCACCGGTATTTGCGTAGGACTCAGTTATATGTTTCATGAGTATTGTGGATGTTAGGAGGGATGCAGAATCAACAGTTTTATTTCATGGGTTGGCGGAAAGAAAGCACTCCGCAGCCTGATTTACACAATGTTTCCGGCAAACTTTGATCGTTACATTGAAGTGTTTGGCGGAGGTGGTTGGGTACTGTTTGGAAAACCACCAGATGACCGGTGTATGGAGGTTTATAATGACTATAACTCAAATCTGGCAAATCTGTTTTATTGTGTTAAGAACCGCACGGGGGCATTCCTTAAGGAACTCGGATTTCTTCCGTTAAACAGTAGGGATGAATTTACAGTAATCCGTAAATTTATTGAAAAGCAGGAACCGGATACCCGATTTTTAATTGAGGAGCTGGAGCTTGCAGAGAAGCATTTGCTGCCGCCGGATTATGAGGAAGTGAAAAAAATCCTGCTTGGAAAATGCAGAGGTAACCGATGTAAAACGGGCGGCTGCATTTTTAAACTAATTCGGTACAGCTATGGAAGTGGCTGCACGTCCTTTGGCTGCCGTCCGTTTGATGTGCGGAACTGCTTTGACACCATTTGGCAGGCATCTCGCAGGCTGGCAGATACTGTAATAGAAAATAAAGACTTTGAGGCACTGATTCGGCAGTATGACCGGGATAGTGCCTTTTTTATTGCGATCCGCCCTATTATGAGACGGAAGGTCATTATGCAGTGGTATTCCGAAAAGAGGATCACAAACGGCTCCGAGACACTCTGACAGGGAGCAGGGGGAAGTGGATGGTCAGTTACAATGACTGCGATTTCATCCGGGAACTGTATGCAGGATATTTTATTACAGCTGTTACCCGCATCAATAACCTGGCTCAGAGGTATGAGGGCGGTTGTGAGTTTCAGAGGTCATTATTACCAATTATGATCCTGGTGAGAGGAGCGGTTAAAACCAAGACAGCTGGATCTATTTGGAATGTGGGGAGATGGAGAAACGGATCATTACGAAATCCGGGAAGAAATCTGTCCGGAAAAGAGAGGTGCTATGAGAACAGAAAACAAGAGAAAAACAATGGTGCAAAAAAAAAGGAAAACGGTGTCCTTTCTGTGCCTAGTGAACTGTTACTGACGGCTGGGATTCCGCTTGATTGTGATTTGATGATAGAAACAGTCCCGGAGTGATTCTGATTGGTATTGAGGCTCCGGTACAGACGGTTTGCAAACCTTATCTGAAGGTGTTCGATGAACTGGGGATTGAACCCAATGAAGTGGAGGCATTGATGGGAAAGGAGAAAAGGACCAGATGAGTAAACCGATGTATCGTTTAGTGGATGGAAAGGGACGTGTCCTGATTCCAAAATCTATGAGGGAAGCGGCAAAGCTGGAGTATGGGGATATTGTTTGTCTGGGAATGGCGGGTGGAAAAATTACAGTTCGGAAGGTAGAGGTTATCGAGGTGGGAGATCAGTCTCCGGAGGCAGTGGAGGCATATGTCCGTACTGCATTTCAGTTTATGCCGGACAGCCTTCGACTGGATCTAATCGGAGAACTGAGCAGACTGCTGCAGAAAAAGGAGGGGTAAGATCATGCAGGAATTCACAGAAAAGGATTGTATGCAGACAGAAAAGGAGGCATCTATCCAGAACCGGGTGGTGGTTCTTCCCTCAAAGGTATTACCAGAGCATTACACGGGGCAGCTTTTTTTCTGTACGAATATCCAGAAAACAGAAAATCCCAGACACTCCATTGCCCATTTGGTTTCTTTATCTACTGGGGAGGCATGGCACTGCTGGAACAGGGATGTGGTTGGTGTGCTGCTACCAGAACTGTTGGGGGAAAAGGAACGGCTCCAGCTCTCCCAGATCCGTCCATTTGGGGCGCTGGATTTACATGGACATTCCCCAGAATATTCTGGATACAGTTTTCTGCCGGATGGACGCTATGCGTCAGGGGTATGGCTGGCAAATCCAGAGGAAGTATGGAGCTATGTAATGATGCAGAAGGACTACCAGTATCGGATTTTGATCTGCGACAGGGATGATTTTGCCGTACTGGAAATGTTAGAGGGAAGGATGATCTTTCCTGATGTGCAGAGTCTGGAACAGTTTCAACAGGCACAGAAGGACGGGGGGATGGAGATGATTTAGAAATGAGGGAAGGGAAATGAAGCAGATTCAGATTGAAAATGGAGTGATCCGGTATTATGGGAACCGGGTAGGTCGTGTGACGGAAGGATGTGCAGTAGTGGATCCCATGTTTCAGAATGAAGCATTAGAAAGCTTCCTGCGTAAGCAGAGGAATATCCAAAAAATTCAGTGGCAGGACGGGATCTACGACCGGTTGGCAAATAGTCAGGAAGATATGGAATCGGCAAAGGGGTTAAAAGATGTACGCATCTGGCAACTGAGAGGAGATGTGGATGTGCATATGAAGTTCCTTGCACTTTCCCAGATGGAGCAGCAATATGGCTCCCCCAAGCCGGATTTTTATATCAAAGTCTATGAAGGGGCATCTGACACCAATGACCTGGAAGAACTCTATGATAAATTCCGGTATCATCCGCCGTCCGGTTATACAGGTCATGGGCTATCCATTAGTGATGTGCTGGAACTCTATGATGAAACAGGGAGTTCCTTTTTTATGTGGATCGTTATGACTTTAAGAGAATTGATTTTACAGAGTCGCAACTGGCGGAGGAATTCATACACACCATGCAGTTTTAGCAGGCAGTTTTGTCTGTCTGTTTGACTGAAATAGATCCAGAAAGGAACGGTTTATGAGCAGAAAAACAAAGGAGGAAGAATCAGTATGCCAGATTTAGACGTTCGGATTACATCTATGTATCCACCAGGAGTACAGGGCGGATCAGAGCCTATGCATCCGCCACAATCGCCGGATGTTTTGCCGTCCGGGGAATCAAAATCGTCGAGGAGGTAAGGATGGGCTTTTATGTCTATGCCCAGTCGGAAAACACAGGATGGATACAAGGATATCTGTTTTCCTGTGACGGAGGAATTCCGCAACGAGCTGAAACAAGCGGTATTGGGAGCGTATGGAGAGGCACTGTCCATGGCACAGGCATCTACCTTACAGACAGCACCCCTCAAAATCCAGGGCAGAACATGGTCTGATTTAAGGGGTACAGAGAACAAAAAACAGAAAATCAATGGAGGAGATCAAATGAAGAATATTAAAAGACAGCTGGTAAATTATCGAAATGCAATGGTTATGCATATGTGGAACGTAAAAACAAGCTTCAGGATACATCCGGTGAGGGATATGTGGACACAGCCATTAAGATCCTGATCGCAGTTGTGCTGGGAGCACTGCTTCTGGCAGGTCTTTATGCACTGTTTAATGATACCGTACTTCCTACACTGGTACGCAGGGTGCAGGAAATGTTTGACTATAGCGGTTGATATGGAGATCAGGATATCGCTGCTTCAGGCGGTACAGACAGTGTTTTTTTTCTCGCTGCTTATTGCGGTTTCTGCCTGGGATCTTCGGTACCGGATTATTCGGACCGATTCCAGGCAGGGATTGCCCTGCTTTCCTTTCTGAACTTTGCCCCAGACAGCTGTTTGGAGCTTTAGGGGCAGTGCCATACCTCATAGTTGCATTATTTTGCAAGAGGAAGGTGGAATTGGCGGCGGTGATATCAAGCTGGCAGGAGCAACCGGCTTGGTACTGGGACTTCCTGCAAGCCTGACTGCTTCCTGTTTAGGACTGACAGGATTTGTGATGTATGGTTGTATGGTCTGCCTGTGGAATCGGTTCAAGGGAAAACGAGATAAAGAAGCATTTCCTGTGGGACCGTTTCTGGCAGGAGGGCAGCGGCACTGTTTATTGTATGAGATTAGGAGGATGGATGATATGAAGAAGAAATTATGGATCATGGTTTGTGTTGCAGTGCCGCTTACAATGATTGCGGCCATCGTATACCACAACAGAAAATAGGTAGACAGCAGTCAGTGGAACACTGGTTAAAAAGGAACCAAAATAAGGAAAAGAGTTGGAGGAGATGAAATGCGATTTTTGAAAAACAGGACTGTACTTGGTGTGCTTTGCATCGTGCTGTCTTTAATCATCTGCTTTGCAGTTACACCATTGTTTAATAAGGCTATGAGTGAAAAGACGGAAATTATCCGTGTAGTAAAAAACCAATTTCAGTGGGAGAAGAAATTACTTCTGACATGGTAAAGACCATAGAGGTTGGCAGTTATAACCTGCCGGATGATGTAGTAAAACATTCGGATACTGTGGTTGGGGCATTTGCATCTGCAGATTTGGCGGGAGATTACATCCTGACATCCAAGATTGCAGAAGAGCCGGCGGCAGAAAATGCCTATCTCTATCATCTGACAGGAGAAAAGCAGGCAATCTCTGTTACGGTTAAGGCATTTGCCAATGGATTGTCCGGAAAGCTAAAGAGCGGCGATATTGTGTCAGTTATAGCTCCAGATTATAGAAAGCAGGGAAAACAGTAATTCCTGCGGAACTTCAGTATGTGGAGGTCATTGCTGTGACTGCAAACAGTGGATATGACGCAAATACGGGAGAAGAACTGAAGATGGATCGTGAGCTGCCTGGAACTGTTACCTTGCTGGTAACACCAGAGCAGTCAATGGTTTTGGCAGAACTGGAGGCAGATGGAAAAACTGCATTTATCTGGTGTATCGTGGGATGAAAAGAGTGCAGGGCAGTTTTTGGAAGCAAAACCAGATGTTAACGGAACTGTATCCTCCAGAAGATATGGAAGGAGAAGGAAGAAAACGAGGCACTGGATCATTCTGATAAGGAGCCAGAGGAAACCAAAGCAGAGGAGCAGGAGGAAACCAGACAGGGCGAAACAGAGGAAAGCGAGGTGGAGTAAGCCTTGAATTTTCTAAAAACAGTATTTTCAGCAGGGGAGCCGGGGACAGCTCTCCTGACTGGGAACCGGAAAATGAGAATCAAATGCTGGCAGTCTGGGGAAGTCCTGGATCTGGTAAAAACCACGACAGCAGTGAAGCTGGCGGCGCGTCTTGCCATGCAGAAGAAGGATGTGGCTCTCCTTCTGTGTGATATGAATACACCGATGCTTCCCTGTATCTGTCCTCCTGGAGACCTGGAAGAGGAGCATTCTCTGGGGAGTGTTCTGGCAGCAACCCATGTGTCGGAATCGTTGGTACGCCATAACTGTATTACTCATAAAAAAATACGCCATCTAACAATCCTTGGAATGAGGAAGGGGAAAATGAATACACATACCCACCTTTACGAGCGGACACAGGCAGAGGAATTACTGCAGTGTTTGAGAAAGATCGCTCCCTATATCATCGTTGATTGTGGAAGCTGTATTGCCAATGACATTCTTTCGGCCATTGCCTTGATGGAGGCAGATGCAGTGCTGCGGCTGGCAAACTGTGATCTGAAATCCATCAGTTATCTTTCCAGCCAGCTTCCGCTTCTTAAGGACAGTCAGTGGGATGCAGAAAAGCAGTATAAAGTGGCCAGCAATGTATATCCCAATGAGGCCAGCGAACACATTGAACGGGTGCTCGGCAATGTGGCATTCCAGATCCCTCATTCCGAGGAAGTAAAGGCACAGGTTCTGGAAGGAAACCTTCTGAAAGAACTGGTGCTAAAGGACAGTAAAGGGTTTAGAAAAACCATGGAAGCAATCACAAAGGAGGTGTTCGGATGTTAGGGGAAAGACGCAGCAAAGCCGCGTTTTCTGCGGGTTTTCCCGAAGCTGTTCGGGAAGAAACACGACAGGATTCTGGACATCTTCCGGAGGAGATCATGGAAACGGAGGCTTCTTTGGATGGCTTGGATGGAGGGGAGGAGACAGAAGAAAACCTCCAAAATGATAGCCTGTCGGAACAGACTTGTGAAGGACAGATGCATGGAAAGGAGGATATCTGGTCAGAAGAGGAGGACATAGAGGCTCCTCTGTGTACTCAAAAAACGGGAGGTCGTTCTCTCCGTACCCATGACCTGTTTTTTGCATCGGAGGATGAAGGGCGTGACTTTCAGTCCGTGCTGCAGGAGATACAGGCGTATCTTTCCAAAGAATACAGTAATCTGGTAACCGGAGATGGAAACGAAGAAATAAAAGCACAGATCCGCCGATTTGCCGGGAAGTATATTCAGGATAACCGTATACAAGTACCGGGAAAAACCACGGATGAGCTGATTGATGCGATTTATTCAGAAATGGCAGAGTTCGGTTTTCTCACAAAGTACATCTACGGGGAAGGAATCGAGGAGATCGATGTAAATGCCTGGGATGATGTGGAGGTCCAGTATTCTGGTGGAGTGACAGAAAAATTGAAAGAGCATTTTGAAAGCCCCGAACATGCCATCAATGTCATTCGGCGTATGTTGCATGTGTCTGGAATGGTGCTGGATGATGCGAGTCCAAGCGTTCTGGGACATTTAAGTAAAAATATCCGTATTGCTGTACTGAAGACACCTCTTGTTGATGAGGATGTCGGGGTGGCAGCTTGATCCGAATTGTGAATCCCCAGAGCATGAAGAAACAGGACTTTATAAAGGGAGGAACGGCAACCAGTCAGATGCTGGATTTTTATCGGAGTGCATCCGGTATGGAATCTCTGTGTGTGTGGCGGGAGCCACAAGCTCCGGAAAACCACACTGTTAGGCTGGCTTCTGACCACAATTCCGGACGGTAAGCGTATTTACAGTATTGAGAATGGTTCAAGGGAGCTGGCGTTGGTACGCAGAAAGGATGGGAGGGTAGTCAATTCCGTGATTCATACCTTGACCCGTGACAGCGAGAATGAGAGGCAGAGAGTAGATCAGATTGCACTTCTTGATATGGCGCTACGCTTTAATCCGGATATTATTGTGGTAGGAGAAATGCGTGGACCAGAAGCGAATGCGGCACAGGAGGCAGCCAGAACCGGTGTTGCGGTTGTGACAACCATCCATTCCATGAGCTGTGAGGCAACCTACCGCCGCATGGTTTCCCTGTGTAAACGTGCTGTGGATATGAGCGATGAGACTTTGATGGGATTTGTAACGGAAGCCTATCCGATCATCGCATTTTGCAAACAGCTGGAAAAACAAGGAACGCCGTTTAATGGAAATCATGGAGTGTGAGATTCAGGCAGATGGAACCAGACGATACCGTCCGCTGTTTCAATATCAGATTACGGAAAACAGAGTGGAGGATGGAAAGTTTGTAATTGTGGGGCATCATAGACAAATCAACCCAATTTCGGACAGTCTGGCAAGACGGCTGATGGAGAATGGAATGCCGCAGGAAACGCTGGCAGGACTTTTGAATGTAAAAAGGATAGAGAGGGGGAGAACGGATGACGGCGATTCAGCTATTGGCGTGTGCAGGAATGATCGTGGGTGTATTTTTTACTGCTGGAAATGAAGCCAGTGGAGTTTACGGACAGCCTGTTTGGATTTTTATTGAATCCCAAACGAAGTCTGCGGGAAGACATCAGGGAATCATCAGGAAGAAAAAAATCAGGGATTTTGCGCAGGGAACTGAAGGAAGCACAGAACATTCTTCAAAATGACGGGCAGGGGAACCGGTTTTCCTTCATCTGCGCAGTTGCTCTGGCACTGTTTTGCGCTGGGGGATCCATTGCCATTTTGTTAGGAATTTTTTCCTGGCTCCGGTGATGGCAGTGGGTTTTTATTTCTGCCATTCTGGTATGTGAAACTGACTGCCAATCATTATAAAGGGATGTGTCTGCAGAACTGGAAACGGCGCTTTCGGTCATTACCACAGCATATCTGAGGACAGAAGATATTGTGACGGCGGTGGAGGAGAATATAGCATATTTAAATCCTCCAGTGTCCAGAGTATTTCAGGATTTTCTTATCCAGATTAAAATGGTAAATCCGGATGTTCAGGCCGCCCTTCGGATTTTGCGGGGAAGGATTGATAATGAGGTGTTTCGGGAGTGGTGCGATGCGGTCAGTGACTGCCAGCATGACCGGAGCTTAAAGACTACACTGCCGCCCATCGTATCAAAGCTGTCAGATATGCGGAATGTGAACGCAGAACTGGAATACATGATTGCAGAACCAAGAAAAGAGTTTATGATCATGGTTGTGTTTGTAGTAGGCAATATTCCTCTTATGTATCTGCTGAATCAGGACTGGTATGATGTACTGATGCATACGGGTACTGGGACAGTGTATTCTGGCTGCCACTGCGGCGGCTATTTTTATATCCGCTGGCTTTGTAGTGAAAAACTGACCCGTCCCATTGAATACAGGAGGTAGCTATGGAAGGCTTGTTATTTTTATTCGGGCTGTTTTTAGCTCTGGGACTTTTCTTTTTAACTGCGTCTGTTCTAAAGTTACCTACCATGGGTGCGGCGAAGGCCATGCTGGGTACGGTAAAACAGAGCGAAAGTGGCAAAGACATTGAAACTTATTTTATGATCCTAGCAGTGCGACTGTCTGGTTTCATCCGGATGGATGCATATAAGAGAAGCAGGATGCAGAATGTGTTAAAAGCCAGTGGAATGAATATGACCCGGAAGTGTATCAGGCGTATGCTCTGGTAAAATCAGGCGCAGTACTTTTGGGGGCGATTCCTGTATGTTCCTTTTTCCGCTTCTGGTTCCTGTCGTGGTTGTGCTGGCCTTACTTCTTTACTTTAAGGAAAATCAGAAAGCGGATGAAACCTTAAAGGCAAAGCGGGAAGAGATAGAGGGGAGCTTCCGAGAATGGTGGCGACTATGGAACAGGAACTGAAAGCAAGCCGTAATGTGATCGGTATGTTGGAGCGATTCAAGGGGGAATGCGGGACCAGCGCTGACTGGAGAGTTAGATATTCTTCTGGCGGATATGCGTTCCTCCAATTATGAAGCGGCGCTGACACGATTTGAGGCAAGACTGAACTCGCCCATGCTGTCCGATGTGGTACGTGGATTGATTGGTGTCCTTCGAGGGGATGACAGCACAGTGTATTTTTCAGATGCTGGCTCATGATTTTAAGCAGATCGAACTGCAGAGATTAAAAGCACAGGCACAGAAAATCCCTCCTAAGATCCGTGTTTTTTCCTTTGTCATGCTGGTATGTTTTCTGCTGACTTATTTGGCGATTATCTGCTATGTGGCATTGGAGAGCCTTGGGAATGTTTTAGACAGGAAGGAGGAGAGGATGAGGAGTCATCGTTTATGGAGAGCGTTGTCAGAAAAGACAGGGGGCGAAGGATATGGATGTGATCGTGCTGGTTTGTGTGTGCGGTCATGGTGCTTGCCCTTGCCATGCGTGTGCTTCCGGTTTTATTCAGAAACAGCAGCTGGATACCCTTCGCTACAGAACTGGTGCGTGAAGCAGAGGTAAGCGGGCGCGTAGGTGCAGAGACAAGCCGCCGTGCCTCTGTGCTTGTCGGAAAAAACAGGGCTTCATCCGGACATTTATGGTCCAGTCATGGAAGAATCCAGTTAAAATGAAGAGGTTACCGTTACCCTGACGATGGATACAAATATCGGTCTGTTTGGCGAGTTTGCTTCTTTTCAGTTACGCTTCGCGCACAGGCAACTGGAAAATCTGAAGTTTACTGGAAATGAGTGGAGGGATTGCGGAAACGGATGAAAGAGATACTGAGAGACAGGCGAGCCTCCTCATTTTCCCATGACCATCGGGATTGTTCTTTCGCTGATTATTCTGATGTGTGGGATTAGTGAGTATTTCCGGCTTCAAGTCATTGCGGCAGGTGTGCGGGAAGCCGTGGAGGATGCTGTCATTTCCACAGTCAATGATAATTATGCAGGTGTGTATCATGGAGTCAGGGAGGGATATTCTGGCAAAGTTATGTTCCCTTTGGAGAGGAAGCTGGGAAGAAGATCTGAATGAAGGGGACATTTATGATTATCTGGATGAAACCATAGGGACCCAATTGTCTGGCGGCAGGCATGTAAAGTATGCGGATACTGGAACTGCAATGGAGTTTGCCATAGATAGCCTGCAAGTGACGCTTCGGAATGCACCTCTGGCTCCATCGGATCCAGCCCATGCGCAGCGGTTTTGAGGCAGATGCCATTGTTAGACTGGAGGTTCCAGTTCGGTTTGGCGGTCGGATTCTTCCATCCATGTGGATCACGTTGAAGGTACAGGCTGGATATACAGAGGTGTTCTAGGAATGACCTGGACTTTGAGAGGATTGTATAGTATGTTGTGCATAACAAAACAGAAAACAGGATAAAGGAGGAGCAGAATCATGAAACTGACAGAGAAGATGAAAAGAATCTGGCAATTTTGGGCGGCGTGCTCATAGGAATCGGCCTGATCGCTGCCATTGGAATGCAGTTTGGTCCGAAACCGTCCGGTGAAGATGTTCTGCCAGGAACAGGGGGAGACGGAAACAGAATTGATTGTAGATCCTGGAGATTTTGAAAAGAAGGAAGAGGAAAGTAAAGTAGTGTCCAGAGAAGAAGAGAGCCTTGTGATTCATCAGGGAATCGGAGAAAATCAGGAAACAGACACTCAGGCGGTGGACAGTCGGGCGCCACAGACTGATCAGACAACGCAGAGTATTCAACCAAAACCAACTAAACCAGAACCGCCAAGCAAGGAGATCCTGACAGATCCAACACAAAAACCAGATGGTACAAAGCAGGATACCCCTCCGGTTCCCGTGGATCATGAAGCGGTAGAAAACCGTCCGAACCGGTAGCAGATCCGGAACAGCCGCAGGCAGGAGATACTTCCGGGAACCAGATCTATGTTCCAGGATTCGGCTGGGTAGAAAACCATGGAGGAGGAGGCTCTGGAACTGCAGCAGAAGATATGTATGAAAACGGGAATAAGATTGGCATTATGGATTAAGACAGAAAGAGGAAGCACCGCATCAATGTGGTGTTTTCTTTTCCCAGATACCAGGGAAGAAACAAGGCTTCCTGTGGTTGGAAAGGAGGATACTTGAAACAGAAGAAATGTGTGTTTCATAGTCTCAATCTTACTGTCTTTGATTACTCTCCATCAGGTTTATGCAGTAGGGACGGAAATCTTGATGGGGGAGGCGGAAGTATGGGACAGGGGACCAGTCAAATTCCTGGTCACCAGGGAAATGAAGGGGTGCGGGTTACTGTCATTCGGGCAGAGAGCCATGATCCGGTAACAAGACTGATTGACTTAACAAACAAGCATCCGAATATTGCCTACTCCTTTGGGAAAGTCAGTAAAATGTCTTATACCAGAGGAAGTGCTTTGATGATTGATACCAATCCATATGAGTATGTAAATCCGGCACAGTCTCTACCCAGAATCATCAGCTCGAAAAGTCTGGGGCAGGCAAATATTGAGCAGATTAAAAGTTATTTTACAGATGAACAGGTGGTGCGCAGACATTGCAGGACTGACTGGAATGGATTTTGACACACTGGTGGGAGGGAGTATGGCTCTTATTGGAGCCGATCAGTTTTCTTAAATTTCAAGGAACCCTGATTGCAGTTACAGCAACAGAGGCAGCGCTCTATGATGAGATGTTAAGTGGTGGGCTTCGTGCTGTCCTTCCAACAGTGGCATTTTCAGAATCTACCACTTTCTATGTTTTTGGAAACACCGGATCTGGGATATCCGGCTTGGGGAGGTCCTACATCAGGGAATCCGTTCAACAGTGAAATAAAAAAGTTCCCTGGGACTTGGCATTGTACGGTTTCGGGATGTGCCACCAGAGGAACCGGAGATCACGACCTATGATTATGAGTATAGGACTAACACGGAAGTGATTACGGCAGTAGAGGTACGCGGAGGACAGAGTGATCGGATCATCCGGTATCCGTAACATTTTCCGTAGGGAAGGAAGAAGCTACGAGGTGGGAGAGGTATATTATCCGTCCGGTGACAGTCAGCTGGCTTGGATCCGCTGGACAACACCGGAGCAGCCTCAGACTATGACGATGACCGTCCGTGTGCGGGGCGGAGGAGGAATAAGTAAAGAACTCTTCACATCAAGGTTGTGGATCTGGATGAAAATCACCGCCAGATCCCAATGCGGATGACCGGAATGACGGGTTTACAAGACCTTCGGTTCCTTCCAATGCAGAAGTAACCTTTGCATCCTGGGGTGTGTGGAGGCCATGGTGGAGGGAATACTGGGTATGGCACAGCGGGGATGAGGATGATGAGGGTACTGGTGTGACCATGGCTGGTGGGAGTTTGACCTGGACCGATACTCCCGCAAGCCTGACTGCAGATATGAGAATTACAACCGATGAAAAGTCCCGCTACCGGAGGACGATGAAATCCGGTTATGGATTCCAGGAAAAGGTAACAACTCATGTCAGCACCAATCAGAGTTCTGCAGTGACATCTGCGCAGAATGCGGTGACTTATTTTCCGGAATTTCAGTATGAGAGGTTTTGGAGGCTTTTGGAACGGATGAATGGCGGCTATGATATGACCCATGAGTTTAAGAAAAATGGTTACAGTACCTATGAGAGGAGAACGCATTTACACCAATTTGGTATCGGATGGAAGCTATACGCCGTATACATGGTTGTTGGATTGCTGGACACCGGCTGGGATGCTTTCCATGAATCTGACCGATTCCATTACCATTGACGGAAACCGTATGGAGTGACTGGCACATCGCACCGCAGAACCCAGAGTAGGGGAGTTTTTGCAGGAAATTACACAGGAATAGGAGGAACATTTTAATGAAAACAAAGAAAATCATAACATCTGTTTGTACAGCCGCAGTTTTCGCAAGCCTAATCTGTATGCCGGCATATGCGGCTTCCGGGACGTATTTGCGATTGGGGAACCTGGCAGACGGCATCCCAATCAAAGTTGTCGATCATGTTGTATTTCCAGCCATAGATCTGATCTTGCCGTGTTCTTTTTTGGAAACTGGGAACGGCATACTTTGATTATCGGAAACATGGGCAGTTTGAATGGGCAATTCATTTGCCTGGCAATTCTGTTTACCTGTCTGCACCGTATTTATATCTGGCAGATTCAATTTGGAATTTAGAGGTATATCATGGGATGTTGGGAATTACCGTTTGAGTCCGATGCTGGACTAGATGCCATCAGTCTCATACGGAAACATCTTCCGGAACAAGGGATAATAATAGAACTCCGGCAGATGCTTGCCTGGTCGAAGGCAGATTCTTGGAATGCCCCTCGAAGTGTCAGAAGGGGTATACAAGCCCAATGGCAGTGGCAGAACTAATTGTAAAATTCCAGGAGAAGATTTTCTGCACTGGATGAATCAAGGGATATGAAGTTTCTCCTGTCTTCTTTACAGCATCGAAAGAATCCCTTCAGTGGGCCAAGGGAATATCTGTCGGAAACTCTTTTTTACAGCCGTAAATGTGCAAAAGAGCAGGAGAAGTCGGGAGTTTTGTGGGCGGCTGGTTTCAGGAACGGATTGGAAGCACTGGCAGGCGCATATGGAAAAACTGATTGGAAGGATGGATGAACTGGTTTACAAGAGGGAGAAACAGTTGCATTATGGACAGGAAGTATTTGCCAGAAGGTGGAACCAGGAAAAATGGCAGGAAAGAAAGAAGGGGGGAAGAACGTGAGAACCTACATAGGTCGGAGGAGGAAAGCATGACATTTTTTGAGAAGAACTAAAAAAATGTTTGGAACGGGAGCGAGCTTTTCAGAACCAAGGTTTGTCGGGGAATTGTCGTTATGGAAGGCTGACGGATCAGATCCGTGTCAAAATCAATTTTCAGACAGGCATGGTTGCGGATCATTATGACCGATTGAAAGCGACCCTTTGAATCGGAATGAAGGAATGAGTCGACAGCATGGTTGTGAAATTTGGAGATGTGGGTCTGAAAAAACGACTAATCCCAATTTTCGCGACGGGGTAAATCCCCACATCTGGTCCTATGGAGCGAGATCGGCTGGTGGTTATCAGCCCGGAAAAGAGGATTATAAAGCACTCAGCGAAGCGTGATAAAAAACCTATCTGCAAGTGTTTCAGGAACCGGAGGAAACTATGCAAATGGGGACAGAAGATGTGTTAAGGGAGGTGGTTAAAACTTGTTTATCTGGGATTTTGTTGCAGACACGGTTCTGGGACAGATCATTGACTGGCTGTATGGTCAGATTGTTGGATTTCTGGGGATTTTTTTCATGCAGATGGGAAGCATGGGGCTGAACTGTTTGAAATGAGCTGGGTACAGTCTGTTGTGCTTCTTTTTTTATTATCTGGCATGGGCACTTTTATGTGACGGGAATCGTAGTGGCAGCCTTTGAATGGAATTGAATATCAGAATGGCAGGGAAGCATACGCGATACTGCCCTGAATGTAACAAAGGATTCCTGGCAGCCAGCCTTTTACGACTGTTCCAGTGGAACTTTATAAGCCTCAGTATTTCATCTGTGGAGTTTTACAGCCGGTATTAAGGATTGGGAGAAGATATTGGGACAGTTGTTGCGGCAGGGATTGCAGTTCTTCAGATGTTACCTGGCAAGAAGCGCCATCTGGAGTTTGTGTGAATCGGAAGCCGAGCAGCTCTCGATATACGACCTCGATTTATGGTGTGGGAGAATGTACCAGGAGCCTTCTCCAGCGGAACCCCCAAAGGAGAGGATTTCCGGATCGTCCTCGAGGAGATCGTCCGAATTAAAGTCGGTGGTGTTTCAGTCCCTCGACCTGACACCGGGCGCTGGGAATCTGCTGGGCGAATTCTACTGGGAACTGATTTCTCCCTGGCGTGGAGATGCCTTGACGCTCAATACTGGGGTGTCCCCCAGAGAAGAAAAAGAATCTTCCTTGTCGCAGATTTTGCAGGACGATCCGCCGGACAAATACTATTTGACCAGGAAAGCCTGCCTGGGCATCCTGCGCAGAGCCTTTGAACGCGGAAAAGAGCTGCCCCGAAAGCTCAATCGTGCGCTGGAGATCCAGTCAGGGGTTACTCCGCCGGATGGCAAATCCACCCCGCTGGAGGCGTACCATATCAACCAGCGTGATGAAGGCATCGATCTGCACCAGAAAGAATTTGTAGATCGGACTGATTGAAGATGTACTTTCGCAGGAAAGAACATGTAGTATCTGGAGAGATACAGGGAGATAGAGGAAAGGAAGAACTTGAGAAACTGAAGATAGGAAGGATCGAACATACCGCCGGCAGAGCTTCATCATGCCGGCGGTTATTATTTGGAGGTGATCGGTTGTATATTTATCCGGACCATTTGAAATCAAAAGCAACACTTTGGTTATGGCAGCTTCGGGACATTGGGATTCTTGGTATTTGCGGATTGGTCTCCATTTTAGCAGCTACGCAGCGGGATTTATGTTCCCTTGTGTTCTGACAGGGGTATATGGATTTCTGACGATCCGTTTTGAAGATACCAGCATTCTGGATTTTATCCGGTATGCCTGTGCGTATTTTTTTTATGCGTCAGCAATTTTTGAGTGGAGGTATGAATGACAGGGAGAAAAACGAAAAGCGAAAAAAAGAGGCAGAGAAGCGCCTCTCCACACACAGGACCAACGAATATTTCTGTTTTGTCCGAATCTAGTGTCGGGGCAAGAATCTATGCTCTTATGACTGTACTAAAAGGAGTGGCAGAGATTGAGATGCTGTGTCTAAACAGCAAGGAAAGCTTTGAAGACAACAAGCGGTTTCTGAAAAGTCAGATGGAGCAGGAAGAGAATCCAGTCATACGCCGTCTTTTGGAACAGGATCAGACCCATCTGGACCGGATTCAGGTGCAGATGGCGACAGCCCGTGAATTTCTGATTATGCTGCGGTTAAAAGATGAAAAGGAATCGGATATTTTTCCGTACCTTTCCAGGATTGAAAAATCCCTGAAGGAACAGAGTTTTTTCTGTTAAACGGGCAGATAAAGAGGATATCAAACGTATCCTGGCTGTTTACTATGAGCAGAACGTGACCACAGAGAAGTTTGAAGACTTTGACGGGGAGCGGTGGATCATACCAGAGATTTAGAGTGAGGAGGAGATGACTTGAAAAAGGAAGAACAGCAGTTGATGACAGGGGAAGATAATGTGCGTATCCGGGAATTTCTGGATATGATTGCCCCTGTCTGTCATTAAATTTGAAACAGATCATTTTATTTGCGGTAACACCTATCGTTGTGTCTGGGCACTGCGGGAGTACCCGACTGCTACGGAAGAGCAGGCAATTCTCTCACATTTAGGGGAGAAAGATGGTGTAACCTTGCGGATCTATACCCGTCATGTGACACCCGTTGAGGAGCGGAAGATCATCAGTAATGCAGCCAACAAAAACCGGATGGATCGGAGCAATACCAGTGATTTACAGCAGACTGTTTTGGCTGAAAGTAATTTACAGGATGTAACTACCATCGTAGCCCAGATGCACCGTAACCGAGAACCCCTCCTCCATACGGCAGTATATATCTGGAGTTGTGTGCCCATGATCTGGAGCATTTGAAGCTTCTTCAAACAGAAGTACTAACGGAACTGATCCGGTCAAAATTGAATGTAGACCGACTGATCCTCCGTCAACAACAGGGGTTCCGGTGTGTAATGCCAAGCGGTTATAACCTGTTTAAGGATCAGTTTGAGAGAGTGCTTCCGGCCAGCAGTGTGGCGAATCTGTATCCCTTTAACTATTCAGGAAAGACGGATCCTCATGGGTTCTATATTGGGAGAGATAAATTTGGAAGTAATGTACTGGTGGATTTTTAACCGGAGAGCAGATGATAAGACGAATGCCAATATCCTGATTCTGGGAAACAGTGGACAGGGAAAAGCTATCTGCTTAAATTGCTGCTGACAAATTTAAGAGAGTCCGGAATGCATATCTGCGCTCTGGATCCGGAAATGGAGTATGAAGATCTGACCAATAATCTGGGAGGGTGTTTTATCGACTTAATGGGCGGGGAGTTTATTATCAACCCTCTGGAACCGAAAACCTGGGACGAAGCAGGAAGCCCGGAGGATCTGGATGCACCTCAGACCTTTCGCATCCGGTCCAGATTATCCCAGCATATCAGTTTCTTAAAGGACTTTTTCCGAAGCTACAAGGATTTTTCCGACAGGGAAATCGATGTGATTGAGATCATGCTGCAGAAGTTATATACCAGATGGGGGATTACAGACGAAAGTGATTTTTGAATGCCTAGCTGCGGAGGATTACCCAGTTCTCTCCGATCTTTATGCGTTCATTGAGGAAGAATATCAGGATTTGACGAAAACAGAAGACAGCTTTATACAGCAGAAATGCTTCAGAGTATTCTTTTGGGCTGAATTTATGTGTGGGAGCTGAGAGCAAGTTCTTTAATGGACATACCAATATCACCGATGATGCCTTCATTACCTTTGGGGGTTAAAAGGACTGTTACAGGCCAGCAGGAGCCTTAAAAATGCATTGCTTTTTAATGTGCTTTCGTTTATGAGCGATGTTCTTTTGACACAAGGCAATACGGCAGCCAGTCTGGATGAGTTTTATCTGTTCCTTTCCAACCTGACTGCAGTAGAGTATGTTAGAAATTTTATGAAGCGTATGAAAAAAAAGATTCTGCAGTTATCATAGCCAGCCAGAACCTAGAGGATTTTAATCTGATGGCGAGGGAATATACAAGCCGCTGTTTTCCATCCCGACGCATCAGTTTCTGTTCAATGCGGGGGAGCATTGATGCCAAGTTTTATACGGATACCCTGCAGCTGAAGGATAGTGAGTATAACCTGATCCGGTATCCACAACGGGGAGTCTGCCTGTATAAATGTGGAAATGAGCGATATAACTTAATGGTAAATGCCCCGGAACACAAAGCCAGACTGTTCGGAAAGGCGGGAGGACGCTAAAAGGAGAGGGCTGTGAATGGAGATAAAGGGAGCAGAAATTCGGCCTTGAGATCGAGATGACAGGCATCACCCGTGCGAAAGCGGGCAGAGGTAACAGCAGGGTATTTTGGAACCAGAGTGAAATATCTTTGGGAACCTATTACGATACCTTATGCAGCCATTGACACAGAAGGGCGTCAATGGAAGTTTATGAGTGATGGGAGCATAACTGCACAGCAAAAATTGAATGGAAGAAAGATAAGTGCGGGAAGAGAATACCAGACGGAGATGGTAAGTCCCATCTGTCGTTATGAGGATATTGTGACGATTCAGGAAATCATCCGAAAGCTGAGAGCATGGTGCCCCCCGACGAACGGAAGTTGCGGTATCCATGTGCATATCAATGCGGAACCGTTTGATGCCAGAAACCCTTCGTAATATCACTACTATCATGGCATCCAAGGAAGATTCTGATTATAAAGCCCTGGGAGGTGTCCGGAGATCGACAGCACCAATGGTGCCAGCCAGTGGAACAGAGGTTGTTGGAGGAGTTAAATCAGGAGAAAGCCAAAGAAGCATGGAAGCTGTAGAGCGAATCTGGTACAACGGGAGAGCCGGAGGAATGCACATTATGATGATAGCCGCTATCATTGTCTGAACCTTCATTCTGTTTTTCAGAAAGGAACTGTGGAATTTCGTCTGTTCAATGGGACGCTTCATGCAGGCAAGATTAAGGCCTATATCCAGTTTTGTCTGGCGATTGGCGCCCAGCGCTGAATCAGTCCTGCGCTAGCAGAAGAAAAAACTCAGACCAGCAATGAGAAGTATACATTCCGCACTTGGCTTTACGGCTGGATTAAATGGGGGAAGAATTCGCTACAGCTCGTCAACATCTGCCGCAAATCTGCTGGCTGGTATTGCCTGGAAGGATCCGGCTCAGGCGGAAGCACAAAAGGAAAGAATGCGACAGAAGGGAGAATGGAATTGGGCAGAACGGATCCAGAGAGACAGGAAACCATTCATCAATTGAGGAATTAATAGAATCAGCTGGGGAAGCACAGGAATCCCTGGCTTTTGTGGCGTGAATGGACAGGAGGAAGCAGTGCAGAAAGGAAACAAAGACTTTATATTGCCTATAGGAGCAATCTGAATCTGGAGCAGATGGCATTTCGTTGTCCGACTGCGAAGGTAGTAGGAAAAGGAATTAAAGGATTACAGACTGTTATTTCGGGAGGCCGGTGGGGGGCTAATGGCAACCGTAGAAACCTAAAGCAGGAGTACTGTGCCGAGTACTGGTCTGGGAGATTCAGAAGAAAGAGACGAGGCATCGCTGGATCTTTAAGGGCATCCGAATTTCTATGATAAGCAGATGCTGGAGATTGAACTGGATGGAAAAATTATTTTCAGCCATGGTTATGTGATGACACCAGGGCATTCATTTGGAATTCCCTCTGGCCATTATTCAATGTAATCTGGCAAGGGGTACGAAGCAGCAGGGTTTGAAACCCAGTTTCTGGAGGACGCAATCGAACATGTATCAGCTTGTACAGGGGAAACAGGAAGAAGGAGACTTCTATCAGCAGAGCCTGTTTCATATGGGGGCTATGATGGAATGAAATAACCTGGATGCGTCAGATGAATATCTCGATAAAAGTGTAGAAGGAGGATTTATGGCCGTCTCAGCTGCCGCTGTACAGCAAACTGCAGCGCTTAATTTATCTGACTGGAATGGCGGACTGTGGTTTTTCTGTTATTGCATTAGTGACCCCATTTTAATTGGTTACCATGATTATGTGCACGCTTTCTGGGACTGTAGACTATAAACATTTCTGCTGTCCAGCTGTCCTTTCATGGAGGGTATTTGTCCTCAAAGGTGCCTGCAGAGTATCGGATGTACATCGAAAATATGGTGACAGTTTTGAAAAACTGGATGGGGTGTTAAATGAAATCAATGGTATGGCAGAAGCCGAAGAAGTGATCCCTACCAGGTAAAAGCGATTTTTTATGCCCTGTTTTTGCAAGGAGCACCTCGGATGGATGAGGGGACTATCGGGCATTCGCAGATTGTTTTGCAGAGTATGAGGAGAGGGAGGTGAAGAGGAGAAACCTATACAGTTGCAATTCCAATCCAGCCTGGAATCTGGCTCCATGGAAATCTTGCTGCAGAATTAAACCAGGAGGTTCTCTGGAAGATAAAAACGAATGTACAGCGCATCTATATCTGGCAAAATACGGTGTGAGGTACCAGGTGGAAAATGGTCTTCCCTCCAGGACAGGCTATGGGAGATGGGAGTTTTTCCCGCGCTGATGGCAGAGGCAACCCGTTATATTGGTTATCCCTATGTATAAGTGGTAGTTTCCAGATACCAGTTTCGACTGCGGATATATCTGTTGGGTCTACACGATCCGGGTATCACCTTTCCGAACAACAGCTCAGGGATTATGACCAGTGTGCGATTGTGCCAAGAGAGGAAGCAGACCCGGAGATTTGGTGTGTTTTTACGGGAACTTATGTATCTGCAGGGGCGGTCAGCCATGTGGGGATTTATGTTGGAGGCTCTAGGATGCTGCATTGTGGTTCGCCTATTGGCTATGCGGACCTTACTTCTCCTTACTGAACAGCCATCTGTATGCTTTTGGAAGGCTGGCAACTATTCGGAATGAGGCAGCTAAAATGAAATTTGTGCAGATTTGCCTGGACAGTTTATGGATATAATGATATCGACTTTAGAAAAAAGTTCAGGTATTGTGTGTGGCTGAAAGAGGAGGAAGTAACCGATGGATGAGATTATGGATCCAGTTAAATCAGGTAATCGAAGAACGAGTTCTGGAGCTGAAGAGAAAAAGTGAAGAGGACAAGGTTCCCGCTTATTGCACAGAGACCAAGGAACATGTCCTCCGCACGGATCGAATTCTCAATAGCCTTCAGAGGATGACCGGCAATGGTTGGATGACCAAACTTATGGCTAAAATGGATATACCGGAACAGGAGCGTTTGAGGTATTATAAGGCGGGTCTTGCAGATGCCATTGAACTAATCCATTATTTAAGAACCTGATGAATGAGATCGGGCGGCTGTGAGCAGCCGCCTGATTTGCTTTCTGAAAGAAAAAGGAGATTTGAAATGAGAAATACCACGATCAATGTCGTTTAACACAGAAAAATTGATGCGTTAAAGTTCCATTGGCGGAAAAAGGGACACCGATCTTCAGGGGAATTAAATGATACAGTACAGAAAACTGTATGAAAAATATGTCCCGCAGGCTACCCGTGAATATATTGATGACAAGGTGGCAAGAGAAATATCCACCAGAGAACGTACCCGTAGAGCTGATCGGACTGTAAGACGGAGGAGTCAGCTGGAAGAATCAGAAATCGTATGATAACCAGAATAAAGAAAACGGAATCCCCAGTCATCCATGACATCCCCTGTAGCCCCCTGTGTGCCCCTGTGTCGGGCTTTGGACAGCTAGGTGGCATCGTGGTACCCATACGAGGATTTTAAGCGGTGTTGGGCAAATGTAGAGAAGGTTATGGAAACAGCAAGAACATTGGGGATAGTGGATTCTGAGTGGTTGGTAGTGGGTCGAAACGTGTAGAAAGAAGGGGTGCATGCTGCTTTTGGCAGCCTACCCTGAAAACCTGACCGGCAAAGCCGTTCGGGAAATCTGGTTTGAATACTTTTTGGAAAAGGCGGTCAGAAAGAATGGTCTTTGGATTTTTGAAAGTGGCAGGATTTTTGGAGGAAAAGTCGAGATTTTTGTGAATACCTGGTAAGGAGGAGGAACGATGGAGGGAAAATGCGAAAGTCCGTGTTGGGATTTATATTGAAAAAGCTATATTAGAACAGGCAGACGGGTTGTTGGAACTGCCAATGTGCGTTCAAGAAACAGAATTTATGGCAGAATTTTAAATTTATATGCGGGGGTATCTTCTTGCAGGAAAAGCAGAAAATTATTTTGCAGTCACTGGCTTCTGTGCTGAACCGTTCAGGATAGTGAGAACCGTCTGCCAGGATGTAACTTTTAAGATAGCAGTGGAATTGTCCAAGCTCAATAGGCCTGCCTACACCTACGATGTGATGAAGAATCTTTAAACAGGCTGCACGTAAAATGTGTTGGATGAAGTGAGACGGATCAATGGAACTATGAAGTTTTGAAGGTAAATATCATTATCAAAGCCAGGATGTGTAGATATTGATGTTGGAAGAAGGAAACGATGGAAGAGAATTTATTTGTGCTTCTCTAGTTGTGTGATGAATTTTCAAGAAGGATAAAAATAGATTTGTCCTTTACGATGCAATAACTCATCGATTATATATACTAAGGAAATGAATCAGGTGTAGAATTTTGAATGAGAGAACAAATCATTCAACTATGGTTCAAAAGCTGGCTTGCGGCAGGATCTTGGTATGGATGACTTTTTGCGGAGAAGACGTGATTTATACTGAAAAGGCTGGAGTCCAAAATATAATAGCAAATCCAAGTTGTAAAACATTGGTTTAATGAATGGAATACACGTGGCAAGGTGATGGAGTGGAAGATCAAGCAGTTCTTTCATAAAGATAACCAGACGGTTGTAGAGTGGTATTTAAAATAGAAATAGATAATGGGAATATAGAGGAATTTGACGGAATGTCCTTGATTGTATGGACAGCCAGATAATAAAATAAAATCATTAAAGGAGTTTGGATGTAGCAAGCAATTATGAAAATCCTTATGAGGATAATCGATACGCTAAATTTAGAGATGAAAGACTAGTTGGTTTAATCAGAAACAGAAAAATTATATGTGTTAATCTGGCCGGAGGCTTGATTATAAAAGTAAAGATAAAAACGCAACGTATGCAGTGATGCATACCAGAGCCGGTAGGTAGCCCGGCCGTCCTGCATATTAGGGTAAGTAACCTGCCCTCCGGGTTGTCCATTCTTTGCTCATTTCAATCATTAAGGAGGGATTGCCATGAGTATAAGGACAGAGCAAGCTGACAGTGTTTTGAGAACCATTTTGGGTAGGTATTTTGAGAGAGTTGAAAAATGGGAACTTTCCGTTTCAAAGTAACATTGGGTGGGACTATGAGATATGGGAGTTGTGCTAAAGGAATATGATCGTTTGCAATTTAGTCCATCTGTGGTACTGAAAAGAGACAACAAAAACAAGAAAGCTCAGCGTGAAATTCATAAACAAATGTTGGATAGGGGCGCTGGAACAAAATCTCAACAAGGCCTCACCGGCAAGGACAAAAGGAAACAGCGGCGTAAGTCTAAAAGCCGGGAGAGACAAATTGGCAGAAGAAAAAATGTTTGATTTAAAACAAAAAGAAAAAGAGAAACATCGAGGGGCATTAAGAATGTAATGTATTCTTACAAAATTTGGTTTTGAGGTAAATGATGGCATCAAGTAAAATTATTTATAATTTGTTTAAGAGCAGCTGTCGAGTTGGATAAAATTACATATCGGACGATGATGGAGAGTTTATTATTTATTATCGGCAAGATCATAGGAGGCATTTATGATGACAGACTGCTTGTAAAAACCCACAAAGTCAGCAATTGCCTATATGACAGATCCGGTATATGAAGTACAATTTTGGAGGGAGCAAAAAGAGATGCTGCGGTAGAGGAGGTTGATCAGAAAGAATTTTTTGACAGGACTGTTCCACGCGATGTATGATGAACTGCCGCCGCCCAAACCCAAAAGAAAAATAGGTATTGCGAAGGGAAAAAAAAAACAAATGGACAAGGCAATTTGTATATACATGGTAAAGGTGGAAACTGAAAGAGGCAGAGTATTATAAAGCGCTCTTTGAAGAATATGATGTAATTGGTTTTGACTATTCCTCACAGTTACCTTGGGAAGCGAAAAAAGAGTTCCCCTAGATTGTTTGATAACCTATGCGGAACATATGAAACAGTAACAGTGATTGCGAACAGCATTGGTGCTTTCTTTTGCTATGAGTGTTTGGCAGACAGCAAAATAGAGAAGGCATACTTTATTTCTCCGGTTGTAGATATGGAAAGATGATTCGGAATATGATGCAGGGCGAATTGACCGAAGATGATTTCGGTGAAACAGAAAGAAATCCCGACATCCTTTGGGGAAACACTTTCTGGGCTTATCTTTGTTATGTGAGGGAGCATCCTGTTACCTGGACTGTTCCAACGCACATTCTGTATGGAGAAAAGGGGATAACCTTGACATCGTATGAAACAATAGCTGAGTTTGCAGATAGAATCGAGCAACAACTTACAGTTATGGAAAACGGGGAACACTGGTTTCATACGAAAGAGCAGATGGACTCTTTCTGACTGGATCAAGCAATGTACATGATATGTTCAAATATTGAAACTATGTAACGGAAGAAGATGATGATAAAAAGTAAAAGGAGCCATGGTGTGTGATATGCCATAGGTTCCTTTTTGCTTTCTAAAAGGAGTAACATGACAAAACTTATTTTACTTCCCGATATTTAAAAGATGCAAAACCATCTCAGAAAGAAAATTAAACATTGGAACGCGGAAAGGGGGTAGAGAAAATTGATAAGCAAAAAGCACCCCCAGCAACGGTGAGTCAAAAGAAGTTAGTGCATCAGCTCCTGCAGGATTTTCCGGCGACAAAAGAAATGGCTTTGGAGTATGAAGATTATCAAAAAAACCAACAATCGAAAATGGAATTTATTTTCTGTGCATTGGAACAAAAATCTTGATATAGCAGCGCGACGCGAAAAAATTGGGATTATCTGGCGCATCGTCCCCGTAGAAAAAGATTGGTGAGCATGGTCTGTTTACAGATGAGGGAGAACCGGTGGTTCTTGGACAGGTAGAATCAAGTGGCAGATCACAAGGGAATGTGTGGACTCCATGTGATTTCCCTTCGGCGCGAGGATGCAGCCCGGTTAGGTATGACAGTGCTGTTCAGTGGATGGCATTACGGGTGTTCCAAACGGGCAATGCTGTAAGCATATGAAAATTGACAGCGCCAATCTGAAATGGTACGCTGCATTTCACCGTAGAAAGCCATCATCCCCATGTTCATCTATTGGTGTACTCAGTAAAAAGATGGAGAGAAAGGGTATCTGACAAAACAGTCGATTGAGGCCATGCGTTCTGAGCTGGCGCATGATATTTTCAAATCAGGATTTGCAAATATTTATGAGGAACAGGCGCAGTCTCGTATGGATTTAAAGGAACGGTCGGAAGTTGTAATGAAGACATGGATAGATGAAATACGGGCAGGGGACGCTTAAGAGTTCGAAGTGAAACCAGTATGATGCAGCTTTCTAAACGGCTGCAGAATACAGGTAAGAAAAAAAGGTTTATGGCTACCTGAAGAAGAGAGATGTGAAGGATCTGGTCGATCGCATCGTAGCAAGTTGGAGAAAGATGACCGGGTGTCTGCCCTGTACCGGGAATGGGGGCTATGGGAGGATGAGATTGGCGAAGACCTACCGAAAACAGACGGAAGAATTACCGCCTTTATCAAAACAGCCTAAATTAAAAAAGTATCAAAAATATGGTGATTGCAGAAGCATTGAGGCTTGGCAGTCATCATTTTTTTTTGAAGAAGAATGAAGATGGATACTCAGAACCAAAGGACGATTTTTATACAAGAACCAGATCGGTAGCAGAACTGACAGGGGAACTAGATTCGGACTATGCGGTGGGAACTCAAGCAGAGCTTTCTAATGGCAGAAAAAAATCAGTTCAACTGGTGGACAGATGGATATATACGGGCTAGGAATTATTTGTATGGCACGATTCTACATTACAGGATTTTGAAAAGGCATATCAAGTTCCTTCAGGGAAGCAGAGCAGGAATGGGTTTGCCATGCGACCTTAGTCGAATGTTTGCGGATAATGGGACAGGATACGGATAATGGGGCTGGCACAGAATGGTGTAAGAAAGCATTGGAAGCATTCTTGTAAGAGAAGAATCCGTAAGAAAGGAGAAACCATATCTGCAATATCGATGATGGGAAAATGTAATGCTTCTGGTTTAGAGACAGAACAAAATTATGAAAGGCGACACTGGTTTCCCAGGTTGCAATGGATCATAAAGTATGCCCAGTATTCTCTGGCTGGGCTTTACAGAGACAGGGGGTGGAACAAAATGTCCTTATGCCGACCTGGAACTGGCGAAGATGTATAGGGATGGTTTGGGGTACAGAGCCGGATTTACAGCAGGCAGAGTGGAGATTTCAGAATGCGTATTCCGGTTTTTCGTGGTTCTGGAAGAGTCATGATGATAAACTCCAGTACCGGATTGGTCAGATGCTTCATACTGGAACGGGAACCAGCAAAAGATGATGAGGGGGCGGCCAGGTATTGGGAAAAAGTCTGCAAAGCTCGGGAATATCAATGCTCAGTATGCACTTGGAACACTCTTGGCCGAAACGGAAGTGGAGACAGCGGCCAGGCAGTGAATGACACTAAAAAGCAAGCAAAATGCAGAGCACTCAGCTGCCCAGTATGTGTTGGGGAAATATACCAGGATGGTGTGTATTTTAATAAAGATATGGATCAGGGCTATGAGATCGGTCTGCATGCTGCAGCAGAATCTTGGA
>VOFH01004120.1_pt1 | contig 29901 bp, 40 predicted proteins | sample 5384091 | NCBI WGS metagenome assembly VOFH01 (sample SAMN12384727, study PRJNA508395) | human gut metagenome | isolation source: healthy gut G | host: Homo sapiens
TCGGGATATAGAACCGACAACCGGATACTCTTATCTGGAGCTTTACATCAATAGCCTCGTAGATCATTTGATGAAGGCTTGCTATGAAAATAGTAATAACTCCCCAAGTAGCAATGATTTCAATTTATATGGTACTACTACTGACATCTCTTTTCCCTCCGCCAATGCAACGGATGCAGTGAAATGTATCCGACAAGAAAACGAATTGTCCTTAAAGGACTCTCCGCCGGAGCACGTATCGACATTTATGATTTATCGGGACGAATTATAACCTCACATCAAAGTCTTGACGAACAGGCCGAATACGCTCTTACTGAACCTGCCGTCATCAAGGTTTATTCCGGAGGGAAAAAAGTACAGTTTCAAAAAGTCCCCGTTAATTTTATTGTAATGTGGAGATTGCAATACACAGAATCACTGTCTCTTATTATTTATTTTTATAAAAAAAAGTCAGATAACTCGATTTGCATAAATAAAGAAAAGGGAGTAACTTTGCTTAAAAAGAGCCTAATCACGGACCGGCTCCTATTCCCGAAGAAGGTAAATGGGTAAAAGCTAAAGAAATTGTTGACATCTCTGGTCTGACACACGGTATTGGCTGGTGTGCTCCTCAGCAAGGTGCATGTAAATTAACCCTCAATGTAAAGGAAGGCGTTATCCAGGAAGCTTTGGTTGAGACTATCGGTTGCTCCGGTATGACTCATTCTGCTGCTATGGCATCAGAAATCCTCCCGGGAAAGACTATCCTCGAAGCATTGAATACTGACCTCGTTTGCGATGCTATCAACACAGCTATGCGCGAACTCTTCCTGCAAATCGTTTACGGTCGTACTCAGTCTGCTTTCTCGGAAGGCGGCTTGATTATCGGTGCCGGTCTGGAAGACTTGGGTAAAGGTCTGCGCAGCCAGGTAGGTACACTGTACGGTACTTTGGCTAAAGGTCCCCGTTACCTGGAAATGGCCGAAGGTTACATCAAGAATGTATTCCTGGACAAGGACGACCAAATTTGCGGGTACGAGTTTGTTCACCTGGGCAAGTTCATGGATGAAATCAAGAAGGGAACTGACGCAAACGAAGCTTTGAAGAAAGTTACCGGTACTTACGGACGCGTAACAGCAGAACAAGGAGCAGTTAAACACATTGACCCACGTCACGAATAATATAAGGAGGAAAAGAATATGATTAGAGAAGTGAAATTTGAAAGTCAAGACCGTCGTATCAAGCAGATCATCGCTGCTCTGAACGAAAACGGCATCAAAGACATCGAAGAGGCTAACGCTATCTGCGAAGCTCATGGACTTGATCCTTATATGACGTGTGAAGAAACTCAGCCTATCTGTTTTGAAAATGCAAAGTGGGCCTACGTTGTAGGTTGTGCCATCGCTATCAAGAAGGGCTGCAAGAACGCTGCTGAAGCTGCCGAAGCTATCGGTATCGGCCTGCAGGCATTCTGTATCCCGGGTTCTGTAGCCGACGACCGTAAGGTTGGTATCGGTCATGGTAACCTGGCTGCCATGTTGCTGCGCGAGGAGACTAAGTGCTTCGCTTTCTTGGCAGGTCACGAGTCATTCGCTGCTGCCGAAGGTGCTATCAAAATTGCCGCTAAAGCAGACAAAGTACGTAAAGAACCTCTGCGTTGCATCCTGAACGGTCTCGGCAAGGACGCTGCACAGATTATCTCTCGTATCAACGGCTTTACATACGTTCAGACTCAATTCGATTACTATACAGGTGAACTGAAAGTAGTTCGTGAAATCGCATACAGCGACGGTCCCCGTGCCAAAGTAAAATGCTACGGTGCAGACGATGTTCGCGAAGGTGTGGCTATCATGTGGAAAGAAGGCGTGGATGTATCCATCACTGGTAACTCTACGAATCCGACCCGCTTTCAACACCCGGTTGCAGGTACTTATAAGAAAGAACGCGTATTGGCTGGCAAGCCGTACTTCTCAGTGGCATCCGGTGGTGGTACTGGTCGTACTCTGCACCCGGACAACATGGCTGCCGGACCGGCTTCTTACGGTATGACTGACACAATGGGTCGTATGCACTCAGACGCTCAGTTCGCTGGTTCTTCATCAGTTCCTGCTCACGTGGAAATGATGGGATTCCTCGGCATCGGTAACAACCCGATGGTAGGTCGGATATGTACGTCAACAAGGATGCTGAAGTAGTAGTTACATTTCTGGGACAAAATACTTGTTGGACCTGTTCATTGGGATATTATTATTATAAAGACGGAGAACAACCAAAGAACTTGAATGATGCCCATGTAATCATGTTATTTCCTAACACCCAAGATGGTAACTGGTCTAATAATCCCAATCAAGCAAAGAAAAGTGCCGGTATTGACCCACTGACTGCCGTACAACTGATGTATTATCCTAATATTGCAACCGGAAGTAAAGAAGGCGCTACTACAACCTTCCCCGCAGGTTACAGAATCGGTTTTGTTCTGGCAACCAATGGCTGGAGCAATCATGTTGGCAGCTTTAGCGGATACAAGAAATATCGCGCCGCCACCTCTAGCGGTTTGAGCTTAAACGATCAAGGCGTGAACTTTGAAGAACCGCGTACTGCTGTTTATAGATATGGTGATTGGATATTGACTTCTTTTTGAAGATTATATGACTGACGAGAATTTCAGCGATGGTGTCATTACTTTAAAATCTAATCGGGTAGATGCTATCACTGATATTCCTGTAACTAATCCTGATGAAGACAAGACAAGCATTGACTTCCTGAAAGGTACATACGCATTTGAAGACCTTTGGCCCAGTCAGGAGATTATGATATGAATGATGTAGTCGTAAGATATAACTATGGGCACTTTCGATGAAAAGAATCTAATATATTCCGAATCATTTACTTTCAAGACTTTCCAAAATATAGCCAGTAACCAGAACGGCTTAGCATTCCGTCTCAAAACGGAAGGAAACATAGAATCTACCACTTACTCTATTCGCCAACAAGGTGAAAAGGAATTTACAGAAACCACATTTGAATACGAGCCTCAGGATAATGTATATCTTTTGACCACAAATGAAAGAAAATATGGGAACAGAATATAAGGTTACCGTTAATTACAGTAAGCCCATTTCAAAGCAATCTGAAGCCCAAGCTTTTATATTCAAAAATGATGAAGACGGTTTGCGATGGGAAGTACATATTCCTCAGGAAATGCCGACATCCCAAATAAACAAGTATTTTGGGCAGGAGACGATGCATCTAACCCCAATCAGAGTATATACTATGTACGTAAGGGTAATTACCCATTTGCCTTTTTCCTGAGCCGGGCAACAGAAAGCGATTTAAAGTAAATTGCTGGACAGTGCTAATGAAAAAACAGCTATCAATCTGTTATATAAGTGGATATGACGGTTGGGTAAAGCAGTAATGGAGAAAAGAACAAAGACTGGTATAAGAAATAAAAAAAAATTAAAGAAGAATTGCTCACTATGTCTCAAAAAAAACTGAGAACATATTAGAAAGTATAAAGAGTGTCTGCTTGCTAGCTGACACTCTCTTCATATTTACACAGATCATGAATTTCCCCAAAGGACATTCTTTATTCAGCCTGGCTTATTCATTGAACCAATCAATTTTTTTAGAGAAATACATCACCATAGCCAATATCACAAACAATCCGAGACTACCGGCAAGCAATGCAAAAGTCTCCAACTGTATAAGAATGAAAACATAAATATAGAGCACACTGAGCAGACCTGCCATAATAAACGCCGGTTTCTTTTTCTTTTAATAATCCCCAGCATATAGCCTCCTACCACCAGCATAATCGTAGCACTGATGCCACCAGATATGCCATGCTGAAACCTATATGCTCGGACATGGACAACAACAAACTATAGAACAGACAAAGCGCCAAACCGACTAACAGATATTGCAAAGCATGAATACGGGTTTTCTCCATTATCTCCGTAAAGAATATCACTGTAAAGGTCAACAGAATAATCAGATAGCATATTTAGTGGAACGCATGGACTGCTGGTACTGTTCTACCGGCATTTTCAGATTAACTCCGAAGTTAGAGTTCTGAATATCTTTGATACTGGCATTCTGATAATTTATAAACACTTGCGGATAATTTCTGTTCAAGTTCAGCACTTGCCATTGCGCAGAGAAGTCTTTCTCCGTAATCTCCCGCTTCTCCGGCAGGTAATTACCATCAAAACTTGGAGTATTCCAGTTTGCTTTCAGGGCAACTCTCGTAGTTTTACCCAAGGGAGTAAAATAAATGGATTGAGATCCTTTCAGCTTTATCTTCATTTCATAGGGTAACTCCGGTCATCTTTCAGGAGCGGAAAGGTCGACAATGGCATGAACACCCATACTTTCAATGCCGCGTCCATCCATCCCCGGCTCAAACATATAAACAGAATCGTTCAAAGTTATGCTAACCTGTTCGCTGAGACCACGCATATCAGTCAGATTCAAGCATATTGCCGCTCTTTGATATTGAAGTACATCCATGTCTACCATTACTCTTACGAAGTTCTTCGAACTAAAAAAATCCCTTTGATTACCAACTCCGACTGATATACATTCACCTTATAAATTCCTCGCCGAAGAATCTCCGTACTCAACTGTCCGTCTATTGACAATTCGTCAGGAAGCAATGTAACATTTCCCATAGTCACCTTCTTCGTACCATTATCTTCCTGTGTGATAGGATACTTCAGATTGATGTAAGGTCCTGTAATTGTCTGCGCCAGACTCCACTTCTGACCGACTTTCGGCAATAGCATCCGTCTGTGTTCGCCCGCGTTCCGAAATCATGTCTTCGATCATAAACATCGGAATTAGCAGCAACAGAATAAGGAAAGCAATGACCACTGCCTTGATAGATTTAGAGAAACGACGCAGACAACCACTTGCCTGTTTTCTCGTTTCATTCAGATTCTCTGCAAGATCTCCATTGAAATCTTCGTTCAAATTGTCATTCAAATTGTCCATAATAAAATAGTATTAAGTAAGATATTTAGTATTGTCCGGTTTTGTGTGAAGCCAAACATCTATGTTGATTTCAGAAAATTCTCCAATCTTCTATGTGAGTTTTGAAAGCTTTCTTTCCTTCGAAGTAGCCCGGAAAGATGTTTTTTCGGCTTCCTCCCCACAAAGCTCTTCTGACAAACGATATAACCCAGTTCCTCCAAAGCCCTTGTATGACTTGCCAGGTTACCGTCCGTCAGTGAAAGTAATTCCTTAAGAGTATTGAAATCGGCATCTTCATTTACCATGAGAACTGCCATAATACCCAAACGGACTTTACTTTCAAATGCCTTATTTATATTTTGAAATGCTTCTATCATCTATTATTTCCTTCTTTCATACTGTAAAATAAAACAACATGCCATATAAAATATGAAATCCGCCAAAAACCAATTGTCCAAAACATTAAACCATGCCCCTCAAAGAAACAATCTGCAGTACCCAAGCAAAGAAAAGAAAAGCATATCCTAACCATGCTACATTGGAGTAAGTGAACTTAGACACATTGACTAAAGAAAGTCCATAGAAAAGTAACATCACAGAAGATACCAGTCCGTAATGTTCATGTAGCAGTAAAGCTATACAGAACAACCCTCCGTCAACAACGGCAATGAAAAAATTCCATGCAACAATACAGCCGTCATTCCACTGAGAGATACGAACTTAGAAGATCTTTCCATCAATTCTTTTTTATCTCATTTACTGATTCTATTGCTTTATTTCTGTCCATATAAAAAAGTACTTTGTGTTGCAAAGTAAAATATAAAAAATGAAAGGAGCAAAGAATATCGAGAAAAAATGTATTCAATGAGATTAAGCCGCATAAGAATCACTATATTTGCAATCAACCAATTATCAACAGTCATAGCCTAATGATGAAACAATTAATTGCATGTTGCGGACTGGATTGCGAAAATTGCGCCGCCCGTATAGCCACTGTCCGAGATGATAATGAATTAAGAGAAAACAGCTCAACTGTGGAGTAAGTTGAATAATCTACCGGAGATTACGGCAGATACCATTAATTGTATGGGCTGCCGTGTGGATGGAGAAAACGATGTATTGCAGCGATATGTGTGCAATCCGCAAATGCGTAAACGAAAAAGGGTTTAACACCTGTGGTGGTTGTAAAGAATTGGATAACTGCCAGATAGTGGGTGCTATTTTTCAGCATGCCCCTGATGCGAAAGAAAATCTTCTATAACATTTTATCGCATTCGTCAGCTTTACAACCTGTATATCATCTTATCTTTAAGATAAAAAAACAGCATTTGAGACCCTCCTATGCTGTTTCTTTTTCTCTTATTTGAATTAGATACTGTCTTATCGTGATACCCTCCCTGATGTATTTCCTTGCATCAGGCTCTCTACTTCTTCCACCATCACATGATTAAAATCACCGTATACGGTATTCTTTAATGCAGAAGCAGCCAAAGCATATTCCAACGCTTTTTGATCATTATCCGGATACGTTATAAGACCATAAATCATACCACCGACAAAAGCATCACCGGCACCTACGCGATCCACCTCGCACTCGATATCATAAACACCAGTATGCTTCAATGTGTTATCAGAATAGAGAATGGCAGCCAGTAGATTATGATTGGAAGTAATGGAATTACGAAGTTCCAGAAAAGCCTTCTGGCAACGAGGAACAAGCTCCACTACCCGACGACCAAAGTCTTCAAAAGCAGGAAGATTTGCTTCAAACGTAGTATCCTCAGCATCTACGGCTTTAAAACCGACAGGTTGTATGCCAAGTATCTCTTTATATTCCGGTTCGGCACCGAAAATGACATCACTGTATTGCACCAAAGGCTGCATGACTTCGGCAGCGGAACTCCCATAGTTCCAAAGTTTCTTACGGAAATTCAAATCACAGGAGATAGTCAATCCCATACGGTCAGCTATTTCAAGAGCCTCACGGCATGCATCGGCACAGATTATCCATCCGAATTTTTTCCTTGCTTCTACCTGCATTATTTGTGCATTGGTATCAGTAATGACGGGAAGTTCATGGACCACTATCGCCACCATCGGTATCGCCCTTTTGGGCATAGGCAAGGCACAAGGTTTTGAAGAGGGATGGATAGCCGGTGCCATCATTTCGGGAGCCTATTTCGGAGACAAAATTTCACCGTTATCGGATACCACAGTCCTTGCCTCATCCGTAACGGAAACACCGTTATTCAGCCATATCCGCTATATGATGATCACCACCGTCCCCTCTCTCCTCATCACCCTTGTCATCTTTACAGTAATGGGACTCACACACGAAACGAACAATACACAACAGATCGCGGAATTTACGGCAGCATTGGACGCCAAATTCAACATTACTCCCTGGTTACTGGCTGTTCCCGTGATTACGGGAATACTGATTGCCCGGAGAGTGCCTTCCGTCATCACACTCTTTCTCTCCACTCTGCTGGCAGGGATATTCGCCTTCATCTTCCAACCGGGACTACTGAATGAGATAGCGGAAGGTGGGAATATGTTCAAAGGGATAATGATGACATTCTATGGCAGTACCAGTCTACAAACTGACAGTGACATGTTGACAGAACTGATTGCCACACGAGGTATGGCAGGAATGATGAATACCATCTGGCTCATCATCTGCGCCATGTGTTTCGGTGGAGCCATGACGGCAAGCGGCATGCTAGGAAGCATCACTTCCCTATTCGTCCGCTTCATGAAGAATACAGCCAGCATGGTAGCATCCACCGTATGTTCCGGATTGTTCCTGAACCTTGCCACGGCAGACCAGTACATCAGCATTATCCTCACCGGAAACATGTTCAGCAACGTTTACGCAAAGAAAGGCTACGAAAGCCGGCTACTTAGCCGTACCACGGAAGATGCCGTTACCGTCACCTCCCCGCTTATCCCATGGAACACCTGCGGCATGACGCAAGCCACCATTTTGAGTGTACCCACACTGACCTACCTTCCCTATTGCTTCTTCAACCTTATCAGTCCGGTAATGAGTATCTTTATTGCTGCTATCGGATATAAAATAATTAAAAAACCGGTGAACAATCCTGGATAGGCATTGTTCTTGCAATAAACTTATAACGAACAATTTATTTAAACCTAAACAAAAAAAGATTCGATTATGAAAAAGTTTATTGCATTAGCAGCAGTAGTATTGGTAAGCATGGCAACAACGACCATGTATGCACAAGAGAGTAGAGCTGAAAAGCGCGCAGACCGTAAAGCCCAAAGAGACGCAGAACGTGCACGCCTGAAAGCTGAAGAACAAGCACAGGATGCCATTTCGTACAATGACGCAATGGCGGCCTTGAAAGCTCACCAGTTCGTAATGGAGGCAGACCAAGTGATGTTCCGCAACGGACAGACCGCATTTGTAAACTCCAACACCAACTTCGTATTGGTCAACCAAGGACGTGGCACCGTGCAGGTAGCCTTCAACACCGTATACCCAGGTCCTAACGGCATTGGCGGTGTAACAGTAGACGGAACCGTATCGGACATCCAAATGACTACCGACAAACGGGGCAACGTGAATTGTAACTTCAGCATCCAGGGTATCGGCATTTCCGCCCAGATATTCCTTACGCTGACCGATGGCGGGAACAACGCAACCGTAACCATCAGCCCGAACTTCAACTCCAACACCATGACTTTGAGCGGGAACCTGGTTCCGCTGGAACAATCCAACATATTCAAGGGACGTTCCTGGTAAAACCCTTATATAAATATATATATTCCCACTCCGCCACAAATCACACTAAAAAGTGTACATTTGTAGCGGAGTTTTTTATATACCAATGTCATGAGAGAATTTATCATTGCAGACAATCAAGATATCACCAAAGCAGGCATGATGTTCCTATTGGGCAGACAGAAAGACACCTCCCTGCTGCTGGAAGCCGACAACAAGGCAGAACTGATACAGCAACTACGCCTGCATCCCACCGCCGTTGTCATTCTGGACTATACCCTTTTTGATTTTTCGGGAGCCGAAGAGCTAATGGTACTTCACGAACGCTTCAAGGAAGCCGATTGGCTACTCTTTTCCGACGAATTGAGCCTACCGTTCCTGCGCCAGGTATTGTTCAGCAGCATGGCATTCGGCGTAGCGCTGAAGGATAATTCCAAAGAAGAGATACTGACCGCACTACAATGCGCCTCACGCAAGGAGCGATTCATCTGTAATCACGTCAGTAACCTGCTGCTCGCAGGCAACGGTTCCTCCTCCCCCACTCATCCTACCATCAAAGATGATTTACTGACTACTGCCGAACGGAGCATCCTAAAAGAGATAGCCCTGGGGAAAACAACCAAAGAAATAGCTGCCGAACGAAACCTCAGCTTCCATACGGTAAACAGCCACCGGAAGAATATCTTCCGGAAACTGGGTGTAAACAATGCGCACGAAGCCACCAAATATGCCATGAAGGCAGGCATCGTAGACTTGGTGGAATATTATATATAAATCTCCCCGCTCCCGACACACAGCCGGGCATCAGCATCATACACCACTCCGAACTGGCCCGGAGCAATGCCTTGCAGCTTTTCTTCCGAAACAATGCGGTAACCCTCCGCCTCCTTTTGCAACCTGCCTTTGACAAACTCCGGCGTATGGCGTATCTTGAAAGTCACCTCCACCTCTTCCTGCGCTCCCTTCCAGGGATTATCCGTAATGAAATGAAAATCGTACATACGGAATTCATAGCCGTATTGCAATGCCGTATCACATCCGCGGGACACGTAAATCACATTCTCCTCCACATCCTTGCGGACAACAAACCACGGTCCTCCACCCAACCCCAATCCTTTACGCTGGCCGATGGTATGAAACCAATAGCCCCGATGCTTGCCCAACTTTCTACCCGTTTCCAACTCCACAATATCCCCTTCCCTTTCGCCAAGGAAACGGCGCACAAAATCATTATAATCAATCTTTCCCAGAAAGCAGATGCCCTGACTGTCACGACGTCTGGCGCTGGGCAATCCGGCACGCAGGGCTATGTCACGAACCTCATTCTTCATCAGTCTGCCCAATGGAAACATCAGTTTGGAAACTTGCAGATAATCTATCTGTGCCAGAAAGTCGGTCTGGTCTTTCACGGAATCGGCAGCGGTACCGAGCCATGTCTTTCCATCCCTCAACACCGTAGTGGCGTAGTGCCCGGTTGCCGTGACATCGAAATCCTTCCCCACACGTTGCTCAAAGCACCCGAACTTTATCAGCTTGTTGCACATCACATCCGGATTGGGAGTCAAGCCACGTCTTATTTTATCAATGGCATAAGCCGCCACCTGGTCCCAATACTCCCGGTGCAGGTCCACTACTTCCAACGATAATCCATAACGCCGGGCAATGGCAGAAGCCATCTCCATATCCTCTTCCGCAGAGCAGTCCATATAATCGGCATCGTCCCTCCCTATTTTGATATAAAATAGAGAAGGACGGTAACCTTGTTCGCAAAGGAGATGTACCACCACGGAGCTGTCTACACCTCCCGACAATAATACAGCAATATTCATTCTATCGTATACTGTTATTCTTTTAAATTCTGTCAAATGCCTGGGACAAGTCGTCCAGCAAATCATCGATATGTTCTGTCCCGATGGAGAGGCGGACCGTGCCCGGTTTGATGCCTTGTTCTTCCAATTCCCGTGCACTCAATTGGGAATGGGTAGTGGTGGCAGGATGGATAACCAGGGATTTCACATCAGCCACATTGGCAAGCAACGAGAATATCTGTAAACTGTCAATAAACGTCTGCGCTTCCTTCACACCGCCCCGCACCTCAAACGTAAAGATAGAACCGCCTCCATTCGGAAAGTATTTCCCGTAAAGCGCGTGGTCAGGATGCTCGGGCAGGGACGGGTGGTTCACGGCAACCACTTTGGGATGCTTCTTCAAGAATTCAACCACTTTCAAGGCATTCTCCACATGACGTTCCACGCGAAGCGACAACGTCTCCAATCCTTGCAACAGAATGAAAGCATTGAAAGGACTGATTGTGGCACCGGTATCACGCAACAATACGGCACGGATACGGATGGCATAGGCAGCAGGACCGGCAGCGTCGACGAAACGTACTCCATGATAACTCGGGTCCGGTTCCGTCAGTTGGGGAAACTTCCCCGAGGCCACCCAGTCGAACTTGCCGCTATCTACAATAACACCACCCAAGGACGTACCATGCCCTCCTATGAACTTCGTTGCCGAATGGACTACCACATCTGCCCCATGCGCTATGGGACGAATCAGGTAAGGAGTACCGAAGGTGTTATCTATAATCAGAGGAATCCGGTGACGGTGTGCTATTTCAGCAACGGCATCAATGTCAATGATGTTGCAATTCGGATTTCCCAGCGTTTCAATGAATACTGCCTTGGTATTCTCCTGAATCGCTTTCTCGAAATTGTCCAGATTGCCCGGGTCCACAAAAGTAGTGGTAACCCCGTAGGCAGGCAATGTGTGGGCCAGCAGATTATACGTTCCACCGTAGATGGTCTTAGCTGCCACGATATGGTCGCCTGCACGGGTGATATTCTCAAAGGCATAAGTGATGGCTGCCGCACCCGAGGCTACGGCCAATCCGGCAACACCGCCTTCCAGAGCCGCCACACGTTTCTCGAACACATCCTGGGTGGAATTCGTCAACCGCCCGTAAATATTCCCCGGGTCCTGCAAGCCAAAGCGGGCTGCCGCATGGGCCGAATTACGGAATACATACGAAGTTGTCTGATAGATAGGTACGGCGCGGGCATCAGTTGCCGGGTCGGGTTGTTCTTGTCCAACGTGAAGTTGTAGAGTCTCAAAGTGCAATTTCTTTGTTTCCATTGTCGTTTGTATTTTAGGTGAATAAACCGTTTCTCATTCGGATGTTGCAAAGATAGAGCGATAAGCCGGGGCAGACAATGACACAGATTAGGGAATTTTATACCACAATTGTGGTAGATAAGCAAGCTATTTTCTATCTTTAGATAAGATAGACTGCATTTCGGCAAAACTTTTTCATGCAAGCATGAAAGTTCTGCACTCAATTTGCACTATCTTTGCCCCCATGAAAGCAAGAAATATACTGATACTCATATTGGGAACCCTGATTCTTCCCATTTATCTGACTTCCTGCGGGGTGGACCGCTGGAAAGAGTATGCCGGACAGACCCAGACAGACCGCTGGATTGACGATACCATGCGTGTGTGGTACTATTGGGTAGACGCTATCCCCCATACCAACGACTTGAACTATTTTCAAGCCCCTTTCACTTTCTTTGCCTCGCTCAAATCCGAAGAAGACAAATTCTCCACCATCGACAGTCTGGTCAGCATCACCACTACCCGCAGCATCCCCTATACGGATTACAGCTACGGATTCCAGTTCACTACCAACCAGATAGAAGTAGAAGGAGAAGAGAATGCCATTGTTGCACAGATTCTTTACGTTGCCGACGGAAGCCCGGCCTCGGAAATCGGGCTAAAACGGGGTGACTGGATTATGAAGATGGACGGGAACTTTATTACTGAACAGAATTATAAGAAACTGTATGGAAGTAGTGCCATGGAACTTACAGTAGGTTATTACGACGTGGAGAAAAATGCCATCGTTGCTTACGACAAACCCAGACAGATAGCATCGGCGCGTCCCGTCAACGACAACCCGGTGCACTATAAGAATGTATATACATCAGGCAGCAAGAAAATAGGTTATCTGGTCTACAACCACTTCAGTTCCGGCCCCACGGACAACAGTAATGAATATGACAACGACCTGCGCAGCGCATTCCAATATTTCGCATCACAGCAAGTCAACGAATTCATCCTTGACTTGCGCTACAACAACGGTGGATTACTGAGTTGCGCAGAATTGCTGTGTACCATGCTTGCACCTTCCTCCGCCTTGGGACAAGAGTTGGGGTACCTGGAATTCAACAACCGCTTCAATCCGCAGATAGTACCGTTCACCCTGAATTCCGGACTCATCGGAAACGGAGCAAACCTAAACCTGAATACTCTCTACGTACTTACCAGCAGCCAGACTGCCTCCGCCTCCGAAATGGTGATTAACTGCCTCGACCCGTATATGGATGTTGTCATAATCGGCGGTACTACCGTAGGCAAGAATGTAGGTTCCAGGAATTTCTCCAGCCCCGAACTGATGATAACGATGAATCCCATCGTCTGCAAGATATACAATTCGGAAGGGAAATCTGATTATGAATCCGGATTCCAACCGGCCTACTCGGGATATGTAGTGAATGAGATGAGCGACATGTCACGTTTCCTGCCCTTTGGAGATACCAACGAAGCCTTATTGAGCACTGCACTCGGCGCCATCGACGGAAGCATACAACCGCCCGCACAAGAAGATACCCGTTCTTTAAGAGTGACCACTCTCGCAAACTCCATTGAACGTCGGGCAAGCCATGCCGTACGCATCAAATAAAAAGACAAATAGGATGAAACTAAACAGAAGAGTTACAATCATCACCCGATTTTCGGGAATCATGTTCAGCCTGCTGTTGCTCGGCGGACTGGCAGCTTGCAGCGATGATAACAATGGCAGTGATACGCCAGAACCGGAGCCGTCAACCTACCCCACCACTCCTTTCTCCAAAATCGAACTCAAAGAAGTGATAGAGAGCGATGCGCAACCGGTTACTGCCACCCACACCTACCTTTACAACAGTGCAGGCAGGCTGACCAGCTACACCGGCAAACAGAGCTTTACAGCAGGAGACGAACTCTTCGAGATAGAGAATACCACTACTGTCGAATACAAGGACCATCAAGCCGTGATAACCGACGAAGCAGGTACAGTATCAACCTACACGCTGAATGACAAAGGTTATGCCACCACTTGTACCAGTCAGGATATGGCAGGAAATACCCGTACTTACACCTTCTCCTACCTCATCAACACCGAAGACAAATACTATCTGGAAAACATCACAGAAAAGCTGGACGACGGAAAAGAATACTCATTCATTACAATAGACTACAGCAACTTCCGGGCATTGCGCATACAGCAAAAGGTTGACACTTTTGAGCACAACAGTACGGCTACCACACCATCAGACAATGAAATTGCAAATATCTCCGAAATACCAAGCCTATTCATTACGGACATGTATCCGCTTTCCATGCATGCGGTTGCCATATACGGGAAGATATTGGGAGAACCTGCAAACTATCTGATTACCCAACTCATCCCGGACAGCAACGGAGAAAGTGAAGAGACCACCACCTATACTTATACGTTAGATAACCGGGGTATCGTCACTTCCTGCCATGCAGTCGTCAGGCATATAAGGAACGGCTACGAGCAGGACTACACACGCACCGTGAACTATACCATCGAATAATAAGTTACTTACTTCTTAAAGAACTTGTCGAAGAAAAGGACGTGATAGTCTATGGAGTTGTTCCAATACGTTCCGGTATGTCCACCGGGACGGGTGATGAAGTCATGGTCTATCTTCCTTGCCAGCAGCCGGTTGTGCAAGTCCTTGTTCACTTCAAGAAAGAAATCGGCCTCACCGCAGTCGATGATTAGCGCCAAGTCTCCATTTACAATCTTATCCAGCTGGTTGACCACCGTATGCGCATCCCAAGATGCCTTGTTGGCAGCAAACTCTCCCAACTGCTTGTTCATTTCCCAATTCTGGGGGAACGGCCGTATATCCACTCCTCCACTCATACTGCCCGCCGCACCGAACACATCCTTATGACGGATAGCACTCCACAAAGCACCGTGGCCGCCCATACTCAATCCACTGATGGCACGCGCCTTTCTATCGGGAATGGTAGCATAGTTCCCGTCTGTATACTTCACCAATTCCGAGGTGACAAAAGTCTCATAACGGTAGGCAGGATTCTCCGGACTGTCCCAATACCAACTGTTCTTGCCGTCCGGACATACAAATATGATTCCTTTCTCATCCGCCATCTGCGGCAATTCCGGCTTCAGCTGCACCCAGCTCCGCGCATTGCCGCCATAACCGTGCAACAGATAAACCACCGGACAAGCCTGCTTGCCGATAGCCTTATCAGGCAATACATACACAACTTTTACATCCTTATTCATGGCTGCACTTCTCACCAACACCGTGTCTACACGTGCCGCCTGCAACATTACGGCAGACAGACACCACAAAAGCCCCAAGGCAATAATTCTTTTTTTCATCTATTTATTGTTTATTTTTTCTAACGGATGGCAATATTAACAATAAATACTGAAAAATCATTATCTTTGCCTCACAAACTATTCAAAATCCACTATGGAGTTTATTATCATTCTACTTTTACTTATTCTGAACGGCATTTTTGCCATGTATGAAATCGCTTTAGTCTCCTCAAGTAAAGCACGCCTTGAAACTCTTGTCGGAAAAGGGAACAAAAGAGCCAAAGGAGTATTGAAACAACTGGAAGAACCCGAAAAATTCCTCTCCACCATCCAAATCGGTATTACTCTTATCGGTATCGTATCCGGTGCCTATGGTGGTGCCACCATCGCTGATGACGTAGAACCGCTGTTCGCCCTCATTCCGGGAGTAGCCGCCTATGCCAAGACTCTCGCCATGATTACCGTAGTAGCCATCATCACCTATCTGTCGCTCATCATAGGCGAACTGGTGCCCAAGTCCATCGCCTTGAACAACCCGGAACGATGGGCCACCATGCTCAGCCCCTTCATGATTGTGCTGACCAAGATTTCCTATCCGTTTGTATGCCTGCTGAGCGCTTCCACCAAACTGATGAACAAACTCATCGGACTGAACAGTGGCGAGGAACGCCAAATGACACAAGACGAACTGAAGATGATTCTGCACCAAAGCTCGGAACAAGGCGTCATCGACAAAGACGAAACGGAAATGTTGCGTGACGTGTTCCGCTTCTCGGACAAAAGAGCGAATGACCTGATGACCTATCGCCGCGACATCGTTGTGCTCCATCCCACAGACACACCGGAAGAGGTGCTGCGTATCATCCACGAAGAACACTTCAGCAAATATCTCCTGGTGGAGCGGGGAAAGGACGAGATTATCGGTGTGGTTTCCGTAAAGGACATCATCTTGATGATGGGCGGCGAACAACCCTTCAACTTACGTAGTATTGCACGCCCTGCTTTGTTTATTCCGGAAAGTTTGTATGCAAAGAAAGTTTTAGAGCTGTTTAAGAAGAACAAAAACAAGTTCGGAGTTGTTGTAGACGAGTATGGAAATACAGAAGGTATCATCACCCTGCACGATTTGACGGAAAGTATCTTCGGAGACATCCTCGAAGAGAATGAAACGGAAGAAGAGGAAATCGTTGTTCGTCAGGACGGTTCCATGCTGGTGGAGGCTTCTATGAATCTGGATGACTTTATGGAGGCGATGGGCATTATGAACTATGATGACCTGAAAGAAGAAGACTTCACCACCTTGAGCGGTCTTGCCATGTTCTTGATAGGACGGGTGCCGAAAGCCGGAGACTTGTTCAGCTACAAAAACCTGGACTTCGAAGTGGTGGATATGGACCGCGGACGGGTGGACAAGCTGCTCGTCATCAAGAGAGAAGAAGATGAATAACAAACGCTATTGCGTCTTTATAATTAACTTAAACCATTAAAGCAATGAAAAAAGTAATGATGATTGCAGCCCTTGCCGCTGCATTGGTATCCTGCCAATCAAAAGGAACTCAGAACAATGACGCCGTCACCATGGACGAAAGTGTAATGGCTGTTACCGGCAATGACTCGTCTGCCGTAGCCGTATACGAAGGAATCCTTCCCGCCGCCGACGGTCCGGGCATCCAGTATGTATTGAGCGTAGACAGTGTAGGTCCCGACGGAGAAAGCGGCTACACGCTGGTAACAACTTATCTGGATGCCGAAGGCCCCGGAAAGAACAAGAGCTTTACTTCCAAAGGAAAGAAAGAAGTTATCCAGAAAGACGTCGACAACAAGAAGAAAACAGCCATCAAACTGACTATTTTACCGACTGTTTTCATTCGGTGCAGAAAGCCCATTCACAGTTAGGGCTCTGGCTTAGCCCGGTTGCCTCTTTGGCGGACACCCATGATGCCCCGGATGCAGGAATATGGTTTTGAGACACTCTCCTATGGCATGTCTATGACGGGGAAGAAGTATATGCTGAAATTAGAAGAACGAGTATTAGAACTGGCACGTATGGGAATATCCTACTTCAAGTTTGATGGTTTGTTCGGACATCTTAATCTCCGGGACTTCGATATTGCTGATAATCCTTTTCCGTCATCCAATGATGAAAGGCTAAATGATAGTCACTTTGACGAGCAAAAGGCTATTATCTTTCAGCAGGAACAGAAAGACTGATACAAATCTTCGACAAACTGAAAACAGTCAATCCGGATATCTTTATCGCCATCACCAATGGCGCTTACCTCAGCCCGTGGTGGCTGCAATACATTGATATTGTATGGTTGATTAATGCAGGAGATGCCGCAAAAGGAGACAATCGAACTGGTGAACTGGTTTATCGTGACCAGATTTATCATCAAATATGGAAAGAAGAGAATACCAAATTCCCGATGAGCGCCATATTCAATCATGAACCGAAAAAAACGCAAACAAACGAAACACCTGAAACTTTTAGGGATTATTTATATATGAACTTCAGCCGAGGCACCGGTTTTATTGAATTGTACATCAAAACGGATAGCCTGTCTCCTACTGATTGGGACATTCTTTCTGACGGTCTGAAATGGGCACGAAAAGCATTTCCTACCTTCAACAACGTAGTTATGCATGGAGGATCACCTCAACGAAATGAAGTATACGGTTATACAGCCTGGACCGAAAAACAAGGCTATATTTCTTACATAATCCTTCGGAAAAGTCACAAAGCTATCATCTCAAGCTAGATAAGGCGCTGGGAGTACCTGAAACAAAAAAACGTTTCAAAGTAGACTCACCTATTACTAATATTCAAGAAAGGTCATTATCCCGACATTATCATTACGGTGATACCATTTCTGTCACTTTATCTCCGAAAGAAATAATAATCCTTGATTTTATACGCTAAAACATCTTCTGAAACAATATATATAAGGATTGAAACAATATTTTAAATCCCGCATTGCCACTACGTGTACCCTTTGCCATATTAAATCAAACGAAAACAGGCTCTCATGAAAAGATTACTATTCACATTATTTTGCTTCGCTACGTTAGCCCAGGCACAAATCCCCACTAACAAGCGGGAAATAATGCAGCAGTTTCTATCAGGTACATTAGATGAAGAATATGTACCGGCTGCGTTTTTCATGCACTTTGGGAAAGATGCACGCATCGGAGAAAAAAGCCATTGACGCACATTTGCGCTATTTTTCTTTCTACAGGCATGGACTTTGTAAAAATCCAGTTTGAACAAGGATACGGACGTATACGGATTGATAAATCAGAAGATTGGGGAACAAATAAAACCACTCCCGGCAGATTTCTTCACTCCAACGCTGGAAATAGTAAAAGGTATCTATGATATTGCCGGAGCCAATGCAATGATACTGCCTACCGTCTATTCCCCATTCCAGATGCTAATACAAAGCGTAGGAGCCAAAACTGTGATGGCATATGCCCAAACAGAACCGGAACGCGTAAAAAGCACTTGAATATTTTACCGAAGCAATTATCAGATACGTAATAGCATGTAAAAACATTGGTGTGGATGGCTTTTATACACCCACGCAAGGAGGTGAAAGTAAGTTCTATATAATTCCCGGATTCTTTGAGACCTTTGTCAAACCGTATGACATAAGAGTGATGCAAGAGTGTAACGACGGAACCCTGTTTAACATACTCCATATCTGTGACTACGAAGGTAAGTATGACGATTTAACCCGTTTCGTGTCATATCCGGGCCAAATAATTAATGCGCCCTGTGAAGTAGCCGATCAGACTTTCAGTCTACAAGCATGCGAACAATTATTTAAGCGTCCTGCAATGGGAGGATTATATCGTAAAGGCGTTATATTAGAAGGAAGTTCTGATGAAGTGGCAAAAGAAATATATGAACTAAAGAAATCCTTGAAAGGGAAACGATTTATTTTAGGGGCAGATTGTACAATCTTGTCCCAAACACCAATGGATAACATCAGAACTGCTATTAAAACATCACATCATACTCGTAATATAGAATAAATCATAGGCTTTTAAATTCATAGTTAGTTGGTAAATAGGTATTATATCTCATAGGTCATTTTAGATTGTTGATCGAAAAGCGGTTGTTGTGAGACACCCGCTTTTTATTCTTTTGTATTATCTAAATTAATAAATATCATGAATAAGAAATCATTTGCATCCACTATTATTGCAGTAATATTCGTTTGTCCGGTTTTGGCGGTGACACACACTTTCACACCAACCGACATCGGAAGTCTAAAGATCAAGATGTCTGACGGATCTTTACAACCTGGTGATACTCTGCTTTTACAAGATGGAACCTATTCCCATCTTGGTAAGGTTAGTTTTACAGGAAATGGAACAGCAGATTATCCAATTATACTGAAAGCAGCGAATACCGGAAAGGCTATCATATCCGGAACAACAGAAATACGTATGGCAGGCAGTTATCTACAATTGGAAGGACTCTACTTTCATAAAGCTTGGGCATCTGACTTTGAGATGATAAAATTTCAACTGGATAAAGAAACCCAGCCACTCATTGCCGGATTACCCAATGTGCCATTGATGATTGCAATGACCCTGCCAAAGGAGAAAAACCGGGGGTGGGACTGAAAACTGGATTGGACTACATGGAAACAATAATCGTATAGACCACTGTTATTTTGCCAATAAAAGCGCGCCCGTGGTTGGTTATACAAATTACAGTAGAAGACGGTGGAGATCACAATCACCACCAAATAGATCATAATATATTTGGTTATCGGAAACCCTTTGGAGGTAATTTTGCAGAAATCATACGCGTGGGTAATTCCTGGTCATCACAACTGCCTTCCTACAGTATCATCGAAGAAAATATATTCTATCGTTGTGACGGAGAAAATGAAATTATTTCAGTAAAATCCGGTTTCAATACCGTACGCCGTAACTTGTTTTACGAATCACGCGGTGGATTAGTATGTCGCCATGGACATAATAATATCATAGATTCCAATGTCATCATAGGTAATCAGCTCCCCGGGACTTCGGGTATCCGTATTATCAACCAAAGGCCATACTGTCAGTAACAATTATGTGGAGGGGGGTAACGGGGAAAGGTTCCAGTGCCGCCTTTATTCTGCGCATGGGGGTATATATGAACGTCCCAGTGCCCCGGAAGATTATGAAGATGAAAAACTTAAATCGTATCATCGGGCAGCGAATATCGATATCGCTTTCAATACTTTCGTGGATTGTGCCGAACTGAACTTTGGAGACGGGCAAGGAGATAAGGAACCGCAAAACGTACGTTTTGCGCATAACCAATCTATTCTCCCAATACTTTCCCAAATATCAAAATCAATAATCCGGCTATATTTCCCGGCACTACATTTGTCGATAATCTCTGTCAGTTCAAAAGCAAAAAGAATCACCGGCTATTAAAAGGATTTCAAACTATTACATTCAATAAAGAGCAAATAAAGGCTCAACGCCGGCAAGCCGTCTCACCCGCAGATTGTGGTACCACCTGGCACAGCGCTGAGCTAAATGAAATAGATATTCTTACAGGATTAATGCAACAATAATCAATCACCAATATTGCCGATGTCTGGTTTCGCCGGGCGTCGGTAATATTTTACACGTCATTCTACCTTTAATGCAATCTTTTTGTTTCGGAAGCCCCTTAGATTCTACTGCTTAAGTACTACTTTTCCCTGCTTCATATACTCGCTACGCAAAATGACTAATGCCAAACCGTTGTAAGCATCTCTTTCTGATAACTGGAATGGTAATAGGCTGGTTGCGTCTCCATTATCTGTAGCTATAATCTCAACAGGCCCTGTTACAGAAAACTTCAAATGATTCTTAGAACGAGGAACAACACGACCTTGAGAGTCCACAACAGCTACACGGATAAATGATAAATCAGTACCATCATTTTTTAAGTTCTGTTTTCTCTGCCGTTACTTGTAAAGCGGCTGGTTTTCCAGTAGTTTCTACAAGTTCTTCCGCCCATTTCTGACCGTTCTTATAAGCTATGGCTCTCAAACTTCCCGGCTCGTAACGTACATCATCCCAGGTCAAACGGTCATACGAATGAGCTTTCTCTCTACGCCCCAGTGACTTACCATTCAAAAACAGTTCAACAGCATCTCCCGAAGTATAAATATGAACGGGAGTTATTTCACTAATCCGCTCTTGCCATTTCCAATGAGGCAATATATGCACAGTAGGCACATCAGGACGCCAATAACTCTTATAGTTGTAATAACGATCCTTCAGGAAAACCACATAAATCTACAATACCAAAATAAGAACTGCGAGAAGGTGATTTAATTTTGCTTAACTCTTCAATTCCTTTCTAGCCTTTTCTAATTCATTCGGATCACTGAAGTTCAACAAATTGGTCAGGTCTTTATTATAAGGAGTAGGTTCGCCCAAGTAATCGAATCCGGTCACACAAACTCACCACTCATAAACGGATATTCTTCATTCATTTTAAATTGAACCCTCAGGAGCACATCCCCATCCTATAGTTGTCATATCATACGATGAAAGCTGGAAGCCGGAACGGCTATCGTTAACGTCAGTAGTTACAGGGAAGAAATATTCCCCACGAGAACTCGTTGCAGAGGAAGTTTCACTGGCATGATAACGGCGAGTAGGATTCTGCTCTTTAAAAACCGGGTAAGTTTTATGGAAATAGTTCAGACCAAATATATCCACCTGATTCACAATATCACGGAAAACAGCATCCCGCTTATTACACCCTAAAGAAGTAGGCCGTGTAGGATCTTCATCGTGACAGTAAGCTGTCAGGTTACGAGCTATTATGACTCCCTGATCAGTCGTCTGATCAGGCATTTCATTACCTATACTCCACATAATTACAGAAGGATGATTACGATAATGACGTACCAATGAGCGCATATCTGCTTCACTCCAATCATCAAAAAGAAGATTATAATCATTCTTGCGTTTCCCTTTTTGCCAAGTATCTGCTAATTCAAGCTGCATCATCATCCCATACGGTCACAGAGAGCAACCAACTCCGGTGCCGGTGGGTTATGTGAAGTACGAATGGCATTTGCACCCATCTCTTTCATGATACGCAACTGCCTTTCGGCAGCCACTTCATTAAAAGCAGCGCCCAAAGCGCCCAAATCATGATGCATACACACACCTTTTAATAGCTACCTTTTGTCCATTCAGCATGAAACCTTGGTTATGGGTAAATTCAATTGTACGAATTCCAAAAGGAGTTTCATAACTATCCATTTCTTTTCCATCCATGAATACCCGGCTAACCGCTACATAGCAATTGAGTATCAATATCCCACAACTTCGGTTTATCTACTTTAAATTGAAAGCGGGCACTCGACCAGCTATCTTTTTAATCGCAATATCCTTAGTCATACTTTGAGTCACCTCTTCCCCCACAGGACGTCCATCTTTCCCTTGCAGATATACACTTGTCTGCAACTTTACCTGAACATCTTTTCAGCATGATTCTCAATATTCACTCCCATTTCCATAACAGCAATTTCAGAATCAACCTGCTGGTTTCGTACAAAAGTTCCCCATTGCTCCACGTGAACAGGAGACGTTTTCACTAACCATACATTCCGATAAATACCACTACCCGGATACCAACGTGAAGTATCGTCCGGATTATCCAATCGAATAGCCAACACATTCTTTTGTCCGGCCTTTATATAAGGTGTCAGATCAAGACGAAAAGAAGCATAGCCATAAGGCCATCCACCCACATATTGCCCGTTACACCACACGGAAACGTATGACATCGCCCCATCAATATCAAGATACATTTGTTCCCGGCATCATCCTGCGATAACTCCAGTGTTTTCGATACCAGCGTATCCCCAATAAGGTAACTTTCCAGTCGAACCGTTATAGTCAATATTGAAAGGCCCTTCAATAGCCCAATCATGGGGTAAATTCAGATGTCGCCATTCACTATCATCAAATCAGATTTTACATAGGCTATATTTTCTCCCGGATTGCCTTCCGGTCTCTGATACCTCTTCCCAAATATAATAAAGTCATTGGCACAAGGTAATAAATAAGGCTTTAGTCTAGAGTAATGTAATGCAGCACCTACCCCATCCGGATCATCTATCTGATAACGCCAGTCACGATTAATGTTTATGCGCTCACGCACCATTGAGGTATTTGCACAAACAACATCTCGCCCCACAATGAGTACAAAACTCAATAAAATAAGAAATCTGTTTTTCATACTATTCTGTTAAATTGTTAGCACTACAAAAGTAAGGAATAGAAAGATAGACGATTATCAATATTATCTATGCTTCTGTTAATACTGTCTCAAATATCTTTTTAATATGGACCTTATTTATCAACTTTGTATGCAAATAGCATGTTGCTAAATACAGTTTCAATTCATAGTTAATAACCAACAAATTTAAAAAGCCATGTACAAATATTCTAAGGATGGAGTTTCCGTACTCACAGTATTAGATAAAAAGAAAACAAAAGATGAATGGATTATTTCCCATAAAGTACAAGTTATCCACAACAGAAAACAGAAATATTACTCCACCGGGCAAGAAGTTTCTATTAGAGACTGGGAAGTATTACCACATACCAAAAATCGTCACTTATCTGAAATACGGCGTAACATCGAAAATAGTTTTTCTTTTAATCAGGCAGCAAGTCGAATTTCTATCTTTTCAAGGTGAATTTCATTTTGACATCTTAAATGCACGCTTAGGTAGATATTCTGATTTTTCAGTAAATGCTTTATTTCATAAGAAGTTAGAGGAGTTAAAGGAAAATGGACAAGCCAATACTTATCTGTCTTATAAAGGTTCATTAAACAAAATAGAACAGTTTGCAGGAAAGCACATTTCTTTCATGAAATTACCATCAACTGGTTAAACCGTTTTGAACATCACTTATCCGCGTTAGGAATCAGCTACTCCAGCATGGGATTTTATTTCAGAAATCTCAAATGTATTCTCAATATAGCACGTAAAGATGGTATCATCAAAGAAAGTCAGTATCCTTTTGGAAAAGGAAAGTATGAAGTACCCACTGGATGTGGACGCAAATTGGCATTAAACCTGAAAGAAATAAAGAAAATTATTACTTATAATGATGGAACCCAAAAGACTGAAATTTATCGTGATCTGTGGTTCTTCTCTTATTTATGTAATGGCATTAATTTTCGTGATTTATTATACTTACAGTACTCCAATATCATCAATGGAGAAATCTGCTTCATACGTGCAAAAACAGCCAGAAACACCAAACACAGTAAGATTATCCATGCAGTCATCACGCCCGAGATGCAAAAGATAATAGAGAAATGGGGAAATCCACCCTAAGTCACCTGAAACTTATATTTTTCCTTTCGCTACCGGAAAAGAAAATCCGTTTGAAAGAATAAAACTGGTAAGGGATGTTGTCACTGAATGTAATCAGATACTTTATAAAATTTCCCATAAGACAGGCATTCCACGCGTCACGACCTATTCAGCGCGTCATTCATTTGCAACAGTATTAAAGCGCAGTGGTGACAACATTTCCTACATATCTGAAAAAGCCTTGGGCATTCAATTTAGCTATTACCGAAAACTATCTCGCAAGTTTTGAAGCTGAAGAAAGGAAAAAAAATTCAATACTCTTAACAAGGTTCGATCTATAAAACAAATATGTATATGTAAATAGCATGTTCCGTAGTGACGGGGCAAAAACTATTTCCATCTCTTTCTTTTCACAAGATCAAAATAATAACTGCTTTTCATAGACAGAGTTTAAAATGATGTATTGATATTATGTAAAAAAACAATCATATTATGAACAACTCAAAAAGAATTCTAGGTGAAATCCCTTGTTAATTTAAGTCTAATTAAAAAGTAGTTTAATGAAAAAAAGAACACAAATCGAAATCGCTGTTATGGCGGTTTTCCTCGTTCTGTTTGCATTTTCTATGAGTTTTAATCTATATGCTCAGGGAAATAACAAACAACTGGTACGGTTGTCTCGATCAAAATGGGGAACCTCTAATTGGAGTAACGGTTTCCGTTATGAAAGGTAGTAATGGGACAATTACTGATATTGATGGTAACTTCTCTATTAAATGTAACACAAGGTGCTACATTGAAATTTAGCTATATTGATATAAGGATGCAACGCAAGGTAAGCAATGGGTACTAAAATGAATATAGTACTAACGGAAGACGCCCAGGCATTGGATGAAGTTGTAGTCATAGGTTACGGTACGGTAAAGAAGAGATTTGACAGGTGCTATCTCCACTGTAAATGCCAAAACGATTGAAGAACGTCCAACCGACTGATATCTTTCAAGCATTACAGGAAGTGTCGGTCTGCAGATTTCCAATAACTCAGGTGCTCCTGGGGATACAGGTACTATGCTGATTCGTGGTGCTTCTACTATGGGATCAGGTGTTACTCCGTTATACATTGTAGACGGTGTGGCAGTAGATAATATTTCTACTATCAATCCTGCCGACATTGAAAGCATGGAAATTTTGAAAGATGCTGCTTCAGCCGCTATTTATGGTTCCCGTTCGGCTGCTGGTGTAATTATCATCAGTACTAAACGTGGCAAAGAAGGTGCTCCTGCCAGAATTTCAGTGAAGTACAACCACTCAATGAAGAAGCTAGGACATAAGATTGATCAGGCAAATGCATTTGAACGTTATTTGAAAGAAAGAGCCGGTAATGCAGGAACTTCTTTATGGAAAACAGTAATGACTCTTTGCATCCCAACTTCATTGATAATGACTATCAGGATTTGATTACCCGTATGGCTCATTCCAACCAGGTTGATATTAATATCAGTGGTGCAAAGAATAAAATGAGTTATTATACAAGTATTGGCTATTTGAACGAGCAAGGTATTGTACTAAATAGTTATTTGAATCGTGTAACTTCCAGAACCAACGTTGATTTCGCTGTGTCGGATCGTTTCAAATTAATGAGCCGTTTCAATGTGGCTTATACTGATAAGAATAACATCAATACCGGTGGTGTAATCAATCAGGCATTACGTCGTCCGCCACTCAAATGGCACTTTACTTTCCTGATGGATCTTATGTATATAATAATGGCGGTCAGTTCAATCCGATAGCTGATGCTTATGAACGTGTTAATAAAAGTGTTTCTTACTCAGTTTCTTTGTATCAGGGGCGGAATTTCAGTCTTATGAAAGGCTTGATCTGGTCTGCCAATGTACAGAAGGTGAATTGAAGTTAACCGTAATGACCAGTTGATCCGTGGAGATTTAGTTTCTTCAGGCATCAGTTCCGGTTCTAATGATGCAAAAATCCCTCGCAAATTATCTGCGGAAACTTACATTAACTTTGCCAGAGATTTCAAAGATCATTCAGTAGGCGCTATGTTCGGTACCAGTGTCGAGGATTGGCGTGATGAAACATTTCACTTAGAAGGTAGCGATTATGTATCAGAATCGATCCTTACTTCTAACGCTCAGCAGGTGAAAGACCTGACAAAAACTAAGACTACTTATGAAAGTCATGCTATGGCATCTTTTTTCGGACGTGTAAACTATAGTTATAAAGGAAAATATATATTTACGTCAAATCTTCGTTATGATGGTTCTTCACGTTTTGTTGGTAACCGTTGGGGATTATTCCCGTCTGCATCTGTTGCATGGCGTGCTTCTGATAATTCTTCTTTGACTGGGCAAAACCTGTACTGACTGATGCTAAATTCAGACTTAGCTGGGGTACAAATGGTAATGAACGTGTAGGTAACTATGAATCAATTAACCAATATAATATTGGTTCATATTATAATGGCGTCATCGGAGTTACTCAAACGGATAAGTTGGCCAACCTTGATTTGAGTTGGGAATCGACGGAACAAACTAATATTGGTTTGGATGTAACATTACTTGACGGACGAGTTTCTTTAGTGGCAGAATATTATATCAAGAAGACTAAAGATTTGTTGGCCGATGAAGTTATCCCTTCAGAATTAGGTGTTAGTAGTATGCGTGTCAATATGGGTAATATTGAGAATAAAGGTATTGAGCTGACAATAAATGCAACTCCTGTTCAGCTTCGTGATTTTTCATGGCAGACCACTCTTACCTATACTAAAAACAAGAATAAAGTATTAAAGCTATCGGAAGGCAAGAGCTTTGTGGAAGATGGTAAATACTTAATTGAAGAAGAAGGTTCGCCTTTGGGACAATGGTTCGGCCAAAAAGCCTTGGGTATTTATGCCACAGATGAAGCAAATGCATATATCAAGAATAGCGACGGTTCATTTGGTGACCGCTTGATTCCTGTGTATCAAAGAGATCCGAATAACTATAATAACTATATTTATGGTTCTAACGGTAAGCCCATTTTCTCACTATGAGACAAAAAGGTGGTCAGAAATATGCAGGTGATGTAGGTCAAATGACTACCGCTGGTTCGGTGAGCAAAGGTGGTGATATAATCTGGGATGATTTGGATCATGATGGTGTATTGGCGATTCGGACAGACGCATTTTGGGTAATGGTATGCCTACATGGTATATGGGATGGACTAACTATTTGAATTACAAGAATTTTTCATTATCCTTCTCGCTCTATGGAAGTTTTGGCAACAAGATTTATAATAAACAACGCCGTGACCTGTTACAAAATTCATCATCGAATATGACTCCATTAGCAAGAGACTGTTATCGTTTGTGGAAATATCAAGGACAAATAACAGAAGTTTATAGTAGTGCCAAAGCAACAACTGGTGTAAACAATGCACGTGAACTTTCTTCTTTCTTCCTGGAAGATGGCGACTATATTCGCCTTACAAATACTCGTTTAGCTTATAGGGTTGACCGTAATCTTATCAAACGATTCCATATTTCCGATCTTCAGTTGTATGTATGGAAACAACCTTCTGACTTGGACAAAATACAAAGGATTTGATCCGTCAAGTATTTCCAATAGCAATGTGTTGCGTCGGGTATTGATAACGGACGATATCCTACTGCAAAAGAGAAATTGGTTTCGGACTAAATGTTAACTTTTAACTTGTAACAACTTATGAAAAGATTAAAATATTTACTGATCGCTGGTGTCAGTCTGCTGCTCACTTCTTGTGAGAATTTCTTAGACAGACAACCCGAAAGTTCATTGTCGGGCGAAACTTTCTGGACTTCGGAACAGATTTGAAAACCTGGAATGCAGGTATGTATGACGGTCTGCAATCTACCTTACGTACAAACTGGTTCTATTGGGGCGAACTTCGTTCCGGTGTATATGCAGAACGTGGTACGGCTTACGACCGTAACTTTACTATACAATGGTTTGAATTCTCAGTCGGGCTCTTCCAGTTGGAGTGATCTTTATAAAACAATTTATCGTGCGAATGCGGCTATTAAGCATATTCCCACCAGCCCTATAGGCAGTTCTGTATCTGCTCCATATTTAGGTCAGGCTTATGCAATGCGTGCATTGATGTATTTTTTATGCTATACGTGTATGGGGCGGTGTACCTAAAATCACTGAACCCATGGAAGATGTCTCTTCGCAGGAACGATATTATGGAAGAACTTCTGTAGAAGAATTGAAAGCTTTTATTCTGGAAGATATAGAGAAGCATTAGAACATATTGGTGCTTCTACAGATATGTCCAGTGCCAGTAAGTACTATTTAAACCGCGGAGCTATTATGGCATTGCGTGTAGATGTATTGATGTGGTATAAGGAATATGACAAAGCGCTCGTAGCTGCTAATGACTTACTGACAAACTATAAATATAGTCTTGAACCGGCATCTACCTATTCCAGTATGTTTTTGAATCCATCAAGTTCTAAAGAAATGATATTCAATCTTTTCTGGAACTATGAAGAAGACAGCAACGGCTTTGGATATGCTCAGGAACTTGCGTCAGGTTCAAACACGATCCGATATCATCCGACAAAGGCATATTATAAGGAATTGGTATCCGTAAGAGAGAAGATAATCGCGTCACTATGATTATGGATACATTTGCTATCAGCTATTTTATTACCTCCTGACGAGATGATAGACGAATCGTATGAAAAAGCAATGAACGGTGATTATGGTAGTGCCGCTAATTTCCAGATTAAATGCCCGAAATTCACAGAATACGGAGCAACTGCTAATGATGGCAGGCCCGGATATTCCTATGTTGCTAACGGATCATGTTCTACCCATATGCCAATTTATCGCTTAGCAGATATCTTGTTGCTAAAAGCTGAAGCTTTAGTATTAGGTACGCATAAAGATTATCAGGCGCGATTAATATCGTCAATCAAATACGTGAACGTGCAGGTTGGGAAAATACTGCAGTTTTTAGAGGATTACCCAACCGAAAAAGATTTGATTAAGTTGATTATCGATGAACGTACCATTGAGCTTTGGGCAGAAGGTAAACGTTGGTTTGATTTGGTACGCAATGATATGGTAAAAGAATATTTAGATCCATATTTGCAGAATGAAGACTTGGGTGATCAGAGAATTCCGGAAGGTTTTGTTATTGGTGCTGAGAAAGAAGCTAATCAGATTGGCGGTTACGGCAGAATTTTGTGGCCTCTGAATCAGGATGTATTCCGTAGAACCCATCTATGAGAGGCAACAGAATAAACCTTATGAAGAATAACAATAATGTTTTAAACAATAATGAATATGAAAATCTTTAGATATTTTATAAGTCTGGCCTTATTTTGCATTTCACTGAGTTCATGCACCTTGTTTGACCTTGATTTTCAAGCAACGAGGAATATGAAG
>VOFH01003890.1_pt1 | contig 29885 bp, 30 predicted proteins | sample 5384091 | NCBI WGS metagenome assembly VOFH01 (sample SAMN12384727, study PRJNA508395) | human gut metagenome | isolation source: healthy gut G | host: Homo sapiens
ACCTGTCCAGATGAGCCAGGCTGTGCGTAACGGAAATGACGATGCGCCCGTCGGAACGGGAAACCTCATGCAGAAGGTTCACGATATCGTGCTCGGACCGCGGGTCCAGGCCGGAGGTCACCTCGTCGCAAATCAGGAGCCGGGGATTGGACACCAGTTCCATGGCCAGCGCCAGGCGCCGCTTCTGTCCCCCGGAAAGAATCTTGACGTCTCTGTCTGCAATCCCCTCCATGCCCGTTACCTCCAGGGCGTTGTCAATGCTGTCGTCCAGATCGTCAAGGGACTCGAACTTGCAGCGGAGCTTGGCGGCGCTCTCCACATTTTCATCCACGCTCAACTGGTCATAGGCAATGCTGAACTGGGGGACGAACCCGATTTCCGTCGGTTCAAAATCCTCTTCCGCCAAATCATGCCCATTCCAGAAAAAACGGCCGTCCGTCTCCGCAATCATGCCCGCAATGGCCTTCAACAACGTGGTCTTTCCGCAGCCGGACGGCCCCAGACCGCCATGAAATGCCCCTTGGGCACATTAAAGCTCACATTGTCCAGCAATTTCAAAAGGACCGTCCTGGGTCTCTATCTCGTACGTAATGCCGTCCGCCTGCAACATAATACATCTACCTTATCCCATCAGTCTCTACATCATCAAGGAAAATCGGGCCTATTCCTCCTCATCCTAAATCCATACGCAAACTTGTTATTTTGAAAAGGTTCCGCCCCGGATGGCGAAACACCTGACTACCCTCATGTTGTGGATTTGCGGCCTCTGCGCCGGAAAGCATCCTCCCTGCACTCCCTCCCTGTCCTTCAGAGCTACTTGTGATTCCTGCAGTGTCCTTTTTTCACGGATCCCCAGGGCGCCGGGACTCCGGAAAAAGAGTTTCATGACCACCTCCAGATTGAATCGGAAGAAAAAGACCGGACCTTTTTTCCTCGCTTCCCCGCCCTGACGGAGGCATCATGGTCTTATGATCAGCCGGGCGGTAAAAGACGATCTTCCGGAAATCCTGGACCTCCAGCTCCGGGCCTTCGGAGAAGTTGCGCAGCGCCTGAACGCTGCCAGTCTGCCTCCGCTGGAACAAACCATTGAACAATTGCTGGAAGAAGAGCAGAATGCCGTATTTTACAAATATACGGAAAACGGGCATATCATTGGTTCGGTCAGAGGAAGTCTGGATGCCTCCGGCACCTGCCATGTGGGCAGGCTGATTGTGGACCCGTACTGCCGGAACCGGGGAATCGGGCGGCAGCTCATGCAGGCGCTGGAAGAATACTTTCAGGGAAAAGCTTCCCGGTACCTCCTGTTCACGTCGGAGGAAACTCCGGAAACCCTGCACTTGTACGGCAAACTGGGTTACGAAAAGCTGTACACGCGGAATACCGGAAGCACCGTCATGGCGTTTCTGGAAAAGAAGGTTTGAAAAAACGGCCCCCGCAGGAAGAAGAATACTTCATTCCAACATTTTCCCTACGGCCAGCCGGATCAAGTACCCGGCCAGAAAAATCCCTGCCGCCACCCAAAAGGAAAACCATTCCAGCAATACCCCGCATACCAGGAATATCAGCGCACACCACAGCAAAAACGTGTTGATCACACGCATCAGGCTCCATTCCTCCGGGTAGAAGGGAGAAATAAGGAAAACCTTCATCAGGATGTCCTCCAAAAAAACCATCATGTGCCGCAAGATGAATTCCAAAACACTCATGGACTTTAATATTAATAATTAATCACACGGCCCATTTTACACCCCTCTCCGCAAAAGCACAAGCAGGGACATGGCGCGGGGACATCATGCCTTTCATCCTCTCCTGCCGGATAGGAGAACAAACCACGAAAAACAACGGATAAATGAACAAGGCCCAAGTGCCGCCCTACTGCAACCGCATCAGAACGGGAAATCCGTATCGCCCACCGGGTCCACGGCTTTTTCCTCAAATTTCTTTACGGCCTTCTGCTGGGGATTCACGGCCCGCACCACGATGGCTCTCGGGGGCACCGCTTCCCGCTTCTTGAATTCGCACTTTTCCTCGCACAAATTGCAGGGGCCTACCCGTACGCGTTCCTCCGGCTTTTCCGTCGTAACGGGGCAGGCGTGTTCACACGCCCCGCAGCCGATGCACAGGGAGGGGTCCAGCTTCGGCAGGCGGTGTTCCTGGCCGTCGCGCCCGATGTAGGGCACCGTGTAAAGCGCCTTGGTAGGACAATGTTCCGTACAGGCGCCGCAGTCCATGTCCTCCCTCCTGACCAGGCAGCGGCACACGTAAAACTGGGCCACGGCAATGCGCGTGGTGTCCTTCGTGATTTCCGTCGCATCCTTTTCCGCGGTAATGGGGAGCTTGCGGATAGCTCCGGTAGGGCACACTTCCGCGCAGCGGTGGCAGTCGTAAAGGCAGTACTTGGTGCTGAAATCCATCCGGGGCTTCATGAATCCCTTGATGCCCAACTGGAAATAGGCGGGCTGGAGTACGTGGGTGGGACAGCTGGCAATGCACATCTGGCAGCCGGTGCATACGTCCAGAAACCGTTCCAGGGAACCGGCTCCGGGCGGAAGAACGCACTGGGTGGGGTCCAGTCTCTGGGCGGCGTCCCCGCGGCATCCCGACAGGGCGGCGCCGGCAAGCCCGGCAGCGGTAGCCCCCAGGAATTCACGGCGGGAACTTTTCACGACAACGGGAGAAGACGCTACCGCCGAAGGACGGGAAGAAGCCTCTTTCCTTTCCTTTTTGGCAGGAATCAATCTCCGGGCCCTGGTGAACCAGCGGTAGCGGATTCCTCCCTCATCACAGGCGCGCACGCAATCGTAGCACGCCACGCAACGGGAGGCGTCTATCCGGTATTCCTTGAGATTCAGGCACTGGGCCTTGCAGGATTTGATGCACTTGCCGCACTTTCTGCAGGATGCGGGATCAAAACCCAGCCGGAAAAGAGAAACGCGGGAAAGGAGCCCCAGCAGAGCGCCCACGGGACACACCGTGTTGCAATACAAACGCCCCTTCCAGGCGCTCATGACGACCACCAGCCCGAGCATCCCGGCGGAAGCCAGCAAGGCGGGAAGCGCGACGGGATAATAGTCCATGCGGACCAGGTCCGCGGAAGCGCTGTCCGCCGCGAGCAGGTTGTTGCCCCAGACGGCGGCAGGCCATGCAAGCGCGTACATGATGCGCCCGAAAATGCTGTACGGGTCCAGCCAATTGAGCGTCAACCCGGCAAAACCGGTCACGCAGCAGACGACCAGCGCCGCCAGAATGATATACCGCACCCACGGCACCGGCCGGGAAAATTTCAAAAAAACTTTCGGTCTGATCCATCTGCGTATCCTGAACACAATGTCCTGCAAAATGCCCAGGGGACAGAGGAACGAGCAATAAACGCGGCCGAAAAGCAAGGTCAGGGCCAGCAGAATGGCCAGAGCGGCCACGGAAACACCCACCCAGTTCAACGTCCCCAGCACGGAAGGGACAAACTGCCACTGCGCCAGCGCAAAGGAATCTTCCATCCCCTCCCCGCCTCCAGTCATATTCGGTACATTCCACGCGGGAATGCCGCGCAGGAAAGCATAGGCAATCCCCACGAAGAAAATGACGGCCACGGTTACGCGGAGCCACTTCAACGGACTCACAAAAAAAGCTTTGATAATTGACATACCAATCTATGAAACACCGCCCGCAGCGAAAAGTTGGCGTCCGTCCGCAATATTTGCGGACGGACGGAAAAAATATCAGGCCATGTTGATGCGGCGGATATTGAGCTTGGTGAGGTCCGCCGTTCCCAGCCCCATTTCCTCTCCCAGCAATACATGGCGGATCTTGCCCGCCTTGTTCAGCAGGGCCGCGCCCGCAGAATCAATCGCCACGATATCGCGGGAGGCAAGCAGAGTCTTGCGCTCCACCAGATCGTTCGTGTCCTTGCCTACGGGACCGTTGCGCACCATGGGCATATAGGCGTCCAGCACGCACAGGTCCGGTTTGCGGAAATACACGGCATCCGCAATGCACTGGTGCAAGTCGTTCTTATGCATGGCGCCGCGGTCCCATACGGTGCCCATGACGTTCTTCATGCAGGCGGTCATTTCAGATCCGCTGTGGTGCTTGAGCGGAGGGCAGGTGATATAAACGTCCGCTTCCAGAACGGCCTTGTGCACCTTGGCTGAAGTGAATTTTTTGGCCTTCGGGTTTTCCGTCTGAACGTATTGCCCTTCATTGCCGCCGTCCACCATCACGCCTCCGGCTTTTTCCACGGCCTCTTTCACACCGCTGCCTTCATACGCGCCATTATGGCAGCAGTGGTCAAAAACCTTCACTTCCTTCGCGCCGGCCTGCTTGCACAATTCCACCAGCGTGGCGACGGTTTCCGGGTGGGTGTTGGACCCGAACTCCGGCGCCTTGTTCCAGCCGATGTTCGGCTTGATCACCACGGTCTGGCCCGGCTTCACGAATGCCTGCATGCCGCCGAGCGTTTCCACGGCCTTTTTAACCATTTCCGCGCGAGTCCCGTTGCGGACGGCAACGAGGTCGGGAATGCCGGAAGCCGCCTGGGGGGACGCCTCCTGGGCGAAGAGGGTTTCCATGTCCGTAATGGCCGCTAAAGCGCCCACGGCGGCGGTTCCCTTCAAAAATGTACGTCTGTCAGTCATATTGGTGCAAAGTCAAATGTTCATCTTTCCGGCAACGGAGCATTTCCGATGCCTTAGTGCCTACCTTATCATACGGAAAATGGAAAAACAACCTGTCAATCATTTTCCCTGCGGGAAATTCACAAACTAATTGTCATACACGCCGGGCTCCTATAAAACCCGGTCATGAAGTGTTCCCTGCTCAGTCGGCCCATGACCTGCGCGCACGACTGGATCAGCCGTCTCGTCCTGCCCGGAGACACGGTGGTGGACGCCACAGCGGGAAACGGGCACGATACTGCGTTTCTGGCACGCCTGGTCGGCCCGGGAGGGAAAGTGCACGCCTTCGACATTCAGGAAGAGGCGTTACGCTCCGCCAGGGAACGCCTGAGGGAAGAGGGGCTGCTTACGGATGCCGTCTGTTTCCATCTGGCCAGCCACTCGCGCCTCGCGGAACTGGTCCGCGGCCCGGTCAAAGCAATCATGTTCAACCTGGGCTACCTGCCCGGCGGGGACAGGAACCTCATCACCCGTACGGATTCCACTCTGGCGGCCCTGGAACAGGCCGTGAACCTGACAGCCCCCAACGGAATCCTCAGCGTCATGTGCTATCCGGGCCACGAGGGAGGAAACACGGAGGCCGCCGCCGTGGAACAACTCCTTTCCCGGCTTCCCCATCACTTGTGGAGAACAGGCAAATACCAGCTTCTGAACACTTCCACGCCCGCACCGTTCCAAATCTGCGCATTCAGGCTGGATTGACATCCCTCAGCCCTCACGAAAGGCGGACGGAGACCGGGACATGTTCAAGAAACTGCTTTTCTCACGCCCGGCGCATCCACTCCACCACCTGCGCCAGCGCACGGCCCCGGTGGGACATGGAATTCTTCACCTCCATGGGGAGCTGGGCGAAACTCTGCCCATACCCTTCCGGCACAAACAGGGGATCATATCCAAACCCCCCTTCCCCGGTCAATTCCGTCAGCATGTGCCCTTCTACAGAGCCGGAAAATTCCGCCAGTACCGCGTCTTCGCGGGCCAAAACCATCACACAGCGGAAGCGCGCGGCAGGCTTGTCTCCCGGGCGCACTCCGGCCTTCCGCAATTCTTCCAGCATACGGCGGTTGTTCCGCTCATGATTGCCTTCCTCTCCCCCAAAGGAAGAGGACCAGACGCCCGGACGGCCACCCAGAACATCCACCTCCAGCCCGGAATCGTCCGCCAGGACAATGCCGGGAATGCATTTGGAGGCGGAGACGGCCTTGAGCGTGGCGTTTTCCGTAAACGTAACGCCGGTTTCTTCCACGGGAGGAGCCTGGGGATAGTCGGAAAGGTCCCTTACCTCCCATTTCCCGGCCAGCATGGCACGGATTTCCCCGGTTTTATGGGCGTTGCGCGTGGCAACCACCAGCAATGGCAATTCCTGCTGCATCATGTTGAAATTCTCGTATCGTGTTTTTTCTCAGCAGTCAATCTCCAGGCTTACGGGGCAATGGTCGGAACCCATCACGTCCATATGGATGGCCGCGCTCTTCACCCTGGGAGCCAGAGAATCGGAAACGCAGAAATAATCAATGCGCCAGCCGATGTTCCGGGCACGCGCGCCCCCGCGGTACGACCACCAGCTGTACCAGGACGATTCCTCCGGATGCAGCAGGCGGAACGTATCGGTAAATCCGGCTTTCAGCAACTGCGTGAACCCGGAGCGTTCTTCGTCGGTGAACCCGGCGGAGAAACGGTTGTCCTTGGGCCGCGCGATGTCGATCTCCTGATGGGCCACGTTCAAATCGCCGCAGAAAACGACCGGCTTGACGGCCGCCAGGCCGGCCACGTAATTGCGGAACGCCTGATCCCACTGCTGCCGGTAGGGAAGCCTTGCCAGTTCGCTCTGGGAATTGGGCGTATAGCAGTTGACCAGGTAAAACTGCTCGAACTCCATGGTGCACACGCGCCCTTCCCGGTCGTGTTCCGGCCAGCCGATGCCTGTGGACGTAGACAGGGGCTTCACGCGGCTGAGAACCAGCACTCCGGAATAACCCGCCTTTTCCGCCGGATTCCAGAGCTGGTACGGCCAGGAAGACAGCCACAAATCATCCACCTGTTCCGGACGCGCCTTGATCTCCTGAAGGCAGAGAATGTCCGCCCCAAGCGCATCCGCGGCTTCTCCCAGCCCCTTGCCCAGAATCGCGCGCAATCCGTTCACGTTCCAAGAAACGAGTTTCATGCGGGCATACTTCCCGTTTTTCCCCTTCCCGTCAAGCCCTCAAACTCCCCTTCGGCGCCCCTGTTGCGTCCCTCCGTGCAAACCCTTCTTCCGGAATCATCCCCAGTATCTTGCATGTCGCACGGAACAAGTGTTTTTTCTTGCCAACCGGCAGGGGCCATGCTTACTTAGATAGGCAAACACCCCGAGAGGCACTCGAGAGTGGGTCTGTCGACCCGCTCTTTTTTGTCTATCCATCACACATCTCTACGCTCATGACAAACGACATTAAAGCTTTGATCGACTACTACGAGAGGGAAAAAGGGCTCTCCCGTGAAAAAATTCTCCTCGCTCTGGAATCTGCCTTCCTGTCCGCCTACCGCAAAATGGTCCCCGGCTCCGGCTCCATCAACTACCTCCGGGCTGAAATCAACGTGGACAAGGGCAAAGTGCGCATTTTTGCTGATCTGGAAGTAGTTCCGGACGAAGAATACAAGGACAAATTCAACCAGATCCCCCTCTCCCTGGCCGTCAAGCTGGACCAGAATGCCGTCCTGCACGACCTGCTGGCCACCAACATCACCCCCAAGGGCTTCGGCCGCATCGCCGTGCAGACCGCACGCCAGACGATGCTCCAGAAACTGCTGGATGCCGAAAAGGAAATGCTGTACGACGAGTTCAAGGACCGTGCCGGCGATCTGGTCACGGGCACCATCCGCCGCTTTGAGAAAGGGGACATCTTCGTGGACCTCGGAAAATTCGAGGGCGTCATGACCTCCCGCGAGCGCGTGCCCAACGAAGACTACAGCGTAGGCGACCGCATGCGCTTCTACGTGGTGGAAGTGCGCACGGAAGGCCGCGGACCGGAAGTCATCCTTTCCCGCAGCCACCCGAACCTGGTGCGCCGCCTCTTTGAATCGGAAGTGGTGGAAATCGGGGACCAGACGGTGGAAATCCACGGCATCGCCCGCGAAGCCGGCTATCGCACCAAGGTGGCCGTCATCAGCCACGACGACAAGGTGGACCCCGTGGGAGCATGCGTGGGCATGCGCGGAGCCCGCGTTAAAAACATTGTCCGGGAACTCAACAATGAAAAGGTGGACATCCTGGAATGGACGGAAGACCCCGTCGAATTCGTCCGGGAGGCCCTCAGCCCCGTGGAGCCCCGGGAAATCACCGTGGACGAAGACGCCAAGAGAGTCTTCGTCATCGTCCAGGACGACAAGGACCTCTCCAAGGCCATCGGCCGCAGGGGCCAGAACGCCCGCCTCACCTCCCGCCTGATGGGCTGGGATGTCCAGGTGCGCGTCTTTGACGTTCAGGAAGCTGAAAAACTCCAGAGCCAGGCAGCCGCTGAAGAAGTGATGCGCCAGTGCCAGGCCGCGGCGAAAACCCTCAGCGAACAACTGGAAATCCCGGAAGAAACCGCCATGGGCCTCGTGACCATGGGGGGAACGGACCTGGTGGCCCTCACCGGATTTGAAGCTTCCGACATCGCGGAAAGCATGGGCATTCCCGCAGAGGAAGCCGCCCAAATTCTGGACAAGGCCCGGGACCTCATTTCCCAATAAACCATTGAGCACGGCGCTCAATATCTAACCAATTTAAAATCAAATGCCTAATAAACAAGAAGAGAACGAACCCAAAAAAGAAGTGCTGGATCTGATCGGCGGATCTCCCAAAAAGAAACGCGCACCGCAGCCCGAACCCGTTCCGGCTCCGGCGCCCACCCCCCGTCCGGCTCCGGCCAAGAAAGAAGCTCTCGACTTGCTTTCCGGCCCCAAGAAAAAAGCGCCTGCTCCCCGTTCCCGCCGAACCGGCTCCCGAATCCGTCCAGCCAGCCCCTGCCGCCGCACCCGCGCCGCAGGAAGAGGAACCGTCTTCCGGAGACAAGGTCATCAACCTCAAGCCGCCCGTTTCCGTCTCGGAACTGGCCGCTCTGCTTCAAGCCAAGCCTTTCCAGATCATCAAGGACCTGATGGGCATGGGCATCTTCGCCAACCCGAACACGCCGCTGGACGCTGACGCCGTCAGTGCCATCTGTGACCTGCACGGCTACACCTTCGCCCGTGAAAAACGGGAAAAAGGAGGCGGAGTCAAGGCCCAGCAGGAACCGCTGAAGGAACCGGAACCCGTCCCGGTCGTGGAAGAACCCAAGGCCACCCTCATCACCCGCACGCCCATCATCACGGTCATGGGCCATGTGGACCACGGGAAAACCTCCCTGCTGGACTATATCCGCAAGGCCCACGTGGCCAAGGGGGAAGCCGGCGGCATCACACAGCACATCGGCGCCTATACGGTTGACTACAACGGCAACACCCTCACCTTCCTGGACACGCCCGGCCACGCCATCTTTACGGAAATGCGCGCCCGCGGAGCGGACGTGACGGACATCGTCGTGCTCGTCGTAGCCGCCAATGACGGCATCATGCCCCAAACGCGGGAAGCCATCGCCCATTCCAAGGCGGCCGGCAAGACCATCATCGTGGCCATCAACAAATGCGACCTTGCTGCGGCAGACCCCATGAAGACCAAGAGCGGCCTGATGGAAGAAGGACTGGTTCCCACGGACTTCGGCGGCGATGTGGAATGCGTGGAAGTCTCCGCCCTGACCGGGAACGGCATCGACGACCTGCTCGGCCTCCTTTCCCTCCAGTCGGAAGTGCTCGAACTCCAGGCAAATCCCAAGGCCAACTGCCGCGCATCCATCATTGAAGCCCGCGTAGAGCCCGGCACCGGAAGTTCCGCCACGGCCATCGTGGAAAGCGGCACCATCCGCATCGGCATGCCCTTCATCTGCGGTCCTTACGCCGGCAAGGTGCGCGCCCTGGTCAACGACCACGGCGAACGCGTCAAAAAAGGTCGGCCCCGGGATGCCCGTGGAAATCATCGGCTTTTCCGAAACCCCGAACGTGGGCGACGAACTCGTGGAAATGGAATCCGAACGCGCGGCGAAGAAACTGGGCGAGGAACGCCAGGAGGAACTGCGCAAGCAGCGCCTGGCCCAGCCCCGCAAGGCCCGCATGGAGGAATTGCTTGCCATGATGGGCGACGGAACCCAGAAGGCCCAGCTCAAGATTCTCTTGAAGGGGGACGTGCAGGGCTCCGTGGAAGCCATTAAAAAGGCAATCATGGACATCCAGTCAGACAAGGTGGAATGTGTCTTCCTGAACGCCGCCGCCGGTCCCATCTCGGAATCGGATGTGCTGCTGGCTTCCTCTTCTAACGCCGTCATCCTGGGCTTCAACGTCAAGGTGGAATCCAACGCCGTGAAACTGCTCAAGCGTGAAGGCGTGCAGGTGAAACTGTACTCCATCGTGTACGAACTCATCGACCAGGTGAGGGATGCCATGCTGGGCCTGCTGGAACCGGAAACGCGTGAAACCATCATCGGCCATGCCAAGGTTCTCCAGGTCTTCAAGCTCAACAAGGGCCGCGCCGCAGGGTGCATGGTTGAGGACGGCAAAATCCTCCGGAGCTGTGAAGCGCGCGTCATCCGTGACAAAACCCCCGTTTTCGACGGCAAGATGTCCACTCTCAGGCGCTTCCAGGACGAAGTGGAAGAAGTCAGGGCCGGTCTGGAATGCGGCATCCGCCTGGGTGACTTCAACGAATACGAAGCTGGCGACATCATCGAATGCTACACGCTGGAAAAAATCCAGCAGACGCTTTAAGCCAGTACATACCTCTCCCGAAGCGGAGATGGAACCGCCCCGCAGGCCTCCTGCAGGACCGATATGGGGCTTCCATCTCTGCCATTCGCGTATCATCCTCCCTTCCGATTGAACGATCGGACAGCCCCTTACTCTATTTCTTCATATGAGCAGACGCACAGACAAGGTTAATGAACTCCTCCGCCGGGAAATAGGCACCACCATCCAGCGGGACTTTGAATTCCCCGGCACGATTGTCACCGTGATTGAAGTGGAAGTGACGGATGACCTGAAAGAAGCCCGGGTCTGGGTGGGCGTCGTGGGACGCATGGCTCCTTCCCAGGTGCTGGAAAAACTGAACTCCCGCCACGGTCTCATTCAGTCGGCCGTGGCCAAAAGAGTCGTTCTGCGCAACACTCCGCGCCTCTCCTTCCGGCTGGACGACTCCGCGCAGCGCGGAGTTGATCTGGTCAACCTGCTGGACGACATTGACAAAAATCTGCCTAAAGCCCCTCCCGCAGATCCGGAGGAAGAACAGGCCTGAATCCTGTGGTCCCCCTGGGATAACACTCCGGATACTGGAAATCAGGGATTCCCCTACCCGTTGAAGGCAGAAAAAAATCTGTCCGTCAAAAACAGGATACTCTCACCCCGGACACCGGAGCCGTGACTCCCGGCAAACAGGGATTTCCGGAGGTATCTTTCCATAAGCGCCTTTGGGAGTACACGTTTGGTCACTGCTTCCCACAGTCGCTTTACCCTTCGTGAATCTCGCGCTGCGCAATCCGTGCAGCCGGACTTGCGGCCCCTGCCGGATTCTTTGCTTTCGGCCGGAAATAGACCTCGGCAAAGAGAAGAAATTCCGGAGAAATCTTCCGAAAGGCTCCGGAACGATGATTCGCTATTAATAAAAGGTAACCGGGTCACAAAAAATCCCGGTATGGAGTACCGCCTGTATCGGCATTCAATTTTCGATGCCAATACAGGCCCAGATTCTACTCTCTCGTTACCTTCAAACGCAGGAAGCGGCGTTGCGGCGCATTTTCATCAATGGCCACTGTATCCCGGTATTCTCCCTTGCCACCTGCCGGAACTGCCGTTTCCTCCTCATTCCAGGTCTTCAGGTCCGCGGAGCTTTCCACGCTGAAAACCACATCCACGGCTTCCGTATTGACCGGCCAATCCAGCACCAGGTACTCCCGGCCCCCTTCTTCTTTCCGTACCGCCAGCGTTGTCACGCTGCCGCACGGTTTCAAGGGATCGAGTCCGGTAGCATACTTCATCAGGTTACTGATTCCGTCCCCTGCGGGGCTGGCTTCCGGAGCCATGTCGTCTTCCGTCGTTCCAGGCGGAAACTTGTCCTTCTTCCATTTATCGTATCCGGTCAATGGCGGTGCGGCACTCTGCGTCAGCGTGAAAGTCCTCTGTTCGCCGTCACAGGTAACGGTTACAACCGCCGTACGCTGCGTTTCCTGGTTATTGGCATCCACACTGACAGCCAGCGTCGCGGTACTGTTCCCGGAGGCGGGCGTGACCGTTACCCAGGACTGGTCGCAGGAAGCGGTCCAGGGGAGCTGGGTCTGCACGGTCAGCGTCGTTTCCGCTGCGGCAAAGCCTACGGCTTCCTCCGTTTTATCGACATTGAAAGGATTCACGTATTCATAGGAAAACGCGCTGGCGGGGATGTCCTGCTTGGAAATGCCCGCATCGGCACTTTCCCACTGCATGGAAAGGGAAGACGACGAACCCTGGCCCACATAGCCGATGCGGATCGGGTGGACGCCTGCCGTGAGCTTGACCGTCTGTACGGCATTGGGCTGCACATCGCTGGAAACGCCTTCCCGCGCATTGGAGGCAATTTCCGTTCCCGGCGTATAGGCATAGTCCGCGTCAAGGAGCTGCATGTCGTGTAAATGGACAAAGGCTTTGGAACCTTTATCGGAATCCGTTTTCAGGTAAAATTTATATTCCCCCGTAACAGGCACGGTAAGATAGCCGGTAAGTTCCACGCCCTTCGGACCGGAAATTCCCGGGTTGACGTCAAGAACGCCGGAAGCGTCCGTAGCCCCCGTGACGACCGGGGCTTCATTCATCTGGCGGAAATCCGGCACCCAGTCAAAGCTGCGGTTCCACACACGCTGGCGCAACCTCCCCTGCCGGAGACCGGAAGGAGCCGTAACGGTGTAACGTACGCGGAGTCGAAGTTCGTGGTTGCCGTGGGAGAAGGACGGCGCATGCGCAATGCCTGCGCCTTCATTTTTTTTCCTGAAGATCCGGACGGGAGGAAGCCAGATTGGTGGACTCCTGCGGGTCCTTTTCCGTATCGTAAATTTCAAAATCCATACCGGGGGCGGCATTTCCCATACGCACTCCCTTGAAACCGTCCACAAAGACAATTTGCTGCTGGGTACGTCCCCTTCCCCTGTGCGCGGCCAGGAAATCGTCATTGGAAGGAGTGCTGCCGCCGGGATTGGAATATTCCGAGTAAATCACTCCGTTTCTCTGGCATTCCGGAACTCCTACCAGCGTAGGCAGCAGGGAAACGCCATCGCAGCGGGACGGAACGGGAACACCCGCCGCATCCGCAAAAAGTGGCCATCCAATCGTGGAACTGGCTGGCGTGCAGGCTGATGCCGTTGGACGGAATCACTCCGGGCCAGCGTACTATCGTCGGCACGCGCATGCCTCCTTCCCAGCAATCGCGCTTGATGCCGTCCATCATTCCATAGCTCATGAAGTACCGCGGGTTTTGGGCCCCGTTGTTGTAATTTCCCGAACCCGACTCATTGTGGGGGCCGTTGTCGGACGTGAAAACGATCATCGTATTGTCGTCAATGCCCAGATCCCGGAGCAATTGGATCATGTCCTTCATCACGTCGTCCACCCGCCGGATCATGGTGGCGTGCCGGGATTCCGTTTTACCAAAAGCCTCATGTCCGGGATAAATATAGGTATCCGGCCCAAAAGAGCCATTCACGCCCGACCAGCCGGACGCAGCCGTATTGGAAGCTTCATATCCGTCTTTTTTCTCCCATTGCAGGCCGCCGGTTTTTCCCAATCCGGCAGGATAGGCGCAGGCAGGAGCGGACAGGCACCCGTGGGGGGCGGGGAAGGCCAGATACAGGAAGAAAGGCTGTGAGGAAGCCTTGGCCTGGTGGTCCATGATCCACTGCTTGGCACGGGCTCCGAACAAATCCGTATCATAGGCTGTACCGGGAACCTGGAATTGACGGATGTCCATGCGGGAGAGGAAGCCTGGTCGTCATATTCGTAAATATCCTGATTGCCCGCCGTCAAATAATGGTAGTGGCCTGCCAGATGCTTGATGATTCCGTAAAAATAATCGAAGCCGCGCATATGGGGTGCGCCCGTCAGCGCCTTGCCGCTCTGCCCTGCTCCGCCCACGCCCCATTTGCCGATGGCTGCCGTATGGTAGCCCGCGCTCTTCAGCAGGGTTCCCAGCGTATGGGGGAAATTTTCAATGGGAAAATCAAAAGTGTTGTTGCGCACCACCCGGGAATGTCCCTGGTGCACCCCGAGAAGCAGGGAGGCTCGCGCCGGGGCACATACGGGAGCCGCGCTGTAATGGCGCCGGGCTGCATCCCTTCCGCCGCCATCGTATCCAGCGTGGGAGTTTCAAAGCTGTTGCGGCGGGTGACCTGGCGCCCGTTTTTGTCCTGCTGCGTCCAGTTGACATTTAAATCCCCCCATCCCATGTCATCCACCAGAACAAAGATGATATTGGGTTTGGAGCCGGATACACCGGAGGGCAGGGAAGGCTTTTCAGCCACATTCGTCACCAGGTTCAGCCTTCTGGAAGCGCGGTCATAGCTCCAGGAAACGGCTCCCTTCGGAAGGTCCTTCACGGTAATTTCCGCTTCCATCCCTTCCGCAAACTGCACCGTCAGCGTATGGCTTCCGGGCCATTCGGCAATCAGGTCTTCAAAAGACGAATCAAACTGAATGACGTACTCCTGCGCCTGCAGGGAGGGATTTTCCGGCGGCACGGCTCCGGTCTGCGGCACACCGTCCAGGGCGGTTACATGGGAACGGCTCAAGGTCAGGGAAGAACTGGGAAGGGTAATCTCCCCTTTCACGGCGAGTGGCGCCCGGGTGTATGTAATCGTGCCGCTGAAATTTCCGCTTCCGGCCAGGGTGCAATTGCCCTGGACGACCAGATTCACTTCCGGAACTTCTCCATTAAAATCAACGGAGGAATTGTTCAAGGTAATGGTGACGTTCTTCCCTACGGACTGAATTTCGCCCGGCTTGCCCTCCCTGTCCGTGTAGGTAATCAGGGCATCATCCAGAATCGTCTGCTTCAGCGTGCCCTGGGAACCGAAATTCCGGCTGTTCCGGAAAGAGTCGCCTCCGCCTCCACTCCCGCCTCAGACATGTCCAAGGTGGAACTTTCCAGCGCGATGGCCGTGTTTTTCCCGATATTCCATAAGCTGGAAACCTTCGCCGTAGTCCCGGAGAAAGTCACGGAAGAATTCTCCCGGGTAATCAGGGAACCCTGATACAGAGCCATGCCTTCCAGACACCCTGTATCCTGAACCGTGATGGTGTTGGCCATTCCCCGGTCCGCCAAATCCAGTGTGGGCGTTCCCTGTCCGGCACTCATCACAAAACCGATCATGCCGGAAATATTGTTCAGCAGCATTCCCTCCCCGATGCGCACGGCGCCGGCGCCCGTCAGCGTTACCAGCCGGGCGTCATCGTTTTCAGAAGTCAGGGAGTAGAGACCGCCGGCGGGGGCCGTTTCATCGCTCCCCACATAAAAACTGCGGCCTTCGTCCACATGCCAGGTCTGATCCGAGGCTACGCGCAGCTGGGCAATCCCGAAATCCGCATTGTATCCCCCCGTGCTTTGTGTTTGATACGGTGATTCCGCCATCCTTAACACGAAGGTAAACCTTTTCGTTTGTATTCTTGATGAACAACTGAATTTTCCCTCCGGGCTGGTTATTGACACCCTCCACCCGGACACCCTTAAGATACCTTCCTCCGGAACCCAGGCCCCCACATCCGTTCTTCCCACGGAATCCGCTCCATTAGTGGTCATCCAGTGCGTGTAGGCGGAAGACTGGGCTCCCGGAGCAACTGACGGGGTACTTACCCCTACGCTCCAATTGGACAAGGTCTCCCAAGTGTTTCCTGCCGTTCCCCTCCAGGTATATTCTACATCCTCTCCTTTTACAGGAGACAGAATCAGCAGGGAGGGAATCAGGACAGATAAGAAGCGAAACATGAACATGACAGTCAATGGAAAAAAGACCCCGGATGAAAAGAACCGGGACAGGAAATTCTAGCGGAGAAAACGGATTGGATGATGGCAACAAGCATCAGTTAAGCAAACAACATGTGAGAGTCCCGTTTGAAAAAAAAAGCCGCCTGCTTCGGAAAATCCACAGGACGGCTTGATTAAATTTTGCTGATATGGTCAGGCCCTGCGGCGGCGCACCATCAATGCCGCCAGCCCCAGAAGTCCGAGGGACGCCGTGGCCGGTTCGGGAACCAGCTCCCCATTGATCTGAATGCCGGACAACCCTGCAAAACAGCCCTTGTCATAGGCCTCATGCTTGGAAGCGTCAATCGTGATCGTCAACGACTCTCCCGCCTTCAGAATAAAACCGTTGAAAAAATCATATCCTCCCGTTTTGGTCATGTTCCAGTTTCCTGAACTGGATCCATCCGTGGCAGCATTGAAAACAAGCGTTTGCGAACCACTCCCTTCTATGGAAAGGGTCAGGTTGACAGGCTTGTTGCCTGTGGCCGTACCGCCGATCCATCCTTCCTGGCCTGCTACGCCATTACCCGTGTTCTGGGCAGCTCCACTGCCGGTCACCCCTATCATGGTCAGGTCAATGGAAGAAATCTGCATGTCCTGGGAAGCGGTGTTGGTGAACGTAAAGGACATGCTCCAAGAGCCGCCGCTTGCTACATTGGAATTGGGAGTCACCACCGAGGCCGGAATGGAACTCTGTCCCAGTAGATCTCCTTGACCGCCGGCCGGGCTTCCGCCTTTGTTGAAGTTGGAAATGGAGGTGGAACTGGTCAGCCCGTATTCGGACTGGGTATTAACCGTTACCGTATCAAGACTGCCGCCCGTACGGTTGAATGTCGTCGTGCACAAGACTGCAGCCTGAGCTGATGCCGCAGCCAGGGCAAACGATGAGAGCAGGAACAAAGTTTTCTTCATGATACTGCAAAGTAAGTTAAGGTGCCAAATAGTCAGCCTCATCTTCTTAGCGGATTAGAAATTCGAAGTCAACATGTTTTTTTCAGACAAAACGATTTATAACGATTGGCTACCGAGAGAATAGTCAGGTCATCCAAATTTTATTTTATCATTTAATCACTATACATATTGTTTATTATTAAAATATTATATAAGTTTTCAAACAAGAATACATCTTGGACGAATTTCTAATCCGCCCAGATTATCCGGAAACTGGTCTTGCGTTTCTTTTCAGTTTCCGGGTAAAAAATCCGGAATCTACAGATCAATAACGTCTTGCCAGAATGCAGTGGAAAAGCTACGTTTCACACGCGGACGGCCTCTTGTTATTTCTGCCCGGGAAGCCGCCTTTTCAACATGAACGGTTACTGCTACTTCATTCTGGGAATACTGGTCCTGGCGACCGGATATTTCACGTACGGACGCGTGCTGGAGCGGATTTTCCAGCCGGACGCGGAACGCCGGACGCCGGCCGTGGCATACACGGACGGCGTGGATTACGTGGTCATGCCGCGCTGGCGCATCTTCCTGATTCAATTGCTGAACATCGCAGGGCTGGGCCCCATTTTCGGAGCCGTGATGGGGGTGCTGTACGGCCCTGCCGCCCTGCTCTGGATCGTGTTCGGCTGCATCTTCGGCGGCATGGTGCACGACTATTTCTCCGGCATGATCTCCCTGAGGCACAAAGGGGAGAACCTTCCGGAAATCCTGGGCCGCTATCTGGGAAGCCAGGCCCAGTGGATCAGCCGCGCGGCCTGCATTGTGTTCAGCGTGCTGGTGGGGGTGGTGTTCGCGGTAGGGCCTGCCGCCATTCTGGCCCCGATGACGGGGTGGAGCGTCTCCACATGGGTCTGGATCATCTTCGGCTACTATTTTCTGGCTACCATTCTGCCCATCCAGGCCATCATGGGGCGGGTGTACCCCCTCTTTTCCGTAGCGCTGATTATCATGGTGGCCGGCATCCTGGGCGTGATGCTGCTGATGCCCTTTGCGGAATCCCTGCCGTACTGGATGCACATCCCCCGCATGGAGGTGCTGCCGGACATGGACCTTTTCCACAACCGCCATCCGGCGTACTTCCCGCTGTTCCCGGTCATGTTCATCACGATTGCCTGCGGAGCCGTGAGCGGCTTCCACGCCACCCAGTCCCCCCTGATGGCCCGCTGCCTGAAAACGGAAAAGGAAGGCCTGCCCGTCTTCGGCGGGGCCATGATTACGGAAGGCATCATCGCCTTCATCTGGGCCGCAGCCGCCCTGACCTTCTACGGTTCTCCGGAAGCGCTGGGCATAGCCACCGCCAACGGGAAAGCCCCTGCCCTGGCCATCCAGATGATTTCGGAATCCTGGATGGGACATGTGGGGTCCATTCTGGTGATGATCGGCGTCGTGATCCTGCCCATCAGCACGGGAGACGGAGCCCTGCGGGTAACGCGCCTGATGATTGCCGACTGCTTCAAGCTGAACCAGGAACAGTTGAGCCGCCGCCTGATGATCGCCATCCCCCTGTTTGCTGTGGCCATCGCCGTGAGCAGCATGGATTACAACATTATCTGGCAGTACTTCGGCTGGGCCAACCAGCTCCTGGCGGCGTCCACGCTGTGGGCCGTTTCCATCTATCTGCGCAGCAAAACCCGCTGTTGCTGGATAGCCGCCGTTCCCGCCGCGTTCCTGAGCCTGGTTGTCCTCCAATACCTGTTTTCCAGCCCGGAAATGTGCGGGTTCGGTTATGAGGCGTCGCTTATCGCCAGCGTCGTGGCGGTGGCCGTTATCGGTGTTCTCTGCCTGTTCCGCAGCTCCGGGCTGAGGGAATCGGAAGAAATTGCATAAAATACCGGAAGCCAAAACGGGAGGTCCCATGAGCTGAAGGTACGGAGCCTCCCCTTCTGCGTTCCTCCACGGCATCTCCCCCGGGAGCGGCATCCCTTCCACCTACAGCCCCCGGATACTGATGCCCCCCCTGGGATGCGGCCCCCAGGGCTCTTCCGGCTTGCCAGCGACACGGGGAAAAGTTAAGCTCCGCGGACAGGCGCCCTTTGCCGGGCCGCCCTGCCTGGTCCGGAATCCCGTACTGAATCCAGAAAAAACGGAGGAACCAAGCATATGATTTCATGAAACATGACTCCACACCCCCGGACCGGTTGACAAGGTGCCTTTGGGGCGCCTTCTGGCGGCTCGTGCTGATCCAGGCGCAGAACTCCTTCAACGAAAAGGGGGCCCAGTTCCTGCTGATTCCCCTGGGCGTATGGCTGTACGGTACGCGGGGGACCTGGAATATCCGCTGGGGGCCATCATCGTTCTTCCCTTCATCCTGTTTTCCCCCTTTGTCGGGTGGCTGTCCGACCGCTTCTGCAAGGCGCGCATCATTCAATTCATGGCCCTTCTCCAAATATGCGTGCTGGGGGGAATGTACTGGAGCCTGCGCTCCCACAACCTGAACGGAGCCATTCTGTGGTTCTGCGTCTTTGCCTTGCAGGCCACCATTTTCAGTCCGTCAAAAAAGGGAATCGTGAAGGATATTGTGGGAACGTCCCGCATGGGATTTGCCAGCGGCATTGTGGAAATGGCCTCCATCCTCAGCCTGCTGATCGGGCAGATAGGCGTCTTCGTCTGGTTCCGCTACCTGCTGGAACCTTCCACGGACACCGTCTGGCATCATTTGCTGGGGGAGGGCTTCTTCCAGTGGTTTGACGCATGGCTGAAACCCTCCGGCCTCAGCGACGGCTGGTACGCCGCCTCCTTCCCGTGCCTGGTATTCCTTCTGCTGGCCATTCCCGTGGCGATTTCCAGCTTCTATCTTCCGCGGTACGCTCCGGAAGGGTTCAGGCCTTTTTTCCTGGTCTCTGTTTTACGAGCACTTCCACCAGCTTTCCAAAATGTGGAAAAACAGGAACTTGCGCGTCAGCGAAATGGGCATAGGCTACTTCTGGTTTTTTGGGGGCACCGTGATGCTGATGACCATCCAGATGGCCAAGGAAATCTCCGGCGGCGGCGACGATTTCAGCTCCGTCGGGGCCGTGCTGATGGCCTGGATGAGCGGCGGTACCGTACTGGGGGGCATCCTCGCCTCCCTGATGTGCAGGCACCACATCCGCATGAAAGTCTCCGTGGCGGGGGTGCGCTGATGGCGTTGAGCTGCCTGGCCCTTTCCACGGTTTCCATGACTTCATCCGTCTTCTACGCCCTGCTGATGGCGGCCGGCATCTCCGCCGCCCTGTTCCTGGTGCCGCTGAACGCCTTCTTTCAGGACCGGGCGGACAACGACAAGCGCGGCGACATGATTGCCGCCGGAAACCTGGTGGACTGTGTTCTGGGTCTTGCGGCCGTGGGATTCCAGTACGCCATGATGCTGGTCATCCCCCATCCTGGCAGTTCGTCGTGATGGGCGTCCTGAGCCTGTGCATGACCTGGCTGATCTTCCGTTTTTCCCGTGCAGCCGGGGGAGTGGTATGAAAAATCATTTAAAAACAGCATATTGAGATTAAAAATGCCTTTGACGCCTCTGATCCCGCGCCTTCAATTCCCATTGGCGTGCGGCACTCTCCCGCCAGGGCACGCGATTTACTTGCAAACCGGCCTCTCTTAGGGCAACATGGGGGAACAACAAGAAGCCATGAAAAAGTATTTTACCCTTCTGCTGTGTTCCTTGTGCGCCCTGGCGGCCTTTACGGCCTGCGCCGACTCCACCGCCGGACTCAAGGACGTGAAAGTGGTCATGTCCACCACCAAGGGGGACATTGAACTGGCCCTCTATCCCTCCAAGGCGCCCGTCACTGTCGCCAACTTCCTGAACCTCATCAACAGGGGCTATTATAAGGGAGTAACCTTCCACCGCGTGATTCCGGACTTCATGATCCAGGGAGGCGATCCCCAGGGCACGGGCATGGGCGGTCCCGGCTATGAGTTTGAAGACGAATTCTCCCCCGACCTCAAACACGACGGTCCCGGTATCCTTTCCATGGCAAACCGCGGTCCCCGGACCAACGGCTCCCAGTTCTTCATCACCCACGTGGCTACGCCCCATCTTGACGGACGCCATACCGTCTTCGGGAAAGTGCTGAAAGGGCAAGCCGTCGTCAACGCCATTGCCCGCGGAGACAAAATCAAGGACATCCGCATTCTGGACAAGGCCGAGGCAGACGCCGTTCTGAAAGCGGAAGCCGCCCGGGTGGCCGAGTGGAACAAGACGCTGGACGCACAGAAGTAATTCATGCCGACCGTCCCGTATTGCCCCTCCCATGGCTCCCAACATCTTCACCCGGCTGATCGACTACATTTCCACTCCCAGGGAAGTGGAGGCAACGCCGGAAAACCTGGCCAAATGGGAGAAAAGGGCGCCCGGCTGGGTAATGCACTGCAACAAGTGCAGTCTGGAAGAACCCTTCGGGAAATACGGCATCCTTTACAAATCATCCGGCAGGAAGAGGAACTTCGGCCGTTGCCCCCGGTGCCGCAAATGGTCCTGGCTTGTCATTGACAAAAGAAAGGAACTGTAACATCTCTTCCCCATCATTCATCAAACATACTTATCCATTCCACCAAACAATTATTTATTTTTATGAAAACACTCATTAAAAACGCACGCATCATTTCCCCCGGCATCGACCTGCCCGGGGCAGCCGTGGAAATCGAAGGAACGGTCATCACCGCCGTTTATCCCGCCGGGAGCGAACTTCCCGCGGTGGACAAGGTGGTGGACGCGGAAGGCAAGATGCTCCTTCCCGGATTCATCGACATCCACAGCCACGGCGCCGGCGGCTGCGATACCTGCGACGCCAAGCTGGAAAGCCTGCGCACCATCGCGGAATGCAAAATGAAGGAAGGCGTCACCTCTTGGCTGCCGACCACCCTCACCCTGTCTCCCAAGGTACTGGAAAACGTATGCGCCACCGTGGCGGAATACATGAAAAACCAGGAATTCGCGAAGACCCCCGGCGTTCATTTGGAAGGGCCGTTCATCAATCCCAAGTGCTGCGGTGCGCAAAACCCCGCCTTTGTTCGCCAGCCGGACTATGATGAAGTAGCCAATCTCAATTCCATCGCCAAGGTGCTGCTGGTCTCCCTGGCTCCGGAAATGCCCGGCGCCGTGGACTTCATTTCGAAAGCATCCGCCGCAGGCATCCGCTGCTCCGCCGGCCACAGCGCGGCTACCCACGAGGATTTCAACAAGGCAAAAGCCGCCGGCCTGGTTCACCTGACCCACTACTGCAACCAGATGTCTCCCCTGCACCACCGTGAAATCGGACTCGTAGGTTCCGGACTGCTGGACAGGGAAATCAAGATCGAAATCATTTGCGATACCATCCACCTCTGCGCGGACATGCTTAAAACCGTATTCAAGAACAAGGAAACGGACCAGATGATGATGATTACGGACTCCCTGGCCTGTTCCTGGATGCCGGACGGCCCCGGCGACCTCGGCGGCCTGCCCATCATCGTGAAGGACGGCGTGGCCCGCCTGCAGGAATCCGGCGCCCTGGCCGGCAGCACTCTCAAATACGCCCACGGCCTGAAAAACGTACACCGCCTGACCGGCAAGCCCCTCAGCGAGCTGGTCAAGGCCACCTCCTGGAACCAGGCCCAATCCCTGGGACTGGAAGGCCTCGGCAAGATCGCGCCCGGCTTCACGGCGGACATGGTCCTGCTGGACGATGATTTCAACACCTCCAGGGTGTTCATCGACGGCGTAGAAAAATACAGCGCCTGAATGCGCACACTTGTGTGATGGAGCGGCAAAGCCGCTCCATCACACAGCACTTTCCCATATTCCAACATTCAATATTCACTCTCCATGGCCATTACCATTGAAATGCCCCGCCTTTCCGATTCCATGCACGAAGGAATCGTGCTGAGATGGATTAAAAAAATAGGAGACTTTGTGGAAGTGGGAGACCACCTGGCCGACATCGAAACGGAAAAGGCCCACGTGGAACTTCAGGCATGCGAGGACGGAACCCTGACGGAAATCCTGGTGCCGGAAGGCGCCACAGCCGCCGTGGGCACTCCCATTGCCCTGCTTCAATCGGAATTCGGTGCGGCCTCCTGTGACTGTCCCCCTTCCTCCCCCGCGGTAAAATTCAGTCCTCTGGCCGCCAAACTGGCGGCGGAAGCCGGGATGGACCCCGCCGGCCTGCACGGCACCGGTCCGCACGGCAGAATCATGGCGGCGGACGTACGCGCCGCAGTCCGCAGGACCGAAGGCCCAGCCCGGAAGGTACAGACCCCCCTGGCGCCGAAGGATACGCGCCATGCCACGCGCGTGGACAACTTTTATCTTTATACCCTGGGGGCCAACATGTCCTACCTGGCCGCCATCAGCACGCCCATTGCCGTCCAGTGTGAAAAGCTCATCGGGGGGCGCTACAGCCTGTTCGACTACGTCGTGCGCGCCGCCGTAAAGGCATGCCTCAGCGAACCGGAATGGCTGGCGGGAGACGCTTCCGCGGAACTGCTCATGGTGCTGGACAAGGGAGAAAAATACGTTCTCATTGAAAACGCCGGCGCCAAGACCATCTACAACATTGCCATGGAACGGTTCGCCGCACCCAAATCCGGTGCTCCCGCTCCGGGGACCGTGGCGCCCAACATCCTGCTCTGCGACAGCGGCGTGAATGTGGAAGCCCAGCGCTCCGTCATACGCGACATGCCCCACAGCATCATCAGCATCGGAGGCACGACGCCGAAGACAGGCATTGAAGCGGGGCGTCCCGTTTCCAAGCTCATCCTGCCCGTCACCCTGTACGTGAACGCCAACATCCTGCCGGAATGCAAGGCGTCCAAAATCGCAGCCGAATTCAAGACCCTGCTGGAAAACCCGGTCTTGCTGCTCCTGTAGCGGCCGCCCGTTTCCTTGAACGTTCCATCCCGCCACTCTGTCTCATCAAGCATGAAAAAAGTCGCCATTCTTGCCGCGCCCGGATTTGAAGAAATCGAACTCATTGCCCCGCTGGACATCCTGCGCCGGTTGAACATGGAAGTCATGCTTGCCGGTGTGCAATCAGACAAGGTGGTCAGCGCCCACGACGTAACCGTCACCACGGACACCATGCTGGATAAGCTCCATGCCGACAAGCTGGATGCTCTGGTCCTGCCCGGCGGGGCGGGCTCCTGGATTCTTCGGGATACGCCGGAAGTCATTCATCTGGTAAAAAAAATGCATGAAGCGGGCAAGTTGGTGGCCGCCATCTGCGCCGCTCCCATCGTTCTGGCAAAAGCCGGACTGGTCAAGGACAGGGAAATTACCGCCTACCCCGCCCAAGACGTGTACCGGGAACTCAACGAGGCGGGAGCCCGCATCGTCAAGGATGAAAACGTCGTTCTTGACGGCAACATGCTCACGGCCAACGGCCCCGGAGCTGCTATGCTCTTCGGCTACTCCATCGGGGAATACCTGGGAGAAGACCTCCAGGTAGCCCAGCTCAAGGAGCAAATGTGCTACACCGGGGTGTAATTCCCGGTAGCAGGAACAGCGGGTGCACGGCAGAAAACCAAAAGGCCATGTTCTCTTGCGGAAGAGTATTCCTCAGGATAAACTGGACATCAGGGACTTGAGGCGGTAGTACCGTCCGCGCCTGCCGCTGCATGCCGACATGAGCCTGTTGTAAATTTCAGCAACCGGATTGGCTTTCACAGGCTCTGTGCGCAAAAGGCGGCAAAAAGCGCGGTCCCACTTGTTTAATCCCACAGGGTCCGCGCCTGTTTCCATGCCGTGCAGCCATTTCCGGCAGCGCTGCACCAAAGCTTGGCTTTCCTGCTTATCCAGCTTTTGGAAAATTTCCTCTCCGGAAGTGACGTGGGACAACAAATAACGCTTCATGATATGGGCCAGCCATCCCCGGCTCACAGCGGTATCCAGCCAGCCGATCTGCTCCCAGCAGGCGGTTACGTATTCCAGCCGGGCCATATCCAATGAATAGGGGCATCCCTGTTCCTCCCACGCATGGGAAACGGTGCCTTGCCTCTTCCTGCGGTACCAGTACAACCGGTCAGGTACCACAACGAGGCACCCGGCATACGGCAGCACCATCAGCCAGAATACGTCATCTTCCCCCCTTCTGAAGGAAGGTTCAAAACGAACTCCGCACTTATTCAGGAATTCCTTTTTATACAACTTATTGCACGTAACGACGTCCATCTTCATCCAGACGGAATCCGCATGGAAAAAACTTGACCGCGCCTCCTTCTCCACACCGAAACCGGGGGACCTGCTCAACTCTTCCAGCACGGAGCCGTTTTCATCGGAAAAACTTGTATATCCGCAAGCCACAACATCAGCATCATGCGTGCAAATTTCCTCCATCAGACGGCCATACATGGAATGTTCCACATAATCATCCGGGTCGGCAAACGCGATGTATTCGCCAGAAGCCATATCCATGCCAACATTGCGGGCAGAGGCCTGCCCGCCGTTTTCCCGGTCAACTACCCGGATGCGGCGGTCTCTTGCCGCCCACGAGTGAAGCACGGCCGATGTCCCATCCGTGGAGCCGTCATTGATACAGATGATTTCCAGGGACTCCCAGGTTTGGCGGACCAGGCTTTCCAGGCACTGGTCCAGATACGGAGCTACATTGTAGCAAGGCAGAATAACGGAAACCGTACCACTTATGGTAGACTCAACTCTCATCATTCAGGTCCTCATGCTCTTCACCGGCAGCAATTTCCAGGGCCGCAGTTTTTTCCCTCCCTTCCGGGAGAGACAGTCTCCAGCATACTTCGTAATAACGGCCGCGGCGCCCACGGCAACGGGAAAGGAACTTCCACAATGCGCGTGACAGCCAGCCGGCTCCTTCCGGCGGAGCGGCAAGCAAACGGCAAAAGGCAAAATCCCATTTTCCCAGGGACCGGAAAGCATCCATATTTCCCACCATCGCAAACCACTTCCGGCATCTGGCGCGGAGCAAGGCCCACTCCGCCTCACTCAACTGCGGCAAAGGATAATCCTGGGCCAGAAAATGGCCCAGCAAATAAACCCGCAATGCCTGGGAAACCCAGCCCTGAGCCAGCCCGGAATCCAGCCAGCCGACCTTCTTCCAATACTCCGTCGCATGCATCAACCGTTCCACAGCAATCATGAAAGGGGCTCCCCGCTCGTCCCACGAGGAGGAAATGGAACCTTCCCGCTGCCTGCGGTACCAGTACAGGCGGTCCGGAATCACAGCTACGCGAGTTGCATGCGGCAGCAGCATCAGGCAAAAAACATCATCCTCCGCGGCCCGGAATGAGGTTTCAAACCGGAGATGGTGCCTGTTTAAAAAGTCTTTCCTGTACAACTTGTTCCAGACGACGACATCCGTCCGCATCCAGAGGGCGTTCAGATGGAATGAACTGGATTTCACGTTTTCCTCCACTCCGGCGGCCGGAGACCGGCTCCATTTTTCCAGCAATTCCCCATCATGGTCGGAAAAACCGGTATAGCCGCACGCCGTGATGTCCGTATCATGCCTGCGGGCCTCTTCCAGCAGGCGTGCATACATGGAATGCTCTACATAGTCGTCCGGATCTGCAAAGCCGATATATTCCCCTTCGGCCACATCCATGCCGGTGTTGCGGGCCGCGCCCTGTCCCCCGTTTTCACGGTCAATGACCCGCACGCGGCTGTCCCGCCCCGCCCATGCACTTAAAAGGGCCGGGGTATCATCCGTAGAACCGTCGTTCACGCAGATAATTTCAATATCCGGCATGGTCTGGTTCACTAAACTGTCAAGGCAGGCATCCAGATACGGAGCTACATTATAACAGGGAACGATAATGGATACGGCAACAGTCATGAATGTAAAAGATAATTGTTTCATTTATGGGCAGTTAAAAACATCCTCAGGGTATAATAGCGGCCCCGGCGACCGCGGCGGTGGGAAAGAAGTTTCCATCGGATACGGGCCATCCAGCCGGGATGTTCCGCGGGACAGCCCAGCAAATGGCAGAAGGAAGTTTCCCATTTATCCAGCTTTCCGAGCCTTTCCACATTCCCCACCAAAGAAAACCACTCCTGGCACTTGCCGTGCAGCCATTCCCATTCCTCCCCACTTAAATGTGGAAGCGGCTTGTGCGCAGGCACCAGGCGTTTCAAAAGATAATACCACAAGGCATGCAACACCCATCCTCTCTCCAACCCGGAATCCAGCCAGCCGACTTTCTTCCAATAAACCGTTGCATGGACCAGGCGCTCCACATCCAGCGTGCAAGGGCAGCCACATTCTTCCCACGCACGTGAAATGGCGCCCTCCCTCTGCTTGCGGTACCAGTAAAGCCGGTCCGGTATCACAGCCAAACGGTTTGCATGTGCAAGCAGCATCAGATAAAATACATCATCCTCCCCTTTCTGAAAGAAGGCTCAAAACGAAGGCCGTATTTGTCCAGAAATTCTTTTTTGTACAGTTTGTTCCAAGCTAAAACGCCCATCCTCTTCCAAACGGAATCCTCATGAAACACACTTGACTGCAATTTTTCTTCCACTCCGGCAACCGGAGTCCAGCACCATTCCTCCAGTACCATTCCATCGCCATCGGAAAAACCAGTATAACCACATCCGGTGATCTCCGCATCATGCCTGCGGGCTTCTTCCAGCAGACGGGCATACATGGAATGTTCCACGTAGTCGTCCGGGTCCACAAAGCCGATGTATTCCCCGGACGCCAACTCCATGCCGGTATTACGGGCCACGGAAAGGCCACCGTTTTCCCGGTCAATTACCCGCACGCGGCTGTCCCGTTCCTCCCAGGCGTGCAGCAAGACCGGGGTACCGTCCGTGGACCCGTCGTTCACACAAATAATTTCAATATCCCGGAGAGTCTGACGCACCAGGCTGTCCATGCAGGCATCCACATAAGGAGCTACATTATAACAAGGGACAATGATGGATACGCTTACCGCCATGCAATGCAATCCTCATGTAACGGATTAGAAATCCGAAGTCAAACCAAACAGCCGGGCTGAAAAGGGCATACACACTGCCAGAGGCACATTCCTGAAAAAGATTTTCCTAGGAGCTTCTTTTCCAGAATTTAACATAATTGTTTATTAACAACTGGTAATCAACCTTGGGGAAAAATCGAAAACAACCTTCCGAATTTCTAATCCGTATGATTAATTCCGTATCATGAGCGTTTTTGCCGCAGAAGTTGTCCTATGCTGTGAATAACGGAAAAAGCAGTTGCAGACGTGTTTTTTTACGCTTCCTCCCCAGCGCACCGGGATTCATCCTCATCATGAAACTGAAACTTCCTTCTTCCACCATTCCCCTGCATAAGGATTCTTCACAGGCAACGGAACCTCTCCTCATTCCGCCCATTTTTCGCTTCCTGTTGAAATCCAGCCCATGCCGACTTCATCTTCTCCTTGCCAGAAAAAGGGCATCCCGTTCCCGTCATGTTTGCCGTCACTTCCTCCTGGCTTGTTCCTTTGGCGGTGACCCTTTATTTCTCTCTGCCTTCATTCCAATCCCCGCCGCCTTTATGAAATCCAGATCGTTCATGACGGCTTGAGAGCTTCAGAAATGAAGGAACTGCACAAGGCCATCTCCGGCCATCCCCCATATATCAATTCATTTTGCCACGCTCCCGGAAAAACTGTTCCAATCCCTCCAGAACAGGGATTGCGGCCGATTTTTCCTCCCTGTCCTACGTCCGCCTTCTGGCTGCCGGCCTGTTTCCCAGTATGACCGGCTCCTGTATCTGGATGCAGACATCCTGCTGAACGGAGACGTGGCTGAACTTTACGATACCGAACTTCAGGGGAAGCCAATAGCCGCCGTCCGGGATTGCGCCGCCCTGCAGAGCATCTGCACGGGAAGGCTCGCGCCCCATCTGGAATGCCTGGCTGGCACGGGCGTAACTTTCCCGCTGCTGTACTGCAATACAGGAGTAATGGTCATGGATCTCCGTCAAATGCGGCAAAAAGACATGGAAAATACTCTTTTCGGATACTCCGCTCCCGCCGGGATTCTTTTTCCGTACGGGGATCAGGACATTTTGAACATCGCCTTTCACGGCAGCATAATGCCCCTGCCCGTAGAGTGGAATTACCACTTCCAATTCGAACTGCACCACAAAGGAATGCAGGCTCTCATCACCGGAACCGAATTCGAGAAAGTGCAGGCTCTGTTCAACAACCGTTCATGGAAGCTGTTCCATCTGGTCGGCGACTACAAGCCCTGGCTTCCGCCGGACATGGGAAAGACTTACCACCGCCTCTACCTCTCCCTCTGGTGGCCGGCCGCCCGCCGGACTCCCGCATTCCACGCCGAACTGCGTTCCCTCTACCGGGAATTCACATGCCCCATCCGTTCCCGGATGCACCGCCACCAATGGAGGCTGCTCATCTCCTCCCCCAAAGTCTTCCGGAAACGCCGGATAAAGATCAAAGGTCTTCAAAAAGACTGCTGGCTGTCTTTGACGGCAGCTGGCAATAATACTATATTTTCAAAAATTTCCATTTTTACCCTTATGCAATCTACATCAATCCATTCCCCGCACGGACACGCTGCCGTTGCTGTCATGTTTGCCGTTACTGCACCATGGACCGTCTGCCTGGCCGTCACCCTTCACTCCCTGTGCGCCCATGCCAATCCGGACCGGAGCTATGAAATCTGGATCGTCCACGACGGCCTGACCGGAGAAAACATACAGGAATTGCGTAAAGCCGTTGCCGCATACCCTCATGTGCTCCTGCACTTCAGCACGATGCCGGACAAACTGGCGGCTGTGCTGGACCACCGGGACGTCAAACGCTTCTCTTCCCTGGCATATGCGTCTGCTGGCCGCCAGCCTTTTGCCCTCTCACAACCGAATAGTGTATCTGGATGCGGATACGGTCATCTATGCGGATGTAGCGGAACTTTATGATGCCGACCTCGGCGGAAATCCTCTGGGTGCCGTTCGGGACGTATCTGTACTGAGCAGCCTGATTGCGGAAGGCTATCCGCGCCTCCAGCTCAGAAAACTGGAACCGCTCGGCCTGAGCAATCCCCGCCATTACTTCAACTCGGGCGTTTTGGTTCTGGATCTGGCCCTGATACGGGCGGAAAATGCGGAACCGCGCCTCCTTCAGGTGATTGAAGAATACAACGAACAACTGGAGCATCGGACCAGGACGCCCTGAACATCGTGTTTCACGACCGGATATCCCCTCTCCCCGTTGAATGGAATTATCACTTCCAGTTTGAACTGAAAAAGACG